>Ga0193725_1000371_pt1 | contig 13745 bp, 11 predicted proteins | sample H2a2metaG_FD_143058 | JGI IMG/M metagenome (GOLD analysis project Ga0193725, IMG submission 143058) | Soil microbial communities from a riparian zone of the East river system, Colorado, United States - H2a2 | ecosystem: Environmental > Terrestrial > Soil > Riparian zone | place: USA: East River... | reverse complement strand
CACCGGGGCGATGGCGGCGGGAATCTTCCATCTCGTGACGCACGCCTTCTTCAAGGCGCTCCTCTTCCTCGGCTCGGGCAGCGTGATCTACGCCATGCACCACGCGTATCACGCGACGCACTCGCACGAGGACGCGCAGGACATGCGCAACATGGGAGGGCTGCGCCGCCACATGCCGTGGACGGCGGCCCTCATGTGGATCGCCACGTTGGCGATCGCGGGCGTCCCACCGCTCTCGGGGTTCTTCTCCAAGGACGAGATCCTGGGGGCGGCATTCATCCGCGGGACGGCGCAACCCGTGTGGCTCGTGTTCTGGGGACTCGGCCTCGCCGCCGCGCTGCTCACCGCGTTCTACATGACCCGGCTGATGCTCTACACCTTCCACGGCCCGAACCGCACCGGAGCGGATGCGCAGGCGCATCTGCACGAAGCGCCCTGGGTGATGACGGCGCCGCTCGTCGTCCTGGGAGTGCTGTCGGCGGCGGGTGGCTTGATCAATCTCCCCGAGCTGTACGGCGGCAGCGCGTGGCTGCAGCACTGGCTCGAGCCGGTAACCAAGGCGGGAGCGGCATTGCTCCCCGAGGCGCACGTCTCGACGGGCGTCGAGTGGACCCTGGTCGCCATCGCGGTGGCCGTCGCGGCCACGGGAATCGTGGGCGCGTGGCGCCTGCTCAAGCCCGAGGCCCTCGTCCCGGCCCGCGCCGCCGCGCCGGAGCGGGGCCTGGCGAAAGTGCTGCGGAACAAGTGGTACGTGGATGAGGCGTACGACTTCTTTGTCGTCCAGCCGCTGATCTGGCTGTCGCGTGAGGTCCTGTGGAAGCAGGTGGACCAGCGCGTCCTCGACGGCGCGGGCGTGAACGGCGCGGCGCGGGGCGCGCGGGCCTTGGGATGGCTCGGCGCGCGGCTGCAGACGGGGCAGGTGGGGATCTACGTCACCCTGTTCGTCGTCGGCGTGCTCGCGATCCTGTGGCGGGTGGTGGGGGGAGGGGGCGGCTAACCGATGTACGCCCGGTGGGTCGTCACCGCACTGCTCGTCTGGCCGCTCGTCGCCGCAGCGGTCGTCCTGCTCGTGCCGGCGCCGCGCGCCAAGTACGTCGCCCTGTTCGCGACACTGGTGGAGTTCGCGCTCTCGGTGCCGCTGTGGTGGGCGTTCGTGCCGACCGGCGGGATGCAGTTCATGGCCGACTACGCCTGGATCGCGCCGTGGGGCATCCGCTACACAGTCGGCGTGGACGGGATCTCGCTGTTCCTGGTGCTGCTCACCACGTTCCTGATGCCCCTCTCGGTGCTGGGGAGCTGGAGCTCCATTACGAAGCGCGAGCCCGGGTTCTACGCGCTGCTGCTCGTGCTGACGACCGGCATGATCGGCGTGTTCGTGTCGCTCGATCTGTTCCTGTTCTACGTAATGTGGGAAGTGATGCTCATCCCGATGTACTTCATCATCGGGGTGTGGGGCGGCGAGAATCGCTTGTACGCCGCAATCAAGTTTTTCATCTATACGTTCTTCGGCTCGCTCTTGATGCTGGTGGCGATCCTGGTGCTGTATTTCCAGGTGGGTCGCGCGACCGGACTCTATTCCTTCGGGTACGCGCACCTCCTCGCCAACCTCGGCAACCTCGGCACCCTTGCCTGGTGGCTGTTCGGCGCCTTCTTCCTCGCGTTCGCGATCAAGGTGCCGATGTTCCCGTTCCACACCTGGCTCCCCGACGCGCACGTGGAGGCGCCCACCGCGGGCTCCGTGATCCTCGCGGGCATTCTGCTCAAGATGGGGACCTACGGCTTCCTGCGGTTCGCGTTGCCGTTCTTCCCCACGGTGGCGCTGAGCCAAACGGTGCAGATGGTGATCGTGACGCTGTCGCTCATCGGGATCATCTACGGCGGGCTCGTGGCGATGGTGCAGCCCGACTTCAAGAAGCTGATCGCCTATTCGTCGGTGGCCCACCTCGGCTTCGTGATGCTGGGCATCTGGGCTCTGACGCTGCAGAGCGTGCAAGGCGCCCTGTTGGTGATGATCAACCACGGCATCTCGACGGGTGCGCTGTTCTTCCTGGTCGGCATGATCTACGAGCGGCGCCACAGCCGTCTGATCGAGGCCTACGGCGGCATCGCGCGGGTCGTCCCGCTGTTCGCCGCGATCCTCACGATCGTGTCGCTGTCGTCCATCGGTTTGCCGGGCACGAATGGCTTCGTGGGGGAGTTCCTGGTGCTGCTGGGCGCGTTCCGGACCTATCCGGTCGCGACCGCGCTCGCCACGACGGGGGTCATCATCGCCGCCGCGTACCTGCTGTGGGCGCTGCAGCGCGTGCTCTTCAATCCGCTCGATAAGCACGAGAACGAGAAGCTGACCGATCTGACGCCGCGTGAGCTGGCGGTACTCATCCCGCTGCTCGTCTGCATCGTGTGGATCGGCGTGTATCCAAAACCGTTCCTCACGCGCATGGAGCCGGCCGCCCGGCAATTCATCGAGCAGGTGCGCCCCAAATGAGTCTCGACGTCTCCGTCTCGGGCGATCTGCTGCTGGCGCTCCTTCCGGAGCTGGTGCTCACGGCGTGGGCGCTAGTCCTGCTGCTGCTCGTCGCGTGGCGCCACCAGACCGTGCGCGACCTGCGCATCGCCGGGTGGCTCACGCTCGTGGCGCTGCTCTCGACCGCCGTCGCGGCCTGGTGGCTGTGGTGGAATCACGCCCAGCCCGCCGGGCTCGCCGGGATGATCGCGGTGGACGACTTCCGCTGGGTGACGGACTGGCTGTTTGTCGGCGGGGCGGCGCTCACGACGCTCATCTCATTCGCCTACCTGGAGCGCGAGCAGCTGCTGGCCCCGGAGTACTACGTCCTGCTGATCTTCGCGACGCTGGGGATGATGCTGATGGCGGCGGGCGAGGACCTGATGGTGATCTTCTTGGGGCTCGAGCTGATGTCGGTGGCCGTATACGTGCTGGCGGGATTCGATCGCAAGAGCCCGCGGTCCGCCGAGGCGGCGCTCAAGTACTTCCTGCTGGGCGCGTTTGCGTCGGGGTTTCTGTTGTACGGGATCGCGTTGATCTACGGCGCCACGGGGACCACCAACCTGACGCTCATTGGCATCCAGGTGGGGATGGGTGGAAGCGGCGTCATGCTGCTCGCCGGGCTGGCGTTGCTGCTCGTCGGCTTCGCGTTCAAGGTCGCGGCGGTGCCGTTCCACATGTGGGCGCCCGACGTGTACGACGGCGCCCCGACACCGGTCACCGCCTTCATGGCGACGGGCGTCAAGGCCGCGGCGTTCGCGGCGCTGTTCCGGGTGCTCACCGAAGCATTCGCGCACGCCGGCGCCTGGCAGGAGATCGTGTGGTGGCTGGCCGTCGTCACGATGGTGGGCGGCAATCTGCTGGCGCTGGCCCAGCGCTCACTCAAGCGCATGCTGGCATACTCGTCCGTGGCGCACGCCGGGTACCTGCTCGTCGCCGTCGCCTCGGGCAGGTCGGCGGGGACGGCGGCGTTCATCGTCTATCTCGTGGCCTACACCCTGATGTCGGTGGGCGCCTTCGCCGTGCTCGCCGCCAAGGGGCGGCGCGGCGAGAGCGACGTCCTGATCGACGATCTCGCGGGGCTCGCCACGCGGCGCCCCTGGCTCGCCTTCGCCCTCGCCGTGTGCATGCTGTCGCTGCTCGGCTTCCCGGGGACCGCCGGATTCATCGGCAAGTGGTACATCCTGATCGCCGCGACGGGCGCGGGCCAGAACGTGCTGGCCGCGATCCTCGTGCTCGCCAGCGTCGTGTCGGCGGGCTACTATCTCCCCGTGATCATGGCGATGTACATGAAACCCGAGTCGTCCGACACGGCGCATAGCGGCATCCACCTGGGCCGCGCCGGCGAGATCGCCGTCGCGACGGTGGTGGCGGCGCTGCTGGTGTTCGGCGTGTGGCCGAATCGCCTGCTCGATGTGGCCAAGACCGCCGGCGAGAGCCTGCGGCCGCCGGCCGCCGCCGCCGAGCGCTGACGGCGGGCTCCGTCCCGTGAAGCTCCCCAGCACGATTTTTCGGCAATACGACATCCGCGGCACCGTGGGCGATCAGCTCACGCCCGCCGTCGCCCGGGCCGTGGGCCAGGCGTACGCCACGCTGGCGTGGGAGCGCCTCAAACGGGCGCCGCGCGTGGCGGTGGGACGGGACAACCGGCCCTCGGGCCCCGATCTCGCCGCGGGGGTGCGGGACGGCATCGCGCTGGCCGGCGGTACCGCGATCGATGTCGGCGAGGTGCCGACGCCCGCACTGTCCTTCGCCACCCACACGCTCGAGGTGGACGGCGGGATTCAAATCACGGGCTCGCACAACCCACCCGAGTTCAACGGCTTCAAGATGGTGCTCGAGCACAATGCGGTGTTCGGGGACGACATTCAGCACCTGTATCGCCTGATCACGGATGACAGGCTGGTGGAACGGGGCGGGGGCCAACGCACCACGCACCACGCACTACTCACCGCGTATCGGGACGCGATAGTGCAGCACAACGGACCGCTGGCTCGGCCGGTGAAGGTCGTCGTGGATTGCGGCAACGGCGTGACGAGTCTCATCGCGATCGAGACGTTGCGCGGGCTCGGCGCGCAGGTGACCCCGCTGTTCGCGGAATCAGACGGCTCGTTCCCGAATCACCATCCCGATCCGTCGGTGGTCGAGAACTTGCACGATCTCCAGACGGCCGTCGGGCGCCAGGGCGCCGAGCTGGGGATTGCGTTCGACGGCGACGGCGACCGGATCGGCGCCGTGGACGAGCGCGGCGCGGTGGTGCCCGGGGACCAGCTCCTGATCCTGTTCGGGCGCGACCTGGTGCACCGCGTCGGGGCGGGGAAGGTGGTGATCTTCGATGTGAAGTGCTCGGAGGTCTTGCCGCAGATGCTGCGGCGCGCGGGGCTCGAGCCGCTCATGTGGAAGACCGGGCATTCGTTCATCAAGCAGAAGATGAAAGAGGTTGGCGCGCCGCTCGCCGGCGAAATGAGCGGCCACATGTTCTTCGGCGCCGACTGGTACGGCTTCGACGACGCGCTGTTCGCGGCGGCGCGACTGCTCGCCTACGTCGCGCGCGAAGGCGGCCCGCTCTCCCGCCTCCTCGCCGACGTCCCGCGCACGTTCGCGACCCCCGAGCTGCGCGTGGATTGCGCCGACGAAAAGAAGTTCGACGTCGTGCAGCGCGCTGCCGAGCATTTCGCCGCCAAGTATCCGGTCGCGACGCTCGACGGGGTGCGCATCACCTTTGCCAAGGGTTGGGGCCTGGTCCGCGCCTCCAACACGCAGCCGGTCCTGGTGCTCCGCTTCGAAGCCGAGTCGGAGGCCGCGCTCGCCGCCTACCGCGGAGAAGTGGAGGATTGGCTCGCGCGGAACGGCGTACAGCCGTGACGCGGCGCTCCGGACTCTTCACGCTCGCCGTTTTGCTTGTCGTCGTGCTCGTGGGCGGACGGTGGCTCGCGCTCGAGACCGCCGAGCGAGCCTGGGCGGCCACGTTCACGGGCGGCGCCGTCCTGCTCGAGGCGCGCGCCCTCTCCCGCCTGATGCAGATATTCGTCGTCCTGTTTGCGGTCACCTGGGCGACGGGGAACATCTTCGTCGTTTACCGTGTCATCGGCTCGGTGCAGTTGCCGCGCCGCCTGGGCGACCTCGAGATCGTCGAGGCGGTGCCCCAACGCGTGCTTTTCGCCCTGATGCTCGGCACGGGAATCGTGGGCGGCTTGCTGCTGACCCTCGGCACCGGCGACTGGTGGCAGCGCGCGTTATTCGCATCGGCCCCGCCGCGCTTCGGGATCAGCGACGAGATATTGCACCACGACCTTGGCTACTACGCCGCCGTCCTGCCGTGGCAGTCCACCCTCCAGGCCCATGCCTTGGCGGCAACGGTGAGCGCCGCACTCGTCGTCGGCCTCCTCTACGGGGCGATCGGCTCACTGCGCTTTCGGCAGGGCCGGCTGCAGACGAGCGACCACGCCCGCGCGCACCTCGCCGTCATCCTCGCGTGCCTCGCGATCGCGATCGCCTGGGGTGCGGCGCTCGATCCGGCGGAAGTCGTCGCGGGGTTCCACGGCGTGGTGGATCAGACCGCGATCTCCGTGCGGCTCCCGACCGCGGGGTTCGTCGTGGCTGTCGGCCTTGCGACCGCCATTGCGAGTCTCATCTGGGGCTGGCGCGACCGCCCCAATCTCGTGCTGGGAAGCTGGGCGGCGCTGCTCCTCGCGGTGGCGGCGTGCTACGCGATCGTCCCCGGCGTCCTGCGGGCTTCGCGCACCCCTGACGAGACGCAACTGTTGCAGCGCCGCGCCACGATGGAGCAGATCGCGTTTGCCCTCGCGCCCATCGATCCGGGACCGCCGCCGGCGTTTCCTTCAGTCGATGCCGCCGGTCGCGCCGCGGGCCTCCCGCTGTGGGACGCGGGACGGGTCGCAGCGGCCCTCAGCCGCGGAGCCACGGCGGTCGCGCTCTCGCCATCGCCACCAGGATGGCTCGTCGTGCCGCTGGCGCCGCCGGGCGCACCGCGCATCGCCGTCGAAACGGACACGGGTCTGGCTGCCCTCCACGCTCCCGTTCGGTCAGCCGACACCGTCATCTGGTTCGGCCCCGGCATCACCACCTTCGCGGTCGGCTCGCCCGACACCTGGCCCGCGCTCCAGGCCGCGGGGATACCGCTCCGGGGCTCTCTGCGTCGCGCCGCGCTCGCCTGGGCGCTCCAGGGGCCCGCGCTCACCCGCGCCGAGACGGACGGCCGCCTGCTGCTGTGGCGACGCGACGTCGCCGACCGGCTCGAGCGGCTGGCGAGCTTCGCGGACTTCGGCGAGCCTAGCCCCATGCTCGTGGACAGCACGCTCTGGTGGGTGAGTTGGGGCTATGTGGCGAGCGACCACTTCCCGCTCGCCCGCAGTTTGCCGTGGCGGGACCGGTCGGTGCGTTATCTCCGCGCGGGCTTGGTGGGCGCCGTGCGCGCGGCGACCGGCGAGACGCACGTCTGGCTCGCCCCGGGCTACGACTCCCTCACTGCCGCCTGGGCGCTTCATTTCCAGCCCCTCATCCAGCCCACCCAAGAGATTCCGGCTGCTCTCCGGAGTCAGCTGGCGTATCCCCCCGAGCTGTTCCAGCTCGCCGCGTCGCAGCTCGCGCGCGCGAATGCGACCGGCGATTCGGATGTTTGGACGCGGCGGCCCGATGAGCCGTTTCAGCTCGCGCAGGGGAAGGAGTTGTGGACCGCCATCGGATTCGAAACGGACACGCCGCCCCCGAAACGGTTCGTCGCGCTGCTCGCCGGTGCCGTCGGGCCGGCGGGACCCCTGCTTCGGATCTGGCGACCCGCGGAGGGCACGCTCGAGCGCCCTCCCGCCGACCTGGTCGGCGCGAGCGAAACCAGTCCCGGGCAGTTGCGGATCTGGCTCGTCGGAGGGGGGGCGAGCGATTCAGTCGTAACGCTCCAGGCAAAATTCTACCAGGAGCGCGGCGGAGTGCCGCGTGGCGTGGCGGCGGTCTTTCTCACGGTCGGCACCCGTCGCGGAGAGGGGCCGACCCGGACCGATGCCCTGCGGTCGCTGTTGACGGGAGAGGACAGGGTGGCAGCGCCGCTCGACACGACGCTCGCCGGTCGCTGGCAGCAGGCCCGCCGCCTCGTCGCGCGCGCCGACTCCGCGTTCGCGGCGGGGAATGTCGAGCGATTCGCACGCGTCTGGCGGGAGATCAGGCGCCTGCTTGCTCCTGCCCCGCGGCCCCGCTAGGTTGCGCCGCCGTGACTTCGCCCCCCGCTCGGTCGGAGAGCATCGTCGTCGCGCTGGGTGGCAACGCGGTCGCCCCCCAGGGTGAGCGGCCCACGATCGGGAACCAGTTCCGCCACACGCGTGAGAGCCTGGCCCCGATCGTCGATCTCGCCCGGGCCGGCTGGCACATCGTCTTGGTGCACGGCAACGGCCCGCAGGTGGGCGACGAGTTGGCGCGCAACGAGATCGCCGCGGACCAGGTTGAACCGCTGCCGCTCGGCGTGCTGGTGGCGGGGACGGCGGGGTGGATGGGTTACATGATCCAGCAGTCGCTCCAGAACGCCCTGGCGCGTGCCGGAGTGCAGCGCACCGTGGTCACGCTGATCACGCAGACGCTGTGCGACGCCGACGACCCGAACCTCCGGACGCCGTCGAAGCCGATCGGTCACGCGCTCGACGCCGTGCGCGTCGCCCGATTGCAGGCGCGCGGGGTGCCGGTCCGCGAAGAGAAGCCCGGCCAGTGGCGGCGCCTCGCGCCCAGTCCACGGCCCGTGGGGATCGTGGAGCGCGACATGGTGCGCCAGCTGGTCGGGGCGGGGCACATCGTGATCGCGTGCGGCGGCGGCGGGCCCCCGGTCTTCCATGAGAAGGACCCCCGCCTCGGCCTCGAAGGGATCGATGCGGTGGCCGACAAGGACCGCGTGGCGGCGATTCTCGGGCGCGAGATCGAGGCGCAGGTGCTGCTGATCCTCACGAACGTCGACGCGGTGTACCGCGGCTACGGCACGCCGCGTCAGGAAGCGATCCGGCGCCTCTCGCTCGCCCAGGCGGATCATCTGCTGGCGGGCAAGGAGCTCGGGAGCGGGAGCATGCGGCCCAAGGTCGAAGCGGCGGCGGATTTCGTGCGCGCCGGCGGCGAGCGGGCGATTATCGCCGAGCTGGCGCACGGCCTCGCGGCGCTACAGGGTGAGGCGGGCACGACTATCACGAAGGAGCACGGGTGAACCTGCACGAGTATCAGGCGCGCGAGATCCTACAAAAGCACGGCATCCCGGTGCCGCCGGGGGAGGTCGCTTCGACGCCCGCCGAGGCCAAGGCCATCGCGGAGCGGCTGGGCGGCAAGGTCGTCGTCAAGGCGCAGGTCCACGCCGGCGGCCGCGGCAAGGCCGGGGGCGTGAAGCTCGCCAAGACCGCGGCCGAAGCGGAAGCGCACGCTCGCGCCATCCTTGGCATGATGATCAAGGGCCTCACGGTGCAGAAAGTCCTCGTCGCGCCCGCCGCCGAGATCGTGTCGGAGAGCTACGTCGGAATCATCGTGGACCGCGCCTCGCAACGACCCGTGCTGATGGTGAGCGCCGCGGGCGGCATCGACATCGAAGAAGTGGCCGCGACGACGCCGGAAAAGATTCATCGGCTCGCCGTGGATCCCCGCTACGGCTTGCTGCCGCACCAGGCGCTCGGCCTCGCCTTCACGCTGTATAAGGACGTCGCGCAGGCGCGCGCCGCCGCCGACATCATGCAGAAGCTGTACACGGCGGTGTACGCGGTTGGCGCCTCGCTCGCCGAGATCAACCCGCTCGTCACGACGCCCGACGGCAAAGTCCAGGCGCTCGATGCGAAGATCGCCGTGGACGACAACGAGCTCGACCGCCGGCCCGAGATCGCCGCCCTGCGGGACGCGTCCGCCGAGGCGCCGGCCGAAGTCCTGGCGCGCGAAGCGGGCCTCACGTTCATCAAGCTCGACGGCAACGTCGGGTGCTGCGTGAACGGTGCCGGGCTCGCGATGGCCACGATGGACCTCGTGAAATACTACGGGGGCGAGCCGGCCAATTTCCTGGATATCGGCGGCAGCTCGAACCCACAAAAGGTCGTGGCCGCGCTGCGCATCATCACCGGCGATCCGAACGTCAAAGCGATTCTGTTCAACATCTTTGGGGGCATCACGCGCGGCGACGACGTCGCCAACGGCATCGTCCAGGCCACGCAGCAATTCCCGCTCAAGGTGCCGATGGTGATTCGCCTCACCGGCACGAACGAGCGCGAGGGAATCGAGATCCTGAAAAAGGCGGGATTCTCCGCGCTGGGAGATATGGATGAAGCGGTGAAGCAGGCCGTCGCCAAGACCAAGGGGGCGGCGTGAGCATCTTCATCGATCAGTCCACGCGCCTCGTCGTCCAGGGGATCACAGGCCGCGACGGCTCGTTCCACACCAAGCAGATGATCTCGTACGGCACCAAGGTCGTGGCGGGCGTGACGCCCGGGAAGGGCGGCCAGCTGTTCGAGGGCGTCGTCCCGGTCTTCAACACGGTCGCCGACGCGGTGCGCGAGACCAAGGCGAACGCGGCGGTCATCTACGTGCCCCCACCCTTCGCCGCGTCGGCGGTGTTCGAGGCGGCGGATGCCGGCATCGCCCTCATCGTCTGCATCACCGAGGGGATCCCGGTGCTCGACATGACGCGCGTGCTGCCGTTCGTGACGGAGCGTGGGGCGCGTCTCATCGGTCCCAATTGTCCCGGACTCATTTCCCCGGGGAAGAGCAAGGTGGGGATCATTCCCGGCAACATCTGCAAGCCGGGGAAGATCGGCGTCGTGTCGCGCAGCGGCACGCTCACCTACGAGATCATTCACCAGCTGTCCACGCAGGGGTACGGCCAGTCCAGCTGCGTCGGCATCGGCGGCGACCCGCTGATCGGCACGAACTTCATCCACTGCCTGTCGGCGTTTCAGACGGATGCCGAGACCGAAGCGATCGTGATGATCGGCGAGATCGGCGGCACCGACGAGCAACAGGCCGCCGAGTTCGTGCGGCACGGCGTCACGAAGCCCGTGATCGGGTTCATCGCGGGCCAGACGGCGCCGCCGGGGCGGCGCATGGGGCACGCCGGCGCCATCATCTCCGGCTCGTCGGGGACGGCCGCTGAGAAGATGACGGCGCTCGAGCGCGCCGGCATCAGCGTCATGAAACGCCCCGCCGACGTCGTCCCGCTCCTCAAGGAGCGGCTGTGAAGCTGAAGGACGTCGTCGACGCCCAGCACGTCATCGTGCCCCTCTCCGCCCAGACCGTCAAAGAGGCGACGGAGCGGCTCGCCGAACGTCTCGTCTCGACCGGCGCCGTGGCGGAAGGGCAGGCCAACCGGCTCAATGCGGTGATCCGCAACACCTGGCCCGAAGACATGGTGAGCGTCGGGGAGCATGCGTTCCTGCCGCATTTTCGCACGGAGGCCGTGCGCAAGCTGGTGACGGCGGTCGGGATCTCACCGACCCCGATCCGCTGGGAAAAAGATCCCCACCGCGCCGCGCGCATCGTCATCCTGATCGTGGCGCCGCCGCGCGAGACCGCCACGTACCTGCAGGTAGTGGGCGCGTTCGCCCGCATTCTATCGGATCCGGAAACCGTGCTCGCCCTGCTCGCGGCCAAGACGCCGGAGCAGGTGGCGCAGATCGGTGCCCTCGATGCGGTCGAGCTCCCAAGTCACCTCACGGTGCGCGATCTGATGACGCCGGACGTGCTCGCCGCGCACCCCGACCAAAGCCTCGGCGATGTGGCGCGCCTGATGATCGAGAAAGACGTGCGCGCCATCCCCGTCGTGGACGAAGGGGGCGCGCTGATGGGGATGGTCACGCATCGAGAGCTGCTGCGCTACCTGATCCCCGACTATTTGCAGAAGACCAAGAGCGGCGAGTTCCGCGCCGTTTCCAAAACGCAGCTACAGCGCGGCGGCGGCTCCGATCCCCGCGCTCTACCGGTGAAGGACGTGATGGCGCGCGCCGTGCTGTGCCTGTCGGAGGAGCAGACGCTGTCCGACGTGGCGAACCTGATGAACAACAAGGACGTCGATCGTTTTCCTGTGGTGCGCGAGGGCGTGGTCGTCGGATTCCTCACGCGTGCCGATCTCATCCGCCGCCTCGTCGCGGCCCCCTAAATGCTCACACTCGCCATCATCAAACCCGATGCCGTTCAAGCCGGCAACGCCGGCAAAGTCCTGGCCCACCTCGAAGCGCAGGGCTTCAAGGTCCGCGCCGCCCGCCTGGTCCGCCTGTCGCAGCCGCAGGCGGAGACGTTCTACGCGGTGCACAAGGAGCGGCCCTTCTTCCGCTCGCTGGTGACGTTCATGACGTCGGGGCCCGCGCTGCCGCTGGCCCTTGAGCGCGACAATGCCGTGGCGCACCTGCGCGAGGTCATCGGCGCGACCGATCCCGCCGAGGCGAAGCCGGGCACGATTCGGAAGCTCTATGCCCAGTCCAAGGAGCGGAACGCCATCCACGCGTCCGACTCCGCGGAGAATGCGGCCCGGGAAGTGGCGTTTTTCTTCCCCGAAAGCGAGCTGGCCTCGCTCTGTTGACGCAAGTCCCACAACGGTTTAGCTTCGCTGACCATGCTGCGCGTTGACCTGCGGGAGTTAGCCCGGGGACCGGTCGAAACCCGGGGCGAGCTCGGACAGGCCGACCCCCTGCTCGAGGGGCTCGATGTCGCCCTGGGGGCACCCGTGGTCGTCACGGGCCGGTTGCAGGCCACGGGGGAGGGGCGATTCTATTGGCACGGCAGCCTCAGGACGGTCGTGAGCGGGGAGTGTCGGCGCTGCCTCACTGCGGTGACGGCCCCCGTGACGGCGGAAGCCGACGCCTTGTTCACCCAGGATTCCGAAGCGCAGGAAGACCCGGACGCCTATGCATTGGCATCCGATGCGACGGAGATCGATCTCGCACCGGCCGTCCGGCAAGAAGTGCTGCTCGCCGTCCCGCGGTTCCTGCAGTGCCGCGAGGACTGCCGCGGGCTCTGCCCGCGGTGTGGCCAGGACCTGAACGCCGGCCCCTGTGGCTGTGCGCCCGTCACCGATCCGCGGTGGCAGGCACTCGAATCCTTGAAGCAACGAGGACAATCGTAACATGGCCGTCCCGAAGCGTAGAACATCCAAGCGCAAGAAGCGCGCGCGCCGCACGCACTACAAAGCGGTGGCGCCCACGCTGCAGCCGTGCCCGCGCTGCGGCGACATGAAACAGCCGCACCGCGTGTGTCCGACGTGCGGCTATTACAAGGGCGAGCAGCGAGTGACCGTCGAGGACTGACGTGATCCGCATCGCGCTGGACGCGATGGGTGGGGACAACGCCCCGCGGGTGGAAGTCGAAGGTGCCGCCTTGGCGCTGCAAGAGCTGCCGCCGGAGTTTCGCGTGCAGCTGGTCGGCCGCAGCGCCGACATCGAAGCCGCCCTCGGGAAGACCACGGGGGCGGATCGGTCTCGCATCGATATCGTCGAAGCCCCCGAGGTCGTGGGGATGGGGGAGAAACCCCTGGCCGCGGTCCGCGGCAAGCCTCGTTCGTCGATCGCCGTCGGCCTCGAGCTCCAAAAGAAGGCTAAATCGGACGCCTTTATCTCGGCCGGGAACACCGGCGCCGTGATGGCGGCGAGCACCCTGCTGCTGCGGCTCCACCCCGGCGTCCAGCGGGCCGCCATCGGAGCCCTGTTCCCGACGGCCACCCAGCCCGTGCTCGTCCTCGACGCCGGCGCCAACGTGGACTGCGACGCCCGCGAGCTCGTCGGCTTCGCGCACCTGGGCGCCGTGTACGCCCGGGACGTGCTGGGGCGCTCGCCTCCCGCCGTCGGGTTGCTGAACGTGGGCGAGGAAGACGAGAAGGGGAACGCCGTCGTCAAGGAAGCACACCAGCTCCTGAAGCAGACGCCCGGTATCCGCTACCTCGGCAACGTCGAGGGGCGGGACATCCCGGCCGGCGAGTGCCGCGGGGAGCAGCTCGACGTCGTGGCGTGCGACGGCTTTGTCGGCAACGTCGTCCTCAAGTTTTACGAGTCGGCCGCGCGCGTGTTCGTCTCCCTCATGAAGCGAGAGGTGCCCGAGGTGCTGAAGCTCCCCGGGATGGCCAACGTGCTCAAGGTGCTCGACTACGCCACCTATGGCGGCGCCCCGCTGCTGGGCGTCCGCGGCGTCGTGATCATCTGCCACGGCTCGTCCCCCGCCAAGGCGATCAGGAACGCGATCCGCGTCGCCGTGCAGGCGGTCCGGAGCCACCTGAGCGACGACATCGCCGCCGAGT
>Ga0193725_1000367_pt1 | contig 13869 bp, 14 predicted proteins | sample H2a2metaG_FD_143058 | JGI IMG/M metagenome (GOLD analysis project Ga0193725, IMG submission 143058) | Soil microbial communities from a riparian zone of the East river system, Colorado, United States - H2a2 | ecosystem: Environmental > Terrestrial > Soil > Riparian zone | place: USA: East River... | reverse complement strand
CCTGCTCCTGCTCGGCTTCACCATGGTCACGTACCTGACCGCGGGCTCGAAGCTCAAGGCCGTGGCCATGGCCCTGCTCGGGATGCTGCTCGGCACGATCGGACTCGATCCCATCACGGCCTCGCCCCGCTTCACCTATGGCACCCTCACCCTCGCCGACGGCCTCGGCCTGGTCCCGATCATCATGGGCCTGTTCGGGATCAGCGAGGTGCTGCTCAACATCGAGAAGGGCGTCGAGCAGGAAGTCTTCGACACGCGCATCAAGGGTCTCTTGCCCACGCGCGAGGACTGGAAGCGCTCGGCCGGGCCGATCGCCCGCGGCAGCGTCCTCGGCTTCTTCCTCGGCATTCTCCCGGGCATCGGCGCGATCATCCCGACCTTCATCTCGTACGCGCTGGAGCGGCGGCTCTCGAAACACCCGGAGCGCTTCGGCACCGGCATGATCGAGGGCGTGGCCGCGCCGGAGGCCGCGAACAACGCGGCCACCGGCGGATCGATGATCCCGCTGCTCACTCTCGGCATCGCGCCCAACGTGGTGATGGCGGTGCTGCTGAGCGCGTTCCTGATCCACGGCGTGCAGCCCGGCCCGCTCCTGATCCGCGAGCACCCGGAGATCTTCTGGGGCGTGATCGCCAGCATGTACGTGGGCAACGCGATGCTGCTCGTGCTCAACCTGCCCCTCATCGGGCTCTGGGTGCAGCTCCTGCGCGTGCCCTACGGCATCCTGTTCCCGCTCATCCTCATGTTCTGCGTGATCGGCGTCTACAGCGAGTCGGGCAACGTGTGGGACATCGTGGTCATGCTGGCCTTCGGCGGCCTCGGCTACCTCATGCGCAAGTTCGCCTTCGAGCCCGCCCCGATGGTGCTGGCCTTCGTGCTCGGCCGCATGGCCGAGGAATCGATCCGCCAGTCGCTGCTGATGTCCCACGGCAGCTTCGACATCCTGCTCACCCGCCCGCTGGCCACCACGTTTCTGGCCCTGGCCCTCGCGGTGATGGTGGTCCCGCTCGTCCTGCCGTCCGTCAAGCGCGCGCTCCGCACCGTCCCGCTGGAGAAGACCGAAGGCTAACCGGAGATTGCCACCGCACATCTCCGAAGGTACCGTGAGCCGACGATCATGCACATGGAAGGAGCCGATGATGTCGAACACCGTCCGCTTTCACCGCGTGCTGCGCGCAGCACCCGAGAAGGTCTATCGGGCATTCCTCGACGCGGACGCGATCGCCAAATGGCTTCCCCCGAACGGATTCACCGCCAAGGTTCACCACCTGGACGCCAAGGTCGGCGGCACCTACCGGATGTCGTTCACGAACTTCACCACCGGCCGCAGCCACTCCTTCGGCGGAAGATTTCTCGAGCTGGTGCCCCACGAGCGCATTCGCCACACGGACAGCTTCGACGATCCGAACCTGCCCGGTGACATGCAAACGACGGTGACCTTGAAGGCCGTATCCTGCGGAACGGAGTTGAACATCGTGCAGGAGGGTCTGCCGGATGTCATTCCCCCTGAGGCGTGCTGTCTCGGCTGGCAAGAATCGCTCGCTCAGTTAGCCAAGCTCGTCGAGCCCGAGATTCCGGATTAGCTGGCCGCGCGAGAGCAGCGGCCTGACCAGACGAGATGGGGCACGGAGGTCTTGATGAGCGACCTGGGTAACAGCTGGAGCCGACGGGAGTTCGTGCACGGCCTGGCGGTGGGGGCGGCGGCTGGCGTTCTCGGAATGCATTCCGAGGAGGCCGCCGCCGAACCGCCGCCCGAAACGACGACGCTCCGCGTCCTCGAGATTCCCGCGTTGTGCTGGGCGCCTCAGTACGTGATGGAAGAGTTGCTGCGAGCCGAAGGGTTCTCGCGAGTGCAGTATGTCAAGAGAGAGATCGGACCCGAAATCTTTCAGCCGTTGGGTTCGGGGCAAGCCGACATCAGCATGGGCATCGCCGGCCCAGTCATGATGCGTATCGATGCCGGAGACCCGATCGTCATCATTGCCGGAGTCCATGCCGGTTGCTACGAGCTCTTTGGAACCACGCGGGTCCGCACCATCAGCGACCTCAGGGGCAAGACGGTCGCCGTGCCTGGGCTCGGAGGCAGCCAACACCTGATGCTGTCCATGCTGATGGCCTTCGTCGGGATGGACCCCCGCAAGGACGTCACGTGGGTCGCGCATCCGCCGGAGACGGCCATGCGCATGCTCGCCGAGGGGACCATCGACGCCTACATGGCTTTCCCACCCGAACCCCAAAACTTACGCACGAAGAAGGTCGGTCACGTCGTCTGGAGCATGGCGGCCGATCGGCCCTGGTCCCAGTACTTCTGCTGCATGGCGGCCGCGAACGCGGAGTTCATCCGACGCAACCCCGTGGCGACCAAGCGTGCTCTCCGGGCGATCCTGAAGGCCGCGGACTTGTGCGCCGCCCAACCGGAACGAATGGCCAAGTCGCTGGTCGACCGGGGCCGCGCGCGGAACTACGAGGACACCCTGCAAGCCATCAAGGACGTCCACTATGACCGGTGGCACGAGTACAACCCCGAGGACACCGTGCGCTTTTACGCGCTCCGCCTCCACGAGGTGGGCATGCTCAAGTCGAGCCCCCAGAAAATCATCGCCCAGGGAACGGACTGGCGATTCTTCAACGAGCTGAGGAAAGAGTTGAAAGCCTAGAAGCCGATGCGTGCCCATGTGACTCCGACTCGGCTCGCTACGCCGATCTTGTCGTTGAACGGACCGGCGCCGCGGTGAAACGGCTCAAGACCAACTCCAGCAGGACGTATCATACCGGAGCTCGGACGAATCGATCCGTGAGGTCACCGTCACAGGAGGTACGACGATGAAGATCGGACTGAGCCCGCTGCAGGCCGAGGGGACCTGTTCGCGAGATCATGCCCGCGCTGCGGTGAGCGACCCGGCCGGGTTCCGCATGCTGGACCTCGGCCTCGAACGCGGCTACCGGCGCGTCTCGATGGGAACCAGCAGTTTCGTTCCGGGCTCCGGCAGATGGATCGGGCGCGAGGGCGACACGGCACGAGCGCGGCGATGGAACGTTTCCAGACTCGTGCCGAACGCCGGGCGAAACGGTCGGGCCGAGTAGGACTGGAAGAAAAAGTCCTCCCAATGACCACCGACGACCCGGCGCGGCTTCACGCTGTCGAGAATGTGCTCGGGGTTGTTATCGACCTGATTGAACGCGGCGACGCAGAGAATGGCCACGTCGACCGGTGCCTTGTCGCGTCCCTCGAGCTCGGGGAGGATGCCGAAGCCCGGCTTCGACGCGGCGTCCTGGTAGTAGACGCGAAATTCGACGTTGCCGCCGGCATCGAGGAAATCGATGAGGAACGCGTACGTCTGCCCCTCCTTCCACCAGTACGGGCAGCAGGGCAGCTTCGTCTGCTTCTCGTCGACCGTCCACCAGGGAATGAGCTTGAGCCCCAGGAAGTGAGGGGCATGCGTCGACGTCAACGGCATGAAGCGGATCCGGCCGGTCTCGTTGGTGACCCATTGCCCGGGGCGCGTGCCGCTCGCGGCGTCCGCCGCTTTGATCTCGCGGAGCCGGCCGTCCAGCGCCGGCACCGCGGCGAGCGTGTTCACGACCGTGGTGCTCCCGTAGATCTTGGCCGTGGGCGCTTTGGTCGTCGCGACGTACGGCAGATCCATCGCGTGGTCGTAGTGGCCGTGACCGATGAGGATGATTCCGACGTCGCGCATCGGCGGAACCACCTCGTCGATCAGCGCCTTGTTCGGCCCGCCCGGAAACATGAGCGTCAGGCCGTGCGGATTGCTGACGAACGGGGCGGTCGCGATCCTGTCCGGCCCTCGTCGCATGATCCATCCGCCGTTGCCCAGGTAGTGGAGCTCGACGTGGGGGCCCTCGGTCGGCTTGAGCGTGTCGAACAGGTTGGACGGCTCGGACGCGCAGGCCGCAGGCAGCAGCGCGATGAGGAGCAGGAGCGCACGCGGCATCATCACTGATCCCTCCCTGCGCGTAGCATATTCGATCAGACATGATGATCATCGGAGGCCCGAAGCCGGTGAGCACAATGGTGTCCGGCAATCCAACCGCGCGTTTCCGCGCGTAGCCATGTTGCGGAGGTGAGCACGATGCCCGACGTCCCCCACGAGACCGCGTCCTTTCCCCTCATCCGCGCCCTGCTCGAGCGACGGTCGCGGCGATTCGCCCCGGGGCTACGACTGAACGGAGGGCCGCTGGCGTTCGAGAGCCGGAGAGCCCCCGCGCCGCTCAGCGTGGCCGAGGAAGCGACGCTGGCCTTCGCGGCGACGGGCGTGACCGGCCACGCGCTCTCCGAGCTTCCGTTCGAGACCGGCGACCGTCCCGACGCCGGCGGCGGTCACATCATGGTGCACTTCGTCGGCCGCACGGTGGCGAGCGGCGACGCCATGCACCTGACCACCGTGTTCGTGGTCAACGACGACGGCGCGTGGATGCTGCGCCGGCCCCAGGATCATCCGCGCGATCAGGTCGGAGCACTCGTCGATCTCGCCCGCGCCGGCCGCTTCGTCGACCTGTACGAGCGGACCCGCGTGCGCCTGGCCGATCGCCGCGTGGACATTCCGCGCGACCTCCCCCACCTGGCGCCCTTCAACAAATGGTCGGCGAATCTGCCGGGCACCACGTACTTCGTGCCGATCGCCGAGCTGACCGTGCTCTACATCAACGTGCTGCTCTCGTTCTTCGACGAGGAGTGGCGCTTCTTCTTCGTCGACGACCACGCCGGCTATCAGCCGGCGGGCATCGCCACGTTCGGGCGGAGCGCGGGCGGCCATCTCGAGGACGATCCGCGCCGCGGGCGCGTGGGGACGATCACGCTGATGGAGTCGTGGATCCGCGAGTTCGGCGCGATCGAGATCGGCGCGATCCTCCAGAACCTCGGGCTGACGAGCGCGGCCATGGGGCTCGGAGGGTTCCCACACTTCGCGGGCTATCCGGGTGCGTGGCCGGCGGCGCTGGGGTTTCGCATGCTGGACGTGCCGTTCTCGCGCACGATCGGGGCCGGCGCCCCGTCCGAGCCCGATCCGCTGATGGTGCCGACGGCGATCGGTCTGGAGCGCGACGGCCAGCCGCTGATCAAGCCGTTCTGCCCGCCCTACTACCGCGACATGGAAGCCGCGGGGCTCGCGTTCATCGACTACAAGTACGGCGAAGGGCGCGGCACGCTCCGCGACGGCGGAGAGGCGACCGCGTGGAAGGACGGCCGCGCGGTTCAGTCGGGCATCCCGCGATATTCGGACAAGGCCATCGCGGCGACCATCGCCTATTGCACCTACGTCTACGAGCGCTACGGCCGCTTCCCGGCCGCCAGCGGCCCCTTCTACAACCTCACCGCCTACCAGGCCCACCACCTCGATCCCGACTTCTACGCGAGCTTTTACCGCCCTGGCGTGCTGGGGTCGGCGCACAGCGCGCACGACGCACGCTGGCACTGACAACGTTCGCGCGCCGGCTTCACCGGCGGGAGGGGCAAAGCCCCCTCCGAGGTTATACTTCCAGGACATGACCGTTCCGAAAGCGCTGACGATCGCCGGATCGGATTCCGGTGGCGGCGCCGGCATCCAGGCTGACCTCAAGACGTTCTCGGCGTTCCGGGTCTTCGGCACCTCGGTGCTCACCGCGCTGACCGCGCAGAACTCCGTCGGCGTGCACGGGGTCTTCAACGTGCCGCCGGAGTTCGTGGCCCAGCAGATCGACGCCGTGCTCTCCGACATCGGCGCCGACGCGGTGAAGATCGGCATGCTCTCGACGGCGCCGATCATCCGCGCCGTGGCCGGCCGACTCTCCGCGCACGGCCGGCGTCCCGTCGTGCTCGATCCCGTGATGATCGCCAAGTCCGGCGATCCGCTGCTCCAACTCGACGCGCGCGCCGCGCTCATCGCGGAGATGCTGCCGCTGGCCGAAGTCGTCACCCCGAACCTCCACGAGGCGGCGGCGCTGGCCGACATGGACGTCAAGACCGAGGCGGAGATGGAAGAAGCGGCGCGCCGCATCCAGGCCCTGGGCCCGCGGAACGTGCTGGTCAAAGGCGGTCATCTCGAGGACGCGGCCACCGACATCCTGTGGGACGGCCGCGCGTTCCGCCGCTACACCGCGCCGCGCCTGGACTCACCTCACACTCACGGCACCGGCTGCACGCTCTCCGCGGCCATCGCTGCCGGGCTGGCCCGCGGCCAGGCGCTCGGAGACGCGGTCGAAGAGGCCAAGCGTTACGTCACGGCGGCGATCGCCGGCGGCTTCCAGGCCGGGCGCGGGGTCGGCGCCCTCAGACACTTCGTCGAGCGCTGGTAAGGGACATGGCGGGCGTCGAAGACAAGATGCCGTTCATGGAGCACCTGGGCGAGCTGCGCACGCGCATCGTGCGCAGCCTGATGGGCCTGCTCGTGGGCCTCGGCATCGCGCTGCCGTTCAGCCAGAAGATCGTCGATTATCTCGCGCGGCCCGTGCGGGCCACCGGCAACAACCTGGTGTTCCTGTCCCTCACCGAGGCGTTCTGGGTGCAGATGAAGGTGGCGGTGATCGTCGGCCTCTTCATCGCGGCACCCGCGATCCTCTGGCAGATCTGGGCGTTCGTGGCGCCCGGACTGCACCAGCACGAGAGGAAATACGCCGTGCCCTTCGTGCTGATCGGCAGCATCTTGTTCATCGGCGGCGGCGCGTTCTCGCTCAAGATCGTCACGCCCTACGCGATCGCGTTCCTGCTCTCCTACAGCCGGCCGGGACTCCAGCCGATGATCTCGATCGAGAGCTACGTCGACTTCCTCTTGAAGTTCACGCTGGCCTTCGGGATCGTCTTCGAGCTGCCGCTGGCCATCACGCTCCTGGCCCGGATGGGCGTGGTGACGCCGGCCATGCTCGCCAAGAATCGCAAGTACGCGATCCTCGGCGCGTTCATCGCGGCGGCGATCTTGACGCCGACACCGGATGCGTTCAACCAGACCCTGATGGCGGGGCCGCTGATCATCCTCTACGAGGTCGGCATCATCTGCGCCCGCCTCTTCGGCCGCCGGCCCAAGCCGGCCCCGGTGGCTACCGAGACTTCCGCGTGAGGATCGCCGCATGAATTTCGAGACGCTCGATCTTCCGCCGGAGGTCATGCAGGGGATCCGCGAGGCGGGCTTCGTGACCGTCACCGCGATCCAGGAGGTCGCGCTCCCGCTGGCCCTCAAGGGCAAGGACGTGGCCGGCCAGTCGCAGACGGGTACCGGCAAGACCGCGGCGTTCCTGATCGCCGCCTTCACGCGCCTGCTCCGGGAGCCCGCGCGTGCGCCCTCGGGCGCCACCGCGCCGCGGGTGCTGATCATCGCGCCGACCCGCGAGCTGGTCGTGCAGATCGAGGCCGACGCTCACCTGCTCGGGCGCTTCACGGGCCTCACGACGCTCGCCGTCTACGGGGGGATCGATTACCAGCGCCAGCGCGAGGCCCTCGCCGCGGGTTGCGACATCCTCGTCGGCACGCCGGGCCGGCTCATCGACTATCTGAAGCAGCACGTGTGGTCGCCGCGCCTGGTCGAGGTCCTGGTCATCGACGAGGCGGACCGGATGTTCGACATGGGATTCATCGCCGACTTGCGGTTCCTGCTGCGCCGACTGCCCTCGCACGAGCACCGCCAGTCGTTCCTGTTCTCGGCCACGCTTTCCTTCCGGGTGCTCGAGCTGACCTGGGAGTTCATGAACAACCCCGCGCAGATCTCCGTGACCCCGCAGCAGAAGACGGCCGAGCGCGTGGAGCAGATGCTCTATCACGTGGGCCGCGAGGACAAATTCCGCCTGCTGCTCGGCCTCCTCAAGCGCGAGGGCGGCGACCGCATCCTGATCTTCACCAACACGCGCGAGGAAGCGCGGCGCCTCGAAGACCGGCTGACCCGCAACGGCTGGGAGACGCGCGCGCTCACCGGCGACATCGACCAGCGCAAGCGGCTGCGCATCCTCAACCAGTTCAAGGACGGCGACCTTCCGGTGCTGGTGGCGACCGACGTGGCCTCGCGCGGCCTGCACATCGAGGCCGTGAGCCACGTGATCACCTGGGACCTGCCCGAGGACGCCGAGGACTACGTCCACCGCATCGGCCGGACCGCGCGCGCCGGCGCCGGCGGCAAGGCGCTCAGCCTGGTCGACGAGGCAAGCGCGCTCCGCATCGAGGCCATCGAGAAGTTCATCGGCCAGAAGATCCCGGTGGAATGGCCGGAGGACGAGCTGTTCGTCCCCGAGGTAATGCCCAGCGCCGAGGAGCGCCGCCGCTACAACGACGAGCGCCGAGCGCGCCTCGACGCTCGCGGGCGGCAACCCGACCGCGGACGACGTCCCGCAGACCGCCGACCTCCCGATCGACGCCGACCGGACGACCGCCCGCGCCCGGCTCCCCCGGCCAGGGAGCCCGCTGCCCCCCCACCCGCGTCGACACCCCCCGCGTCGACCGCCGCCAGCGAAGGCAAGCCTAGAAGACGCCGCCGCGGGCGTCGTGGACCTCGAAAGACCGCCGACGGCCCCGCGGGCGATTGAAAGGCAAGGAGGCCCCATGACGAGACGAGGGGCGATTCTGCTCCTGGGATCGGCCATCGTCGCTCTGAGCGCGACTCCCGCGAGGTCGCACCACGGATGGAGCGGTTACGACGCCGACAAGCCGATGACGCTCACCGGGGTGATCCGTGAATCCGGGTACGAGCATCCCCACGGCCACGTCCGTCTCGAAGTCGAGGGCGCGCGCACGTGGACGGTCGTGCTGGCTCCCCCCTCGCGCATGGAGCGTCGCGGCCTGCTCGCCAGCGCGCTGACCGCCGGGACGAAAGCGACGGTGATGGGCTACCCGAACCGTACCGATCCGGGAGAGCTCAGAGCCGAACGCATCTCGGTGAACGGTAAGACGGTCGAGCTGCGTTGACGCGTCACGCGAGCGTGGGCGACTGGCTCGCGTGGCTCGAAGCCACCGGGCTCGGCGTCGCCATGCGCCAGTGGCTGTGGCTCTACCCGATCGTCGAGATCGTCCACATCGTGGGCATCGTGGTTCTCGTGGGCGCCGCCGCGATGTTCGACCTGAGGCTCCTGGGCGTGTCGCCCCGCCTTCCCGTGAGCGCGATGGCCGCGCACCTCCTGCCCTGGGCCCGCGCGGCGCTGGCCATCGTCGTCCCGACGGGAGCGATGATGTTCGTCGCTCACGCCACCGAAATGGCCGCCAACCCCGCCTTCCGCCTCAAGCTCCTGCTCATCGCCGCCGCGTTAGCCAACGCCGGCGCGTTCCATCGCTGGCCGTTTCGTTCGGTCAGCCGATGGGACGTCGGCGCCCGGTCACCCCTGGCCGCCCGCTTCGCCGCCATCGCGTCGCTCACGCTCTGGTCCAGCGTCATCGCCTGCGGCCGCCTGCTCGCGTACTTCTGATCGACGCCCAGCCGCCCTGGTGAGCTTTCATGGTTGCCGCTCGCTGAGACATTCCGGTGCAACGTTGACTGGATGCAGGTGCCGGCTGACCGCTGAACGGACCTCGCGCTTCTGAGGTCCAATATCTGAGCCGGAGTCTCCCGTAGCCGCTACGACGCGGAACTTATCGCGTCGAGCGCAGCTTGCAGCTCGTCGAGCCGGACCTTACAGTAAGCGCCCATTTGTGAATTTCCCGGGGAGCATGGGTACTAGGCCACTCTCCTAACTACCCCCGTTTCCCGTCACCCATCGTGTTAGCCACGAAGATCATCGAGGAGGGCAACCGCGCTTCGCGTGCGAGATCCGGCCATCTGTCTACCACCTCCGGGCTCGCTTTGGGTTCGATCACTCGGTCTATAGTCAATCCCGCCCGGATCATCGCGTTGACGTATATCGACAGCGGATAGTGATACCGACCCACAAGCAACCATTCGTCCTCGGTCGTCCGCAGTTCGCGCTTCACAAGTGCAGCCTCGGCAAAGTAGTCGTCGAGTCGATCCACGTCGCGAAACCATTCCGACCGCTCGCGAAAGAAGGAATCTGAAGGGTGAGGAATCTGGATAATTGCGCGCCCGTTTGCCCTCAGGACAGCCGCGATCCCCCGAAACAGTGTATTTAGAGTTTCAGCACTCTCCGCGCAACACACTGCGAAGAGCGCCAGACACAAGGAAAATGATCCTGCGCTAAACTCGGTCGCCAAAGTTTCAAAGTCTGCATGCACGTAGCTGATGTTCTTCCATGTCTGCGAACGGCTTCGCGCCTCTTCAAGCATCGCTTCTGATAGATCCACTCCCACCACCTGGTTCGTATAGGGTGCGACGGCTCGGCACATATTTCCGTCGCCACAGCCAATGTCAAGTACTGTCTCGGGTGCCTCTTCTCGCACAAGACCCAACACGATCTCATGGCTTATTAAATCATCGCGAAGCTTCGGTGCATCGCGGCCCCACTTCCGGGCCACTGCATTGTAGAGATGGATTAGCCTATGGTGATCCATAAATTAGATAAACCACTAAAACCGGAATGGCGAAAAGTCTGTCCTCCTGTCGAAGACATCGATTCCTTCTGCTCTCTTCAAAAACCCCACCACAGCGTATGTCAGCGGTGTTGCGAGCACTTCATAAAGCACTTTCAGTAAATAGATACTTCCCGCGATGTTGGCCAGTACCGTTAGAGGTACGACGCCATAGAACGCAACACCCGCGAACACCACCGAATCTACGGCTTGACCGATCACTGTAGACCCGATCGTCCGCGTCCAGAGAAATCGGCCCTTCGTAAGAAGTTTCATCTTGGCTAGGACATATGAGTTTATAAATTCGCCAGCCCAGTACGCGAAAATGCTTCCAAGGACTATCCGCGGGACGAATCCCAAAATCAACTCGTACTCGCGCTGGAACGTCCAGTTGGGTGCAGGAGCGAGGTGCTGGATCGCCAGAAATGTGCCAGCCATGAGAATCGCCGAAGCGAAGCCGAGCCAAATGATCCTTCGGGTTCGAGCGTAGCCGTAGACTTCTGTTAACACATCGCCGAAAATATACGCAAATGGGAAGAGAATGATCGCACCCGGCGCCTGAAACGGTCCGACCGATATCAATTTCACACTCGCTACTTGCGAAATCAGGTAGACAGCCACGAAAAGACAGGCAACCACATCGTAGTAACGCGGCTCTTTCCCGTCAAAGAAGTCCGGCGATCGTGTCGTTGCTCGTGTCATGCGTTCCCTCGCGCTGTCTCGTCCATTGACCCGAAATGCGCCCGTGCTCTCGCACTCTCGGGATAGACACGACGAGCATCCTCAAGACGGATTAGCGATTTCGCTGCCAGACTGGTTTGGATCATCGAAAGAAATCGATAAAGATTGTCGCCGTCACTCGCATCCATTGTGTAAAACCGGGTTACTTTGTCGCGCTCGACCTTGACACCACAACAGTACATTGATGGAGAGTCTGGTTCGCTGGTCGGGTTGTATATGGCTGCGCTCGTGAGAAACAGCTCACGCGGCAGGAGACAACACTCAATGGACGAGGCGAGTCGTGACTTGGACTTCTGTGTGGCAGCTTCCGTCAGTTGCTTGAGGAGATTGTCGAACCTTGGTCGTTCGGCGGTGAAATACGTGTAGCGGATGCCACGTGTCAGAATGTTGCGCGAGACCACGTCGAACCACTTTGGCTCAGGATCCAAGATACGCGCTGTGAAGATCCAAATCTCCTTAAAGGCAAAAGCCTCTTCCTTCTGAAGAAACAGCTCTTCATCGGGTGATCTCTCGGCAGTGTAGCCGGCCGCCTCAAGCAACCTGTCACAGTCTGGAGGCCACAGTTTAAGCCTTTCCACTAAGCTCCAAATCGCACCTCGGGTCAGTGTGGGCTTCGACCTCGGATTTTTGGGGTCAGGGCGGCGGTCGCCCTTCTCAAGCATCGCAATATACGAAGCCGCTCGCTTAACTTGCGACGCGATGTCGCGTTGAGTGAGCCCTCGAGCGACGCGGAAGGAACGGAGCAGTTCCCCAAAATCGGGCATCGCTATCTAGCTCGGCGCACGTTCACAGATGTCGGCCATTTAGCTGCCGCACTATACACCCACCCTACTCAAGTACGCAATTTCACAATGTCGGTGCGCCGAAGTGTATCTGCTTGTTGACAGAGATACTATGCAGTGAGCAGAATGGTGGCGCTTCATCCGTCCCCAAGGAGGACCGCTATGGAAGCGAACCTGGAGCAGATGACCCTCATTCTCGAGATGCTGTGCCAGGCGATTGAGACGCTTGCCGTGCTGTGGAAGCGAGCCGAACCCGGAGTGATCGAACTGGCTGCCGGAGCGATTCTCCTGCGGTGGCTCTGGAGCTTGATCCGGAGACGCTAGCATGACTCGCTGCGTTATGAGATTCGGAGGCGCCAACCGGCTCATACCGCCAGTTGCTGCGAAACTGCTGTGACACCCCGAACCGGCGGGGAACACTGCATGAAGGCTGCCGGTCCCCTTCTCCGATGCCTCACTTCCGTCGGATCTCTCTGAATTCAGAACCACCGGAGGAGACCTCACCGCGCCGCCTTCGAACCCACGAGCCTCACAAGCCGCGCCGCTAACGCGATACGACCCGGCTCGCCGAGGCGCCCTGCCCAGCCAGCCCTTGGCTCACCTTTCTCTTGCTCGTGCGTGGCTCCAAGCGAGATTATGCAAAATGCACGCATCACATTCGTTGCATGGGGTCCACTCGCTTCCCCGTCTCTGCGGAGTATAGCAACTCCATGTATCGCCCTCCTTAAGGCCCAGCCGGGCAGCCTCGATGGCAATTTCGGGCTTGGTCATATTCTGAAGAGGCGCCATGACTGCGGGGCCGCCTGGCACGCCCAGCTCGAGCATCCTGCGATACGCATCTACAAATTCTGGACGACAGTCTGGATAGCCTGAATAGTCAACCGCGTTAACGCCAATCCAGACCTCCTGAGCGGCGATTCCACGCGCCTCTGCCACGCCAAGACCCAGAAATAGAATATTACGTCCTGGAAGAAATGCCGGTGACACCGATTCACGCATATCCTCTGGGCTGCGATTTCGAGGAAAGTGAGTCTCTGGCTTGTCCCACTCGAGCTTCAGTACACGTCTCCGAACACCGAACCTTTGGCACTGTCGCTGCGCGTAGTCCAGCTCGATGCGCTGCTCCTGTCCGTAGTCGATACCGACACTAACGACTTCCCGTTGCTTCTCGATGGCCATCAGCAAGCACAGCGTTGAATCAAGGCCGCCGCTGTGAAGCACCACCGCTTTGACCATACAACACCCGCCTCTCTTATCCGTCCCCAAAACGCCTCGACACGAAGTAGAAGCCAGTCACGACACGGAGAACGTTCGCGGTTTGCAAAACTCGTGATTCATTTTGCACGCAAGAACGGCTCCCGGCAAGAATCTCCCGAGTCGTCCGCTTTCCACAGATCCGACCCGAGGCGTTGCGTCCCCACGCCGAGCGCCTTTCCGGGGGAGGGGGCGCGAATGAGGGGCTGACGGCGTCGCCAAGACGATCAGCGCCTCTTTACAAAGAGACGCTGATCCCGTTTCGGCGGCCACTCTTCGCCGCTTCGGGCCTTGATGTCAATGTCAGCAAACTGATACGCCGACGACGGGGCCGCTGTATAGACGTGCCGCCAAAACCTCCATGCTCGGTGCTTCGGTCTCTGATCTCGGCTGATCCTGAGCGAGGTGTCGCAGACCTCACTGATTCAGCGACACACGATCAATCCGCTGTTCGAGTCGATTGAACAGGCGCTCAGACTTCTCGCCATCGCTCTCATGGATCGACCTCGAGAGTTCCATTCGGTCGATGTCTCTTGAGACAGGATAGCGTCCCGCCCACGTGACATCACTGCTGTCCAAATTGACGCGGGTCGGCATGTCGCGGTCGCGATTTCAGCGGTATTTGGACGGACCCGAGCGGTTGGCCCAGATGAGGTTGCCGAT
>Ga0193725_1000366_pt1 | contig 13887 bp, 13 predicted proteins | sample H2a2metaG_FD_143058 | JGI IMG/M metagenome (GOLD analysis project Ga0193725, IMG submission 143058) | Soil microbial communities from a riparian zone of the East river system, Colorado, United States - H2a2 | ecosystem: Environmental > Terrestrial > Soil > Riparian zone | place: USA: East River... | reverse complement strand
CCACCCCCCCGGCGGTCCCTTCGGCTCGCCCCGGTGCGCGGTGGCGGCGGATGGGCCGCGCATAGACCGGGCGCGACGCGCCGGGGGGTATGGGGGGAGCCGTAGGGGCCCCCCATCTTCATTGACAAGCTCGCGGTGGGCGACTACAAAGGGGGGCACTTTTCGTCGAGGGAGAGCCCAACATGCCCAACCGGGTAGATCGCCGTGAATTCCTCACGAGCATGGCCGTCGGCGCCGCCGTCGTCGGTGCCGGAAGCGCCGTCGGACGGGCGTCAGCGCAGGGGACGTCGCCGTATCCCGACTGGATCGCGCCCAGCACCAAGCCGCCCAAGCGCGGCGGTTCGCTCGCGCGTGCCTCGGCCTGGGATCCGCCGGTGATCGATCCGCGTCACACCCAGTCGGTGGGGACGTTCCAGTTCGCGGGGCTCGTCCACAACCGGCTGGTGCGTTACGGGTTCAACGAGGAGGTGAGCGGCCCGGGGGACATGACCCTGCGGGGAGACCTCGCGGAATCGTGGCAGGCCAGCTCCGACAGCCGCCTGTGGACGTTCAAGCTGCGCAAGGGCGTCAAGTGGCAGAACGTGGCCCCGCTCAACGGGCGCGAGCTGACCTCCGCCGACGTCAAGTACTGCTATGAGCAGTACGCGAAGGAAGGCGTGCAGTCGTTCACGTTCCAGGAAATCGAGGGGATGGAGACGCCCGACAAGCAGACCCTGCGCATCCACCTCAAGACGCCCAACACGCTGTTCCCGCAGAACCTGGCGGAGCCCGTGGCCGTCATCTTCTCGAAGGAAGTGCTCGAGGAGGACGGCGACCTCAAGAAGCGCATGATCGGCACCGGGCCGTTCGTCATGAAGGAGCACACCCGCAAAGTCCGCGTGGTGCTCCAGCGCAATCCCGACTACTGGGACACCGGCCGACCCTACGTCGATCAGTACACGATTCTTTCAACCCCCGACGCCGCCACACGGCTGGCCGCGTTCCGTACGGGGCAGAGCGACATCATCTGGGTCGCGAGCCCTTCCGAGGCGGAGCTCGTGAAGAAGACCAACCCGGCGGCCCAGGTGCAGGCGTATCACAACACGCTGGCACCCTTCGGGGTCGCGCTGGCCCAGGACCGCCCGCCCTTCAACGACGTGCGCGTGCGGCGCGCGATCTCGATGGCCATCGACCGCCAGAAGATGGTCGACTCGGTGTTCGAGGGCCACGGCATCATCGGGTGGGGCGTGCCGTGGATCTACGTCCAGGACAAGATACCGACGGCCAAAGACCTCGGCCAGTACTGGCAGTACAAGCCAGCCGAAGCCAAGAAGCTCCTGGCCGAGGCCGGCCACGCCAAGGGGTTCGAGACCACGCTGTTCTACTACGAGTACTTCCCGCAGATGTCCTCGCAGGTTGCGCTCGTCCAGCAGGATCTCAAGAAGAACCTGAACATCGACGTCAAGATCACCAAGATGGACTACACCACGTACTACGGGCGCTACGTCGAGGGGAAGTGGGACGGCATGTCGTGGGGCTTCCAGTCCGGCCACGCCATCGGCCTGGACGAGCGCACGTATCACTACATGCACTCGAAGTCGACCAAGAACTTCTTCCGCGTCAACGATCCCGTCGTCGACGAGCTGACCGTGAAGCTGCGGCAGACCCCGGACCGGAACGAGCAGCGCGCGGTCACCAAGAAGCTCGTCGACCGCGAGTACGACCAGGTGCTGCGCATGTGGATGCCGTACGACAACGGCTTCCTGATCTTCCAGCCGCACGTGCGCAACGGCGCCGCCGGCGCGCTCCGGCGTACCGACGGATACGGCTGCCCGTCCATCGCCCGGTTGTGGCTCGACAAGTAGGTCAGGAGTCCGCGTCGATCCCGGAGGGGGCCGTCTAGGCCCCCTCTGATCACATGTACAAGTACGTCCTGCGCCGGCTGTTCCTGGCCATCCCCGTCCTCCTGCTCTCGTCGGTGATCGTGTTCGGGCTCATGCGCGTGATGCCCGGCGACGCGCTGATCGCGCTGATGGGCGAGTCGGGCAACCTGAACACGAAGGAGCTGGCCAAGATCCGCAAGGACCTCGGCCTCGACAAGCCCTACTACGAGCAGTACGGGATCTGGCTCTGGCAGATGATCAGCTTCAACCCGGGCCACTCGATCTTCACCAACGAGCCCATCGCGGTCTCGCTGAAGAAGTCGATCCCGGTCACGCTCGAGCTGGCCACGCTGGCCATGATCCTCGGGCTCCTGATCGCGATCCCGATCGGCGTGCTCTCGGCGACGCGACAGGACACCCCGCCGGACTACGTGGGCCGTGTGGTCGCGGTGGCCGGTCTCAGCCTGCCCGACTTCTGGCTCGGCACGCTGGTGATCACGTTCGCCGCCATGTGGTTTCACTGGATTCCGCCCATCGGTTACGCGAGCTTCTGGGAGTCGCCGTGGCAGAACCTCCAGCAGTTCATGCTGCCGGCGGCCGTGCTCGGCTACCGGCTGTCCTCGGCCACCATGCGCATGACCCGATCGACCGTGCTCGAGGTGCTCCGCGAGGACTACGTGCGTACCGCCTGGGCCAAGGGCCTGGCGGGACGGATCGTCGTCTACAAGCACGCGCTCAAGAACGCGCTGATCCCGGTCGTCACCATCGTGGGCGGCCAGCTCGGAACGCTGCTCGCCGGCACCGTGATCGTGGAGACGATCTTCGCGCTGCCGGGGATGGGGCGATTGACCGTGGAGGCGATCCTCTACCGCGACTATCCGGTCGTTCAGACCAACGTCATGCTAGTGGCGGCCACGCTGGTCTCGCTGAACCTCATCGTCGATATGACCTACGCGTGGCTCGACCCGCGCATCCGGTACTGAGCCGATGTCCACGATCAGCGCCGAGATCCTTCCCGTCGAAGTCGCCGCGTCGGACGAGGTCAGCCGCCTTCGCGCGCTGTGGAACACGATCCGCAAGAAGCCGCTGGGCATGGCCTCGGCCCTTCTGCTGCTGGTGCTCGTGCTGACCGCGATCTTCGCCGACGTGCTGGCGCCCTACGATCCGCTGGAAGCGCGTCCGGAGATCCGCCTGGCCGCGCCGAGCCGGGCGCATCCGTTCGGCACCGACGACATCGGGCGCGACGTGCTGAGCCGGATCATCTACGGCGCGCGCATCTCGCTGTGGGTCGGGATCCTCGCCGTCGGCATCGGCACGTTCGCGGGCATGATCATCGGGCTGGCCTGCGGCTACTGGGAAGGCCGGCTCGACATCGTCCTCCAGCGCGTGATGGACGCGATCCAGTCCATCCCCGGCCTCGTGCTGGCCCTGGCCATCGTCTCCGTGCTCAGGCCCAGCACCACCAACGCGATGCTGGCCATCGCGATCGTGATCATCCCCGGCAACTCGCGCATCGTCCGCGGCTCCGTGCTCTCGGCCAAGCAGAACCGCTACGTCGAAGCCGCTCAGGCGCTGGGGTGCCGGCAGCTCAAGATCGTGCTGACCCACATTCTGCCCAACGTCACCGCGCCGATCCTCGTGATCGGGTCGATCTGGCTCGGCAACGCGATCCTGATCGAAGCGTCGCTGAGCTTCCTCGGGCTCGGCACCCAGCCGCCCATCCCGTCGTGGGGGCTCATGCTGAGCAGCACCGGGCGCGCGTTCATGGAGCAGGCGCCCTGGCTGGCGATCTTCCCGGGGCTGGCCATCAGCCTGGCGGTGTTCGGCTTCAATCTCTTCGGTGATACTCTTCGTGACGCGTGGGACCCCAAACTCCGGCGTCGAGGCTAATCACATGAAACAGCGACTGATCTCCGGCGACAACCACATTGACCTCACCTACCTGCCGACCGACCTCTGGTCGTCGCAGGCGCCCGGCAAGTGGAGGCTCCTGGTCCCGCGCGTCGAGGAGCTGGAGGACGGACTGCACTGGTTCGTCGAAGGGCAGGACCAGGGCATGTGGAACGGGGTCGGTCCGGCGTTCCGCAAGTACGTGCCGGGCGTCTTCCGTCACCTCGACGAGATGCTGGCCGTCGGCTTTTCGTGGGACAGCCGGCCGGGCGCGCGCCCGCGGCCGACCACGCCCGAGCTGCGGCTGGCCGACCTCGACAAGGACGGCATCGACGCCGAGATCATCTACGGCTGCCTGATGATCAACGACCTGATCAACAACCCCGATCTGCGCGCCTGGTGCGACGCGCGTTACAACGACTGGGCCGCCGATTTCGCCAAGCGCTCCGATCCGAACCGGGTGTTCCCGCTCGGCATCGTGCCCAACACCGATCCCGTGGCCGCCGCGGCCGAGGTGCGGCGCTGCGCCAAGATGGGGCTGCGCGGCGGCGATCTCGCGTTCAAGCGCATGAGCCCGCCGCTCTACACCCACGGCTGGTACCCGCTGTGGGAGGCCGCCGCCGAGTGCCGGTTCCCGATCTCGTTCCACTCGACGGGCTTCAAGGCCCTGCGCGCGCCCGACAACGCCCAGATGGAGCAGGAGTATCTGGCCCAGTGGCGGCTGGTGCGCTCGTCGCTGTTCCAGCTCGACACCATGGAAGTCCTGGTCTCGGTCCTGGCCTCGGGGGCCTGCGAGAAGTATCCCGACTTCAACTTCGTGCTCGGCGAGTCGGGCGTGACGTGGCTGCCCTACGTGTTCGACCGCCTCGACACCGAGTACGAGGACCGCGCGCGCGAGCTGGGCTTCACGCTCCGCCCCAGCGACTACTTCCGCCGCCAGGGGTACGTGACGTACCAGCAGGATCAATATCTGGAGCCGATCATCCCGCTCATCGGCGAGGACAACATCATCTGGGGCGCGGACTATCCGCACCCGGACTGCATCTGGCCGGACTCGCTGAAGACCCTCGACAAGAACCTCGCGGGCATCCCCGACCGTATCCGTCGCAAGATCACCTGCGACAACGTCACACGCCTCTACAACCTGTAATCGAGGGGCCGGCCGCCGCTCCGACGTTCTGTCGGAGCGGCGGCCGGACTTGCGATCGATGACCTTGAACGTGCGTCTCGTGTGGATGCTGGCCACGACGCTGGTCCTCGGCGCCGTCGCGCCGGTGATCGGTCAACAAGCCCCCGCCGGCGAGGTGGTGATGGCGTGGCACGTGACCATCGCCCCCACGTGGTTCGATCCGTCGACCGCGCCGCCCCAGATCACGCCGTTCGGCATTCTCTATGCGCTCCACGACGCGCTGGTCCGCCCGCTGCCCGGACAGAAGATGGCCCCGAGCCTGGCCGAGTCGTGGACGGAAAGCCCCGACGGCAAGGTCTACGAGTTCAAGCTGCGCCGGGGCGTGAAGTTTCACAACGGCGAGCCGGTCACCGCCGACGACGTGAAGTTCAGCTACGACCGTTACAAGGGCGCCGGGGCCAGCGAGTTCCGCGCGCGCGTGTTGCGCTGCGAGGTCGTCGATCCCGCCACCGTGCGCTTCCACCTCAAGGAGCCGTGGCCGGACTTCATGACCTTCTACGGCACCACCGCCACCGCGGCCGGCCTGGTCGTGCCGAAGAAGTACATCGAGCAGGTCGGAGAGGACGGCTATCGGAAGAACCCGATCGGCGCCGGCCCCTACAAGTTCGTCAGCCACGCGCCCGGCGTCGAGGTGGTGCTCGACGCGTACCCGGGCTACTGGCGTCACACGCCCTTCGTCAAGCGCTGGGTCATGAAGAGCGTGCCCGACGGCGCGACCCGACTGGCCATGCTCAAGACCGGCGAGGCCGATCTCGGCGTCGCGTATGACGGACCGGAGGCGGAAGAGATCAAGCGCAATCCGCGGTTTCAGCTCGTGGCCTCCAAGCATGCCTCGATCAACTGGCTGGAGTTCGCCGAGCAGTGGGATCCGAAATCGCCCTGGCACGACAAGCGGCTGCGGCTGGCCGTCAACCATGCGCTGGATCGCAAGGCCATCAACGAGGCGGCGTGCCTGGGCTTCTGCCCGCCGACCGGGGTCATCGTGCCGCGCGTGATGGATTTCGCCCTTCAGGTCGAGCCGCCGACCTACGATCCCACGCTGGCCAAGCGTCTGCTCGCCGAGGCGGGGTACCCGAACGGGCTCGACGCCGGCTCGCTGGTGCCGATTCCGCCGTTCTTCACCATGGGTGAGGCCGTGGTGAACTACCTGAACGCGGTGGGCATCCGCACGAAGATGCAGATCATGGAGCGCGCGGCCTTTTACGCCTCGTGGCGCGAGAAGAAGCTGCGCGGGCTGTTCATCACCGGCGTGGGCAACTCGGGCAACGCGGCCAGTCGCGTGCAGGAGTTCATCTACTCCAAGGGCAGCTACGCCTACGGCGGCTATCCCGACATCGACGACATGTTCCAGCAGCAGGCCCGCGAGCGCGACGTGAAGAAGCGCGAGGCGATGCTGCACCGCATCCAGCAGCTGACCGTCGATCGGGTGATGTTCGCCCCGATCATGGACTTCCGCGCGCTGATGGGCATCGGCCCCAAGGTCACCGAGCACACCATCACCTGGATCCACAACTCGCCCTTCCCGTCCTACGAGGACGTGAAGATCAAGTAGGATGCCGCCCGCCGAGCCGCTGCTGCGTATCCGGCCGTCGCTCCGGAGCTTTGCCGGGTTGTACATCGTGCTCGGCCTCGTGTGCGTGGCGATCTGGTGGCTGGGGGCGACGTTCGACACCGGCCTGTCGCCGCTGGTGATCGCGGTCGCTGGACCAATCCCGCTGCTCATCGGCATCGCGTATTCCTGGCTCGTGCGTCTCGGCGCGGAGTATCGGCTCTACCAGGAGTCGCTCGAGATCGAAACCGGACTCGTCTCGCGCAATATCGACAACCTCCAGCTCTTCCGTATCCGCGATCTGCGCCTGCGCCAGTCCCCCCTCGGGCGGCTGCTCGGCGTGGGCGACGTCAACGTGACCTCGACCGACCAGTCCACGCCGCATCTCGTCATTCGCGGCGTGGCCGCGCCCCGCGCGCTGTACGACGCGCTCCGCGAGGGCGTGGCGACCTCCCAGGCCACCCGGCGGACCATGATCGTGGAGGAAGAGCCGCCGTCGTGAGCCGACACGCCCCGCGCGGTCGCCGCCGCGAGCAGCCCGCGCCATCGCTGGCCCGCGACTGGATCGTGATCGCGGTGGCGGCGGCCGGGTTCATCGTCGCGGGCTATCTCACCGTCACCAAGCTCATGGGCGGCAGCGCGGCGTTCTGCACCGCCGGCGGCGGCTGCGACGCCGTGCAGTCGAGCCGTTACGCGATGATGCTTGGCGTGCCGACCGCGTTCTGGGGCGCGCTCGCCTACGCCGCCATCGGCGGGCTCGCGGTCGCCGGGCTGACCGCGGCGCGCTGGCCGTGGGCGTTCGCGATCGCCGCGGGCGCCGTGGGCTTCTCCGCGTACCTCACGTGGATCTCGGCCTCGGTGATCCATGCGTTCTGCGCCTACTGCCTGGCCTCGGGCACGGTGGCCGTCGTCCTGCTCGCCGTGCTGATCTGGCGAGGGCGTGCGCTCGGCGGGCGGCGACCTCTCGCGCGGCCGGCGCGGCTCGTCGCGCTCGGCGGGGCCGCCGCGATCGGCGCCATCGTGGTGGGCGCGGGCATCTACGCGGCCAACCCCGAATCGAGCGAGCCCGCGTACCGCGAGGCGCTGGCGCGCCACCTCACGGCGCGGGGCATGATCATGTACGGCGCGTTCACGTGACCGGTGTGCGTCGATCAAAAGGCCCGGTTCGGGTCCGCGGCTTCCCTGATTCCGTACGTCGAGTGTGACTCGCGCGGAGCCGACCCGCGCCCCGACCTCTGCTCCCAGCACGGCGTCCGCCGGTACCCGACGTGGATCATGCGCGACGTCCGGCACGAAGGTCTGCTGAGCCTCGAGCGCCTCGCCGAGATCTCGGGGTTCCGCGCGCGCTGAGCGCGCGTGCGTCCGGGAGTAGGATTCAGGAGGGGAGGACCTCCGATGCCATATCCGTTGGGCCGCCGCGAGTTTCTGGGAGCGTCCGCGGCGCTCGTGCTCTCGATGGTCGAAGAGGCGCGCGCGCAGAGCGGCGGGCCGCGGCCCACGCCCGCCTGCGGCGAGCACGGGGTGACGCATCCCCAGACGCCGGGGCCGTACTTCAAGCCGCAGTCTCCGCAGCGCGCGTCACTGCTGGAGCCGGGAATGCCGGGGACGCGGATCGTGGTGGAGGGCACGGTGCTCGGAAGGGACTGCAAGCCGGTGCCGCGCGCGCTGCTCGACTTCTGGCAGGCCGACGCGCGCGGTGAGTACGACAACGCGGGCTTCCGGCTGCGCGGCCACCAGTTCACCGACGACGCCGGCCGCTATCGTCTCGAGAGCGTCGTGCCCGGGATCTATCCGGGACGCACGCGACACTTCCACGTCAACGTGCAGGCGCCCGGCCAGCCGGTGCTCACCACGCAACTCTACTTCCCCGGAGAGCCGCTGAACCAGCGCGACGGCATCTTCGATCGCGATCTCGTGCTGAAGGTCCGCGACGCCGACGGCGGCAAGCTCGCGGCCTTCGTGTTCGTGATCTAACTTCACGGAGGCGCTCACCATGGGGCAGTTCGGGATCGGGCAAGCGGTATCGCGATTCGAAGACCCGCGCCTGTTGCGCGGGGAGGGGCGCTTCGTCGAGGACGTCAACCTGCCGGGACAGGCGTACATGTACCTGGTGCGGTCGCCGCACGCCCACGCCCGCATCCGCTCGATCGACACCTCGGCGGCGAAGTCCGCTCCCGGCGTCGTGGCCGTGTTCACCGGCGAGGACCTCGCCCTCGACAACCTCGGCACCATGGACATGACCCTCAAGCGCAAGCGGCCCGACGGCTCGCCGATGTTCGCGCGCCCGCACCGCGGGCTGTCGACCGAGCGCGTCCGCTACGTCGGTGATCCGCTCGCGCTGGTGGTGGCCGACACCCAGGGCCACGCGCGCGACGCCGCCGAGCTGGTGCGGGTCGACTACGAGCCGCTGCCCTCGATCACCTCGACCGCCGACGCGGTGACGGCCGGCGCGGCGCCGGTGTGGGACGACTGCCCCGACAACGTCTCCAACGTGTTCGAGGCCGGCAACCGTTCGGCCACGGACGCCGCCCTCGCGCGCGCCGCCCACGTCGTGAAGCGCCGCTACGTGATCACCCGCGTGCACGCGCAGTTCATGGAGCCGCGCGGCGTGCTCGGCGTCTGGGATCAGGGCGAGGGCAAGTGGACGCTCTACGCCGACGTGCAGTATCCGCACCGCACGCGCAACGCGCTGGCCAGCCGGATCTTCAAGGTGCCCGAGCACATGATCCGCGTGATCGCCGGCGACGTGGGCGGCGCGTTCGGAACCAAAGGGTGGCAGTACGCCGAGCACCGGCTCGTCCTGTGGGTCGCCAAGAAGCTCCGGCGGCCCGTGAAGTGGACGTGCCCGCGGAGCGAGACCATCATGGCCGACGAGCACGCCCGCGACAACGTGACCGAGGCCGAGCTGGCCCTCGACGCCGAAGGCCGCTTCCTCGGGCTGCGCGTGCGCACGCTGGCCAACGTCGGCGCCTACGTGTCGTCAGACCGCAACCTGCTGGCCACGTTCTCCAACGTGGGCACGCTGGTCGGCGTCTACACGATCCCCGCCGCGCACGTCGAAGTGCTCTCGGTGATGACCAACACCAATTCGACCGCGCCCTATCGCGGGGCCGGCCGTCCCGAGGCGACGTACGTGATCGAGCGGCTGATCGAGGACGCCGCGCGCGAGCTGGGCCGCGATCCCGTCGAGCTGCGCCACCGCAACATCATCCCGTCCGAGGCCATGCCCTACAAGAACGCGCTCGGCCTGACCTACGACTGCGGCAACTTTCCGAAGGGCATGGAAGAGGCGCTGGCGCTGGCCGACTACCAGGGGTTCGCGGCGCGGCGGGCAGAATCGAAGACGCGCGGCCGGCTGCGCGGCATCGGCATCGCCAACGCCATCGAGAAGGCGGCGGGCCCGCAGCCCGAGTACGCGGAGATCCGCTTCGATCCGAGCGGCGGAGCCACGGTCCTGATGGGCAGCAAGAACCAGGGCCAGGGCCACGAGACCACGTTCAAGCAGATCCTGCACGAGCGCCTCGGTCTCGATCCCCATGAGGTCCGCTACATCGACGGCGATACCGAGCGCGTGGCCTGGGGCATGGGCACGATGGGCTCGCGCTCGACCGTGATCGGCGGCAGCGCGCTGTGGACCGCCGCCGACAAGGTGCTGGCCAAGGGCAAGAAGATCGCCGCGCACTTGCTGGAATGCGCGGAGGCCGACGTCCAGTTCAACGACGGCAAGTTCGGCGTGGTCGGCACGGACAAGACGCTCGGCCTCAAGGACGTCGCGCGCGCCGCGTTCCAGCCCGCCCGGATCCCGCGCGGCATGGAGCCCGGCTTCTTCGAGCACGGCACGTTCTCGCCGTCGCAGGACACGTATCCGAACGGCTGTCACATCGTGGAAGTCGAGATCGATCCCGACACCGGCACGGTCGAGATGGTCAGCTACAAGCTCATCGACGACGTGGGCACCGTGATCAACCCGCTGACCCTCTACGGCCAGATCCACGGCGGCATCGCCCAGGGCGTGGGCCAAGCCCTGATGGAACAGGTTGTATACGACGGGGACTCCGGTCAGCTCCTCACCGCGTCCTTCATGGACTACGCGATGCCCCGCGCCGACACCTTCTCCGACATCGAGATCCACTCGAACCCGGTCCCCACCGCGCTCAACCCCATCGGCGCCAAGGGCGCCGGCGAAGCCGGCACCGTCGGCGCGTTGCCCGCGGTGACCAATGCAGTCGTTGACGCGCTGGCTTCGGCGGGAGTCCGCGCCCACTTCGACATGCCCGCCACGTCAGACCGCGTCTGGCGCGCGCTCCACGAAGGTGGGCGGGCGTAGGGGCGCGCCGTCGACACGAGCCAGGTGCGGTGCTGGCCGCTCGTGCTGACGGCGCCGCGCGGGCGTGTCAGAAACGGAACATTGCGTGACCAGCACATCTCGCCTATCCTCTCGGCGGCCGAGGGCATGGTGAGCGTTGCCCGAGATTTCGTTCGCGTACACGGGCTGGTCGATGGCCTGCCGGCGTGAACGCCTCGGGACGTTTCACGAGCCGGGGCGCCGGTATCGCGGGTCGCGATCGCCAGACCGTCCCGCCGCGGTGCGGCTGCATCTCAAGCCCGGGCAGAAGGGAACGAAGCGCCTCCTCGAGCAATTCGGTGACCGTCTCGTCTGCGCCCGCTATCGCTATGATGCTTCACACCGAAAGCGCTTCAAGACCGTCGAGCTGATTGTCGACGAGCGCGACTGGCAACCGTCTCGCCCGCGCCTCGCCCCCGACCGGCCCATCAGCCTACTGACCGCCTTCGCCGAGGCCGACGCCCGCCGGCGTGTGAAGCAAGCCGGTGGCAGATGGAATCCAGACGAGCGGGTCTGGCTGTTGCCGCACGATCGCGCCGTCGCGCTCGGCCTGGGTAGCCGCATCGTCGACACTACGGCATCCAGTAGTGGATGCCGTACCCCGACCGGCGAGCATCTCCATGCAGATGCCTGACCGGCATCTGAATCGGGATGCTTGCATCCACTACTGGATACCGGCATCTGACGGCAGATGCTGCCAGTTGCTGTCGAATAGTAGTTGGGCGCCGCTGTTGGTTCCGTTCAGGGAAGGCAATCATGGACACGATTGACAAGATTGCAACTTCTACTGTGTTCGCCGGAATAGCCGCCGCTGTGGGCGGCCTCGCCGGAGGCATTGCGGGTGGCTTCGCCGAAGGCATTGCAGGCGCGTGCCTGGGTGCAGCACTTGTCTATGCACTGCTCTGGGGCCTATGGATATCTGACGCCGCATCCACGAAGCGACAGGAGCGCTTGGATATGCAGCAAAGCTGCGGCAGCAAGCTCACTCTCCTGTCCAATCAGGCGCTGGAGGCATTTGAAGCGTTGCCAAGGAATTTACTGGGTGCTGAGGAGATACTCGACCAAGCTGAAATCGATCTGAAAGATGGTGCATTTTCCCCCTTCTGGGATTCTGTCGAACGAGCGACCACACACCTCGCCTCATTTGACAGTGGCCTTCGCACAATAACCACCAATTCGAAGCAGCATCGAGACACAGCCTCCATCTTGATAAGTGCTGGCGGCACGTCGCCCTCGCGCTTCCCAGTTGTCTTGAACTCAACTGAAAATGTAAGACTCGCAAGAGCATCCGCAACCCGCTTGATGACCTTGGTCCGGCAAGCCCAACGCAACTTTCACTTCGCTACTATTTATGAACAGCGGAGGACGAACCAGATACTCGTCGCTGGCTTTACTCAGCTTGGAGAAGCGATTGCGCTGTTGGGAGAGCGCCTTGAGATCTCAATAACTGCTCTTTCTGCCCAGATGTCCGCGTTAACTCAAAACGTTGATGCGCTGCACTCGACCGTCACTGCTCAAGGTAGCGATCAGGCTCAGCGCTTTAAGCATGCTCTCGAGATGCTCGATAACATTCAGCGTCGGCGTATTCCATATCCGCGAAGGCTCAACGATGGCGCCTATTGAGATGGCGACGCCCAACAAGCCGTTCCACCTGACGGCGGTCTTCACTCCCTTCGGTCGCTCGGGCTGCCGCAGGTGAACGGCGGCGTTAGGCCGAAAACCAACGAGACCGGAGTCGATGGAGTGATGGAGTTGCACAGTGCCTGAAGAGGTAGGCGAAAAAACACTGACCTCGGTATTCCCATTTGTGATGGTGCTCTCGGCCTTCTTTGGCACGGGACTACTCTTCATGGCCGTCAATGCGCCCCTTCTTCTTAGGCTGACGGAAGGGGCATCGCCGGGCTCAGTTCACGACGTACTCGCGTCGATCTTTGTGTTCTGGCGCCCATTCATCAACGCCGACGTGGGGGCCAGCGTTGTTCTCATTTACGCTCTGTCGGCGTTGGTCGCCGGCTTCGTTGTACAGCCCATTGCCATCGTCGTGGCGACAGTAGCCGGTTCTCTCGTTGCTGGGATATTCAAAGTCGGTCGCTTCAAGTACCGCCCCACGTTCTATGCGGCACCGGTGCTTTTCGGAAACGGTTATCCTCCTTTTATCGATTGGCTGCATCGGAATCGCGTGGCCAAGGCCCTTTGGGAGTGGGAGCTGTTCAACCACTACATGTACGCCGGAATCGCTTTCAACATCGTTGTGAGTTCCTGTGCTTTGTGGTTGCTCTGGTTGCCTGGTTGTCCCCAGCGAATCTTCCTCGTCGCGATGTCGGGCCTGGCGGTGTTCTATTCTCTGGCAAGGAGCGCGGCACTTCGAGCAATTCATGACTACTATTCAGGGCTTGCTAAGAATAAAGCCTTGACTGCCACTACACGGGCGTCGGCGTAACTTCCGGTTGCTGCCGTCCGCGGCGGCGGCTGAACCGGGCGCTCGACCGACAGACGATGAGCAAAGTACGGAAGACGACGCGCTTCAAGAACATTGATTCGCTTGTGAACGGAAACGGTGACATCACCATCGGGAGGATCGGTCCGGTGCGCTGCGCGGCGGTCGCCGGCGATGGCGACCAACAACTGGCCATGCTTGTACGAGGCCCCAGGGAGTCACTGGAGGAACTTCTCGACCGACTCGACACGGCAATCGGCAAAGCGTGGGACGAAGAGGAGTGCATCGACTGCGTCAGCACAAGGCGATGCACCGACAGCTTGGTCGTGCGGTCGTAGGCGAGGGAGCTGTCCGCGACTTCGATCACCGTCACGTGTCAAGCTGCCGGCGCAGCGACCGTGTTACGCGAAGATCTCGGCGAACGTCAGTTCGACGTCGGGGAAGGCTTGGAGCCTGAGCGTAGCAGGGGCGCTGGCGCGGATGACATCGCGGTAACCGTCGCCGCTGGGATCGCGATAGACCTCGACGGATTCCGCGGTGCAGTCGACAATCCAGTACTCCGGAATGCCGGCCTCGGCGTACAGGCGAAGCTTGGTCGTGCGGTCATAGGCGAGC
>Ga0193725_1000365_pt1 | contig 13895 bp, 14 predicted proteins | sample H2a2metaG_FD_143058 | JGI IMG/M metagenome (GOLD analysis project Ga0193725, IMG submission 143058) | Soil microbial communities from a riparian zone of the East river system, Colorado, United States - H2a2 | ecosystem: Environmental > Terrestrial > Soil > Riparian zone | place: USA: East River... | reverse complement strand
GGGACAGCGGCTCGGCGACGTGTGGGTCGGCGTGCGCCCCGAACACGTCGAGATATCCAGGGAGCAAGGGGAAGACACCCTGAGCGGGATCGTCGCCGGCACGCAGAGCTTTCCGCCGCTGAACACCACGTTGTTCACGATCCGCGTGGGCGATCACGAGGTCCACGCCCGAAGCTCAGGCGCCGAGAGGCACCGGACCGGCGATCACGTCTGGCTCACCTTCACGCGGTATCACGTGTTCGACAAAGCCTCAGGACTGAGGCTGCAAAGCTACCCGGAGTGAGTCGCGTTACGACTTGCCGTAGCGAATCCCCATGATCTCGGCGACCAGAGCCGACCGGCGTCAGCGGGTTGACTCGGCCGGTCGGATCGAGCAATGTCGGTCAACCATGGGTGAGAGGAGGACATCATGAACGGAATGCCTGGTCCGGGGCCGGCCGATGCCGCGCGCGTGGCCGTGTGTGTGTCCGAGTTGAAGAAGTTCACCGGGCACGTGCACCTCGAGTCCCGCACCCGCGAGATCGACGGGCGGATCGCGGCGGCGGGGCTCAGCCTGGCCGACAAGATCTCTCTCCTCAAGGCGCTGTCGCCGAGCGCGGAGGAGCAGCAAGGCGGCGCGGCGACCCTGGAGAACGCCGAGCTGCGCATGGAGCGCCTGCTCCTGTCGATCGCTCCCGAAGACCTGCCCGCGTTCAAGTTCGCCCTCGAGTACGACCTCGACTACAAGGACCCCGAAGAGTACGTCTTCCACGACATCGACGACGCCGATCGGCAGGACCGCCTCGTGGCCCATCTCAGGCGGACACCGTCGTCGGGCGGCATCAAGGTGCTCTCGGACGTGGACGACACCATGTACGCCAACCTCATCGAGCGGCGCTATCCGAAGGGCACGTTCTATCCGGGCGTCCTGGACTTCTACGACGCGGCCAAAGAGGAGCCCTTCGGGGCGTTGCCGGCCATTCCGATCACGACCCTGTCGGCCCGGCCCAATCCCGTCGCGGGCAAGCTCGAGGAGGCGAGCCTCAAGAAGCTCGTCGCCCTGACCAAGAACCGGCTGTGCCCGAGCGCGCTGTCGGGCTCGATCGGATCCTCCACCGTCGGCACCGTCGAGAGCCTGCTGCGCGCGCACCGGGCGCGCCGGCCGACGGAGGTCGAGCCCGGGGCGGGCGCGGACGACGATGCGCTGTCGGACCGGCAGCTTCACGGCGAGGAGGACAAGATCGGCGACGTCAAGTTCGCCAACTTCGCTCGCTTCGCCGCCATCTATCCGGAGTACCGCTACGTGTTCGTCGGCGATTCCGGCCAGGCCGACGCGCTCACCGCGAGCCGCATGCTCACCGAGACTTCGACGGAGGGGACGGCGCGCGTGGTGACCACGTTCATTCACGACCTGCGGCAATCGGAGCGCGACACCGCCGCGGCGAGCCAGGCGTTCCGCAACCTGGCCAGCGGGCTCGTGGTCGGCCGGGACTCGCCGACCGGTCGTGGGGTCATCGTCTTCAAGAACTACATCGAGGCCGCGCTTATCGCGTATCGGCACGCGGCGACGCTCCAGCATCTCATCACCGCGGAGAAGCTCGCACGCATCACCCAGGCGGCGCTGGTGGAGTTCCGAACGATCGCGCTCCCCGACACGGAGGCGTCGCGCGAGCTGCGCGGCCAGTATCGGCAGCACGCCGAGGAAACCTTCACGCTGTTGACCGCCGCCGCGCCGACCGCCGGCGTCGCCGCGGCGGCCAAGGACATTCGCCAGATCCTGGACAGCGGATTCACCGGCCGATGAGCACGAGCGCCCCGCCGGCGCTCATCGGCCGGGGCGCCGCTCATTTCCCGTAGCGAATCCCCATGATCTCGGCGACCAGCGCCGGGCGCTCCTGACCCTCGACCTCCATCTTCACTTCCGACGTCACCCGCACGCCGTTGTTGTCGACGGGCTCGACCTTGACGATCTTCTGGGTCAGGCGGATGCGCGAGCCCGCGGGCACCGTGCTCGTGAAGCGGACCTTGTTCGATCCGTAGTTCACGCCGCGGCTCACCTGAGTGACCTTGACCAGCGTCGAGGCCAGGCGCGGGACCAGCGAGAGCGTGAGATAGCCGTGGGCGATGGTCTTGCCGCCCGGCATCTCGCGCTTGGCGCGCTCGACGTCGACGTGGATCCACTGGTGATCGCCGGTGGCCTCCGCGAACTTGTCGATCATCGGTTGATCCACGGTGATCCAGTCCGACGGCCCGAGATCTTTGCCGATGTGCTGGGCCAGATCTTGTGGCTTCTCCACGGTCAGCGGTCCCGCCATGCTCGGTCTCCTCTCGTGCGGCGTTCGTCCGGCCGTGATCATAGCGTTGTTCGCGCGCGGAGTGGTAGACTCCGGCCGCGAATCCCGCGCGAAGGAGATGCCCATGACGTCCCGGCCTCGACGGCTCTCGCTCCTCGTCCTCGGGTCAGTCCTCATCTCGCTCGCCGCCGGCCCGGCGTCGTCGCAGACGCCGCGCGGCCACGGGGCCGAGGCCCACGACATGGAGCTGGTCGGCCACGACGATCTCCAGGGCCGCTCGGCGTACCAGCCGACGATCCACCAGCAACGCGGGCGCGTTCTCGCCTACGTCGGCCATCACGGCGGCAAGGCGCGCAACCCACTCACCGGGCGCGACGAGGACAACGGCACCTCGATCGTCGACGTCACCGATCCGGCCCGGCCCCGCTACCTCGTCCACGTCCCCGGCGCCGCGGGCGGCCCCGAGCAGGGCGGCGCCCAGATGGCGCGGGTGTGCGACCGTGGGGGCAAGACGTACCTATTGAGGACGTACGGCAACAACGTCCCGAATTCGGGTCACGAGGTGTGGGACGTCACCGACCCCGCCAAGCCCGTCAAGGCCAGCACGGTGGTCACCGGGCTCAGCTCGACCCACAAGAACTGGTGGGAGTGCGACACCGGCATCGCGTACCTGATCTCGGGCGACCTGGCCAAGGCCAACCCCATGGAGGTCGGGCCGTCGGGATGGCGGACGCAGCGGATGACGAAGATCTACGACCTGAGCGATCCCGCCAAGCCCGCCTTCATCCGCGACTTCGGGCTGGCCGGCCAGGAGCCGGGCTCCACGGGACCGATCCCGATCGCCCAGGGCGCGCACGGGCCGATCGTGCGCGGCAACCGCGTCTACATCGCGCACGGCACCAGCGCCGACGGCGCGCTCCAGATCGTCGACCGCGACAAGCTGTTGAAGGGCCCCAAGGAGCCGACCGCCGCGAACCTGAACGCGCCGGAGATCGCCCGGCTCTACATGTCGCCGAACTGGGGCGGCCACACCGCGTTTCCGGTGCTGGGCATGAAGATCGCGGACTGGACGCCCAACACCAAGGGCCAGACGCGCGACTTCGTGGTGCTGGTCTCCGAGGCCATCGCCAACGAGTGTCGCGAGTTCCGTCACGCCACGTTCATGGTGGATATCACCACCGAGACGCGTCCGTTCTCGGTGGCCACGTTCCAGGTGCCGGAGGCGAAGGGCAGCTTCTGCAAGCGCGGGGGCCGCTTCGGTCCCCACTCGAGCAGCGAGTCCTTCGCGTCGATCTTCTACGGCAAGCTCGTGTTCGTCGCCTACTTCAACGGCGGCGTGCGCGCGGTCGACATCCGCAATCCGTACGCGCCCCGCGAGGCGGGGTTCTTCATCCCCGCGACCACCGAGCGCACCGCCGAGCGCTGCGTGACCGAGCCCGCGCGCAGCTGCAAGGTGGCGATCCAGACCAACAACGTCGAGAACGACGAGCGCGGCCTCATCTACCTCGCCGACCGCGCCAACACCGGCCTGCACATCGTCCGCCTCACCGGCGACGCGGCCAAGATCGCCGGCGGAAACTAGCTTCGCCCCGGCGGTGTACAACGCGACTTGCCTCTGTGGTCACGCGTGACTACGCTTGGGGCATGATCGCAAACGTTCGAACCGCAAAGGCTCGCCTGTCCGAATTGCTCGAACGGGCCGCGGCCGGGGAGGAGATCGTGATCACCTCCGCCGGTCGACCCAAGGCCAGGCTGGTCGGGGTCGACGGCAGTCCGCCTCCGCCGTTTCGTGTCAATCGGGCGCTCCTGCGCGGCCGCCCGAGGAAAGCCGCCAGGGCGGAGGTTCTCGTTCGCGAAGAGCGCGACACGCGCGACTGAGCGCTCGCCGCGTGTACCTCGACACGCCGATTCTCGTCAAACTTGTCGTTCGCGAGCCCGACAGCGATTTCTACGCGGCCCTCGTCGACGGCCAGCCGGCCTGGTCATCTCAGCTCGTGCTCGTCAAGGGCTATCTCGGCCACAACATGGCGCGGCGAGGGACGGGCGGATCCCAGTAGCAGTCGCGGGCGACGGATTGCGGGGATGCTGGCCGCGTCCCGGACCGGCCGTTGTCTTTTGCCGGGGATACGCACTACCCTACGATGCGAGCGATGACTTCACTCCGGGGGAACCATGAAGATCACTGACGTTCCGTTCGGGACCACGGACTGGGCGCAGGTCGAGACCACCGAGCATCCAGGCATCCGCGGTAAAGCCATCTGGCGGACGCGCGAGTTCGGGGACATTCGCGTTCGCCTGGTCGAGTACACGCCGGGATATCTGGCCGACCACTGGTGCGACAAGGGACACATTCTCCTGTGTCTGGAGGGCCGGCTCGACACCGAGACCACCGACGGCCAGAAGCACGTGCTCACACCGGGCGTCAGCTATCAGGTCGCCGATCACGCCGAGGCGCATCGCTCGTCGACGGAGATCGGCGCCAAGCTCTTCATCGTCGACTGAACGGACGCGATGACGCCGCCGCCCGGGCAGTTCTGGAGTCATCGCGTGCGGGTCGTCGGTTATCACGACCTCGACGCGCGCCCCGCGTTCAAGCTCGCGATGCAGGAGGTCGGCGGGCGCTTCTATCTCTACACCGGGCACCTCTGGCATCGGGGCTGGTCGGTGCTCGACGTGACGGATGCGGCGGCGCCGCGTCTGGTCCGCTTCGTCGACGGACCGGCCAACACGTGGACGATCCAGGTGCAGGTCGCGGCGGGCCGCATGATCACCGCCCTCGAGCGGATCGCTCCAGGCTGGGGCGGCGACGCCGACGCGCCTTCAGAGGAAGGCGTGCTGATCTGGGACGTGAGCGATCCCGAGTCGCCCCGGCGGCTCGGCCGCTTTCCCACCGACGGCGGCGGGACTCACCGCAACTACTACGACGGCGGCCGCTATCTCCATCTGGCGGCCGGCATGGCCGGGTACGTCGGCAACATCTACGTGATCGTCGACGTCGACGATCCGTCGGCGCCCAAGGAAGTGGCGCGCTGATGGATCCCGGGCCAGTGGCGCGGCGGCGGCGAGACCGGCGCGCCGGCGGCGGCGGCGCTGCACGGCGGGTCGTACGTCGAAGGTGACCGCGCGTATCTGCCGTACGGCGGCGCCGGCCTCGTGGTGCTCGACATTTCGGACGTGGCGCATCCGAAGCTGGTGAGCCGCCTGCCGTTCTCGCCGCCGTTCCAGTCGTTCATCGCCGTGCACACCGCGGTGCCCTTGCCGAAGCGCAAGCTCGTCTCGGTGAACTCGGAGGCGATCAAGGAGGACTGCGACGAGCCGCTCGGGTTCGGGGGACTCGTGGACGTCGCCGACGAGCGCGCGCCACGCCTGGCCTCGCTGTTTCCGCTGCCGGCCCCGCCGCCCGGCGCGCCGTTCAAGAACTTCTGTGAGCGTGGCGGGCGCTTCGGCCCCCACAACCAGCATCAGAGCCAGCACCACCCGACGCTGCTCGACCGCGACGATCTCGTGTTCCTCACGTACTTCAACGCCGGCCTGCGGGTGATCGACGTCTCCGACGCGCGACAGCCGCGCGAGGTCGGCTGGTTCGTCCCGCCCGATCCCCAGGTCCGCCGCGGCACGCTGCCCACCAAGCTCGTCGCCCAGTCCGAGGACGTGCTCGTCGACCGCCGCGGCTTCATCTATCTCACCGACAAGAACCACGGCCTCTACGTCCTGAGCTACGACGGCCTGTAGCAGACGGATGCAAAGGGCGTGATTCACCCGGCGCGCGGCGCACTGACGCGCGAGGGCGCCGGGCGTCAGGCTTCCGAGTAGTAGAGCTTGGCCCGATCGAGGACCGCGTCGGCGGTGTGGGCGTTGACGCCGCGGAGCGCGAGGAGCGCGGCCTGGGCGCGGGGCATGGCGGAGGTCGGGCCGAGCGAGGTCACGAGCAGCTCACGGAGGGTCTGCGCGTCACCGTCCGGCCCGAAGACGTCGAAGTAGGCGCGCTCCACCGCGCGCTCGAGCCGGTCGTAGTGCTCGAGCGGGATCATGTGGGAGTGGACCTTGCCGATCGGACCGAGCGCGCGGCGGTGCGCGTGGCGGTCGAAGTTGTCGATGCGATACGCGCAGAGCAGGGGCAGCCGCTCGACGGCGAGCAGCTCGTTCCACAGCTCTTCGAGCCGCACCGCGGCGTCGAGAGCGTCGCGCTGCCAGAGGAGGTTCACCATCTCGCCGTAGAGCCGCATCCGCGGATAGCCCGCCGCGCGCACGCGCTGGAGAGCCGCGGTGACCGTCACGAGGAAGGCCTGGCGATCCGGCGTGCCGTCGACCATGAACGTCTTCAGGCACTCGTCCGCGTCCAGGAAAACGAGCTGTCGTTGGGCGAGAGCCTCGGACACCTCAGGCAGGCGCTCGCTGAAGAGCGCGATGTGGCCGGGAGTGGCGATGATGACCGCCGCCTCTCCGCCGTCGAATCCCGCCCGCACGAAATGCACGACCGCGCGGGCCAGGAACTCGTCGTCGGTATAGAGCTGGACCAGGTGGTCACACGCGCCGGGCGCGTCGAGCAAGGATTCCCACGTCGTCGCCGAATTCATCGTCATTCCGGACACTCTACTACCAAACGTTCACCGGCAAGCGGCGCAGACGCCCCCACCGCTCGGACGTTGAAAAACATTTCCCATCGAGGAGCGTCCGGACCGCGCGGCGCGGGACGGCCAATGCGAGCTGTGATAGATTCGCGCGGCGCCGCGGAGTGCCAGCCGTACGACTTCACGAGGCCCGCGCGCCAGGAGGCCCTCCATGACCCCGCCCGTCGATCCCAACGAAGTCCTCATGACCGGCGAGAACTCGTTCGTCCGCCTGAGCCTCGACGGCGGCAAGACGATGTCGGACCGGTTCAGTCACTGGCGCGTGCTCTGGTGCCCGGCCGGGACCGGCCACGCGCTGTTCGCTCAGACCTCGGCGTTCGACAAGCAGGTGCGCATCTACAGCGACAACGTCGCGGTGGCGCGCTGGCTCCAGAAGACGATCGAGACGCTGCTGCATCCGCCGTTCGCGGACGCGAGCCTGCCCGTGCTCACCGCCGAGTTCACGCGGAGCGGCGATCCCCGCTCGTCCGCGGTGGAAAATGTCGGCGGTGACGACGATGTGATCCGCCTGACCTGGTGGGATTGCCTCGAGCCCTTCGTGCTCAACGCGCCGCCAGGCTTCAACGACCGCCCGCTCGGCGTGTTCAGCACGTTCTTCCCGGCCCGCGCGGCGCAGGTCGAGATCAATGGCGCAGTCGTCCCCGGCCAGCCGTGGGCCGAGACGCGCGGCGACCGTCAGTCGTCGAGCGCTTGCCTGGCCTGGTCCGAAAGCTGGGTCAAGCCCCGCAAGTAGCGCTTACCGCGTGATCCGTTGAAAAAAGAGAGCGCCCCGGGTGTGCCGGGGCGCTCTGAGCTTACGCGGCTTGGGGGCCTGTCCCCTGTCGTCTACGCGCCTGGTCCGCGCTCCATCGAGTACGGCTGCCAGCGGGCGAGCCCGGACTTCTCGAGCACCGATGGGTTCACGCAGCTTCGCGGCCAGCGTCCGCCGAGCACGAGCGCGAGCTCCTGACCGACCCGGCGCCGCCGCTCGGGGTCCATCCGCGCGGAGGCCGAGGCCACGTGAGGCGTGAGGATCACGTTGTCCATCTTCAACAGTGGATTGTCCGCGTCCGGCGGCTCCTTCTCCAGCACGTCGAGACCGGCGGCGGCGATCCAGCCTTCGCGCAGAGCCTTGATCAGCGCCGGCTCGTCCACCGTCGGCCCGCGCCCCGTGCTGATGAAGAGCGCTTCCGGCTTCATCTGCCGGAAGTGGTACTCGGTCAGCAGGTGAAACGCATCAGGCGTCGCGGGCAGATGATTCGACACGATGTCCGAGCGCTGAAGCAGCTCGGTGAGACCGACCGGCTCCGCCCCGTATTGCGAGATCACCAGCTCTTCGACGTAGGGATCGTAGGCCAGCATGTGCACGCCGAACGCGCGGGCGCGCACGGCCACCGCGCGGGCGACGTGGCCGAAGGAGACGAAGCCGAGCGTCTGGCCCATCAGCCGCGGGAAGGTCGAGAGCAGCGGCCGGCCTTCGCGCCAGCGGCCATCCCGCACGTACCGGTCCATGGTGAGCAGGCGGCGGAACGTGGCCAGGATCAGCATCATCGCGTGGTCGGCCACTTCCTCGATGAACGTGTCGGGGACGTTGGTCACGGGAATGCCGCGGGCCGTGGCCGCCGCGACGTCGACGGTGTCAGCGCCCACGCTGCCGAGCGCGATGACCTTGCAGCGCTCGAGCCCGTCGATGATCGGCTTGGTGATCGAGCGGCCCTTGGCGATCAGCGCGTCCGCCTGGCGGGCGGCCTCGACGAACTCCGCCTCGGTCTTGGCCGCCACCTCGACGATCTCGGCGTCGCAGTTGCCGAGGCCCTCCATCTCGAGCTTGTAGCCTCCGCCCGACACCCCGAAGCTGGTTCCCGCCGCCGCCTGCGTCACGATCTTGAACTTGGCCATCAGCGCACCTCGCCTCTCTGAGAAGTGACCGCTACCATGCGCCCGGTCGATTCGCTTTTCAAGGCTCACGTATCGCGCCGCATGAGACTGAAACTCTGGGCGGTGGGACCGACGTCGGGCTGCTCGGCCAGGAACAGGGCCAGCGGGACGACATCCTCCGGCGTCTTGAGCCACTCGCTGGCGCCCAGGGTCGACGTCCCGCTCCCGCCCGGATTCATCGCGGTGTCGACGGGGCCGGGCACCAGCTCGTTGACGCTGATGTTGTAGGGTGCCAGCTCTTGGGCGAGCACGCGCGTGAGCATCCACAGCGCGGCCTTCGAGCACGCGTAGGCGGAGCGCTCCGGGCCGCCGCGGTGCCCGACTCCCGACCCGATCGTGATGATCTTGCCGGCGCCGCGGCGGCGCAGATGGGGAATCGCCGCGCGGGCGCAGTAGTACGCGCCGACGAGGTTCGTATCGATCGCTTCGCGCCAGGCCTCGGGATCGCCCGCTTCGACCGGTGCGTGATCGCCGTTCGCGCCCGCGTTGATCACGACGATGTCGAGACCGCCGAACTCCCGGCTCGTCTCGTCAACCGCGCGCTCCATCGCGTGCTGGTCGCGAACGTCCGCGACGATCGCCAGCGCCCGGCCGCCGTCCTTCACGATGTCCTCGGCCGTCGCGCGTATCTCCGCCGCCGTTCGCGCCACGCAGCCCACGGCCGCCCCGTGACGCCCGTAGGCGAGCGCGATCGCCCTGCCGATCCCCCGCCCGGCGCCGGTGACCAGCGCGACCTTCCCCTGGAGCCGCTCGCTCACGTCACTCGGCTACCGACCAAGCCAATACCCGGGCTGACGCCTCGCATGCGCGATGGCTACGATCTGCACCCGGTCGTCCGTTCTCAGCACTCCCCCCCTCCCGGCCGTCTTGCCTTTGCCCCCCCGGCACAGGCCAGGAGGCTGTTTGCGCTGAAGTGGTTGCGGTGGGCTACCGCGGGAGGACGGGCCTCAGCCGGACGAGGAAGACCCGCCGCCGCGGAGGACCGCCCAGGCCGGTTCCGTGCTCTGTTATCGTGATCTCCACGAAGTATGCTGCTTCCGCGAATTCGAAGACGTGCGAGAACGCCACCGACTGCTTCTGAGCTGCGGTCGACTGCAGGAAGCTGTCGCTGCTGAACGTCGCGATGGGCAGCGAGAGATCGCCGTGGTTGTCGATCCGCAATAGGGCGGCGGTGACCTTCTCGCTACTCACGACCGACGGTGGGTCGGTGTAGACGATCTCCAGGGCTCCCCAGTCAGGGGACTGACCGCTGTCCATCGGGTTGGTGACGTTACACCGGGCCACGATGGTGCCGGCACGATGGACCGCGAGTGAACTGCCGAAGGTGACGGCCTGCCCGGACGAGCGGACCTCGTCGACCACGCAGGTGTGCGCGGTGTGGGTCCAGAGCTGGGCCTCGCCGGGGGCGGGCGCGAAGACGAGCCCCACGAAGAGGAGCGTGACGACGCGACTCGCTCGAATCATGATGAACCTCCTGGGTGAAGGCCGCGGGTCCCCTTCATGAACAGAGAGCATAGACCCTACAAAGGGGCGCTTCCTCGACCCTCGCAATGGCCAGGTCGAGCTCGGCCATGAAGGCCTCCGCCGCCTCGGGATTTCGATCCTCGTACCAGCGTCGGGCAGCGCGAGCCTCCGCGATCGCTTGAGGATGAATCCACGTTTCGTCGGGCACTACCGCTCGAGGATCATCCGCCGAGCTTCAGACCACGGGACAGGCACCACTGCGCCCGAATCCAGCTCATGGAGCCGCTTGGTTATCTCGGCAGCCCAGGCAGCTTCGGCGCCTTCGTCGACCCCTTCATCCAGGCTCTCTAGCAGCGATGCCGCGAGAGCCGCACGCGCTTCGGGCGAGAGCTTGAGCGCCTCCTCAAACAGTTTCAGAGGATCAGGTGTCATGGGCTGATTCTACTCTAGGGAAGTGATGAGCTTGGGTCGTTCGAAGAAGCTCGGCACTATGATCATCGTCGGCAGATCAGCCAGTGGGCGGAAGCGCGCGGATGTAGGCGAGGAGACAGTGTCGAATAAGACGATGGAAGAAGTCTGCATACGGCAGTTTCTCGCGCCGCCTGAACGCTCGATCTTGCCAGGTCATCCCGCTGAACGGGTCCATATGCCGACCGGGCCGATCATGAATGCGTAGCGAGAGATACATCGGGTCCCCACTGTGGAGATAGGCTGACCGCGCGTCGTACACTGCCTTCGCTACGGCCCCAAGTGTCTCTGGGGTGACCTGCGTGCGTTGAGGTTCGCGAGGTTCGCGGTCGAAGAAGCCAATGCAGAACTGCTGCAGAAACGCCACGAACCGCGCTTTCGTTCTGCGTGTTCGGAGGCTCGTCGTGATTTCTTCGCGCTCGTCGGGACTGAGTCGGTCGAGGCAGAGACGTTGCTCCAAGCTCGCCCCGTCGACCCGGTCATCGGGAATCGGCTGCCCTTGAGCGAGAGACTCAACGGCCGACACCAAGCGAACGAAGACCATCTCTTCGTCCAGCCCGATCTGTCGTAGAGCGCGGGCGTAGTGACTCGTTGCGAACGCCACGGCTTGGTGTTTTTCCGCTGGAATCGAGCGAATCTGGTCGAGGAACGAGCCCAACGCCGTCGCGAAATTCCTCTCTGTGCCGGCAAAGACGACCCGGTCGAGATCCGGCCCGAACGCCCCTCTCAAGGGCCGGACCTCTTGCTTGATCGGGAGAGTGTCCGGACCTGACGCCAGGTGGCTGATCGACAGAAGATAGAGCCGTGCTTCCAAGAACAGTGAGAACAACGCAAGCAGCTCACCGACCGCGCCTTTTGGAAAGATGTAACCGCGAGCTGTCCCCTGAGACGGCGCCTGTGCCTGCGGCGCAGGCAACTTCAGGCGGAGAAAGTACCTGTACATCCCAGCTGCGTCCACCTCGACCATGACACGCGAACACCGAATAGCACCATCGGCGTAGTCGAGAAGCCCGGCGACCGCGACCTCTGAGCCGAACTCGGCATCCAGGGTCGCCGCGGTTCCCTCCGTTCGTAAGGCGTCGAGATCGCGAATCCAGAGCATGCGTTTATCTGAGGACCGCGGAGTCTCCTGCTCGCGCCTCGTATCAATCATCGGCGCCGGACCGAGGCGGCGGGCATGGGGAACTCGTCGGGGTCGATGGGGATTTCCACGACCGCGGGCTTGCCGGCGGACAGCGCGGCGCGGATGACGTCGCCGACCTGGTCGGGGTGGTCGACGTAGTAGCCGTCGGCGCCGAAGAGGCGGGCCAGCTCGTCGTAGCGCGGGTTGCCGATGTCGCAGCCGATGTAGCGCTCGCCGAAGAAGTGCTTCTGGTAGGCCTTCTCCGAGCCCCAGCAGTTGTTGTTCATGACCAGCGTGACCGCGTTGATGCGGTGGCGCACCGCGGTCTCCAGCTCCTGCACGTTCATCAGGAACCCGCCGTCGCCGTGGATCGCGAGCACCGGGCTCTCGGGACGGCCGAGCTTGGCGCCCAGCGCTTCGGGAAACGCGAAGCCGAGTCCGCCGAGGTCGAGCGGAGTGAGGCACGTGCGCGGCGCGCTGAACTCCACCCGGTCGTAGCCGTAGGCGGGCGCGGCGCCGGCATCCAGCGCGACGATGGTGCCGGGCGGCAGCGCGCGTCGCAGCTCGGCGTAGACACGCTGGGGCTTCATGGGCTTGGTGTCGAGCGCGGCTTCCGCGGCGAGCCGCGCCTGCCGCTGGGCGCGCAGGCCTTCGGCTTCGCGCCGCCAGTCTCCGCGCGGGGCGCACGCGTGCGCGCGGTCCAGCGCGTCGAGCAGCGCCACGCAGGCTTCGCGCGCGTCGGCCTGGATGCCGACGGCCACCGGATAGTAGCGGCCGATGTCGCGGCCCTCGATGTCGATCTGGACGATCGCGGCCTCGGGCGAGATGTACCGGTTGTCGAAGTGCGTGGTGAAGTGCCCGAGTCGCGAGCCGGCGACGAGCAGCGCGTCGGCACGTTTGCACGCGGCCGCCGCTTCCGGCGAGCCCGCGCGCCCGAGCGGCCCGACGTAGAGCGGATGGCCGTTGGGCACCGCGTCGCATCGGCCGTACGCGGTGATCATCGGGATCCCGTGGCGTTCGGCCATGCGCACGACCACATCGTTGGCCCCCGCGCGGTTGACGCCGCCGCCGACGATCATCAAAGGACGTTGCGCGTGCTGCAGCACCCGCGCCGCCTCGCGGATCGCGTCGGGATGCGGCAGCGGCGGTTGAGTCGCGCGGTACGTGGCGGGTGGCGCACTAGTCACCGACAGCTCATCGGCCAGCACGTCGCGGGGAATCTCCACCATCACGGGTCCGGGGCGGCCGGTCATGGCCGTGCGAAACGCGTGGTGCAGCAGCTCGGGGATGCGCTGGGCCTTCGTGACCTGGATCGCGAGCTTGGTGACGGGACGGAACATGGATATCAAGTCAAATTCCTGGAACGCGTCCTTGCCGTAGTGCGCGGAATCGAGGCCGCCGACGAGCACGACGACCGGCGAGTGGGCCACGTGCGCCGCCGCCACGCCGGTGAGGACGTTCGTCGCTCCCGGACCCGCGGTGACCAGACAGACGCCGGGCAGCCCGGTCACGCGCGCGAGACCATCGGCCATGAAGGCGCCGGCCTGCTCGTGGCGGACATTGACGTATTCGACGCTGTGGTCGTCGTAGAGCGCGTCGAGCACGTCGAGGAACGTGGAGCCGACGATCCCGAACACGTAGCGCACGCCCTCGGCCTTCAGGAGATCCACGACCGCCCGTCCGCCCCTCACCTCACTCATCGACGCTCCTCCTGGCGCGGGATTCTATACTGGCCGGCGACGTTGAATCCGACGGGGGAGGTTTTCATGCCGGCCAGCGAAGCGCAACGGAAGGGCACCGAGATGCGGCGCCAGCTCATGGGCGAGGGTTTCGCCGATCGCATCAACCAGACCGTCTACGCCGATCCCCACATGCAGAAGTTCCGCGAGCTGACGACGGAGACGATCTTCGGGACGCTGTGGACGCGGCCCGGACTCGATCTGAAGACCCGCGCGCTGATCTGCGTGGTCTCCGACGCCACCACGGGCCGCACGCCCGAGCTCGGCCTCCACGTGCGGA
>Ga0193725_1000364_pt1 | contig 13917 bp, 7 predicted proteins | sample H2a2metaG_FD_143058 | JGI IMG/M metagenome (GOLD analysis project Ga0193725, IMG submission 143058) | Soil microbial communities from a riparian zone of the East river system, Colorado, United States - H2a2 | ecosystem: Environmental > Terrestrial > Soil > Riparian zone | place: USA: East River... | reverse complement strand
GCCGATGTTGGCCTTCCTGCCGATCGGCGGCCACTTCACGATGGACCCGGCGGCGGCGGCACTGGCGGTCGAGCTTCTCGGCGTGAGCGACGTGGCCCCGATGCACTACGGCACGTTCCCGCTTCTCGCCGGGACCCCGGATCAGCTGCGGGCGGCGCTTACCGAGCGCGGCCTCGACGGGGTCGCGGTCCACGACACGACTCCCGGCAACCGGCTCGGCTGAGCTGCACCTTCGTCGCCGGGATCGCGATCCGCGGTCGCCTCGACGATTGCGGTCAGGGAGCCGGGGTTACCACCAGCTGCGGCCGTTGGGCGGCGACACCCTCGCGTGACGTGTAGTCCGCACCGTTGGTGTTCGTGCTGAGCATGCCGATCGTGACGTCGCCGTTGCCGGTCACGAGTGGGGTCACGTTGAACTCGTACCACTGCCCGGCTACGACGCTCCCGACTGACGAGACGGCCGAGGCGCCGAAGGCCGGGCTCGCGTTCCAGGTGACGGCCGTCTCCGACCATGTCCCGGTGACCGATCGGATCTCGCCGCCGAACGTCGACGGATCGACGCAGTAGAGCCGCAACTTGGCGGCCGCTACGCCGTGGGTTCCGACGCCGGCGACGGTGAACCGCAGCAGCGAGCGCTTGATGGGACTGCCGTCAACTTGGACCGACGTCTTCGTCCCGAAGTTGCTGGTCGCGAGGTCCTGCTCGATGTACGCGTCGGCGACCGGGGCGAACGTCAGGTTCCCGGCCGACGCCGGCGTCGTGACCGATACCGGCGCGCTCTGAGCCGACGTGTTGCCCGCCGAGTCCTTCGCGTTGACCGTGTACGTGTACGTCGTCGACGGTGACACGCCGGTGTCGGTGAAGGAGGTCGTCGTCGGCGTGCCGATCGACGACCCGTTTCGGAATACCGTGTAGGAGGCAACGCCGACGTTGTCGGTGCTGGCGTTCCAGGTCAGCCCCACGCTGGTCCCACTCGTGGCGGTGCCAGCCAGACCGGTCGGAACCGATGGCGGCGTGGTATCGGGCGACCCGGAGCTGCCGTGACAGGCGGTGCTCCCAGAGTCGGTGAACGTCTTGCCGGCCTCGGGAATGAAGTGCCAATCGTACGAGGTGGGGTGGAGGGTCACCGCGAGGATCCCGAACGTCGCCGAGTCGCGGACCTCGCTGTTCGCGGCGACCGTCGTGAAGGAGGTGTGGTTGGCACCCCCCGTACCGACGATGAACGACCGCAGCCCGCGCGCGGTGTCGAGTCCGGCCGCCGCGTTCTGCGGCGCGAAGCGCTCGTAGGTGTGATCGTGGCCCTCGAGGACGAGGTCCGCGTTGTTGTCATAGAGCACCTGCCACAGGATCCGCATGTTCGAGGACGCCCTGCCCCCCGAGCTGTACAAGGGGATGTGCCAGTAGGCGAGCGTGCAGGCGTTCGGGTGGGCCTGCAGGTCGGACTGCAGCCAGTTGTATTGGGGCGAGCCCGTTCCGCAGCCGCCGGCGCTGCTGCAGTTCGAGTTGAGCGCAACGACGTGCCAGGTGCCGATGTCGAGACTGTAGTAGCCCTTGCTCGGGTCGCCCGCGGCCGCCCCGAAGTACTTGAAGTAGCCGGCGGCCCCGGTGTTGCTCGCGTCGCAGCCCGTGCCACCGCTGGTCAGGTACTCGTGATTGCCGACGGAGGGATGGGTGATGGACTTCACGCGACCCCAGCTGAGGTCGTAAGCCTGCTGGTAGGCGCTGTAACCGCCGCAGTAATACTGGTTGTCCCCCAGCGCGATGACGGCGGCGTAGCCTCCGTTGACGATGAGATCGGAGGTGTACCGCATGCGACACGACGAGGAGCTGCCGTTGCCGCCATTGAAGCTGGTGCTGCTCGGGTCGCAGGCGATATCGCCCGCCGCGGCGATCACGGGGTCACCCGCGGCGCTGATGTGCGGCAGCACGAATGGCCGAGGAAGGATTGCCGGTGAGGCTGCTGCAAACCCAAGGCTGAGGATGACGGCGCTGGCCAGGACGCGCATCTGCAGGATGCGGCGGACATGTATGCGGCGGACGTGCCGATAAGCCCCGACGCTTCCACTCATCGACATATCGCCATCCCCCAGGATGTCACCCACCGACGGCCGCCCGGACTCGCCGTCCGCGACCTGCCGGGGACCGACCGTTGCTCGGTCTCAATTAGGACAAGCCTACGCCTCTCCTGCTCCGGATGGAAGGGCGGCGATTCAGACTGGTCTCCTGGCCCTTCGCAACTGCGGATGACCGCCGGCGCAAGTCTCGATTGGGGCACATTCACGTGTCGTTTCGGCACATGGAGGGACCCGGATTCCGGACTGGTGCGTGTCGGCACCACCATTCAACGGATACGCAAAAGAATGACATGGTCCCCCCTTGACGTAGTACTTTCGGCGAGGCGAAACTTGCTACCTCGGTACCGTCCGTCGACTCGTGAGAGTTCCCCCCAGGCAGTCGTTACCGGAAGCACTGGCATAGTTGTCAACCGCGGGGAGGCCTGGGCCGTGGAGCTTGCGCGCACCGTATCGCGTTATGCAGCGAAGAATGCTGCGCGGAGTGCCGCGTTCCAATGGTCACGTCCGGAAACCCGGTTGAACGGGACTTCAGGCGGTCGTCTGCATGGCGCGAGCCTCGGGTCCGCACATCAACAGAGGATCAACGGGCGGTCAACGATCATCGACTGGTCACCGCTCCGCGGGCGCGGCGATTTCGATGGTGGCCCAGGCGACCACGGGACCTCGGGTGCCCGCGCCGGCCTGCATGTCTTCTCGTATTTCCTTTCCTCAATCCGGGCTGAAACCGTGGAGGTGCCTTGATCGACTGAGCGCGCGACGGCCGGGCCCCAAGTCCCGGCTTGACATACGGACGACCGGGCCCTCACCCATCTCGGGAGCGGGCCATGGAGCGGGCGTCCGGGTCATTGGGGGCGACCCCTTCCTTGGTCCAACCATCTATCTATTGCACTTATCTCGGGGCCAAAGGGGATTTCTGTGACTGACACGGACTCGAGTCCGGTGGCTGAATCCGGCCGGATCTGGATCGTGCTACCGACCTACAACGAGGCCGACAACCTGGAACCGATCTCACGGGCCATCCTGGATGCCCTTCCGGATGCGACGCTCCTCGTCGTCGACGACGCGTCACCCGACGGGACCGGAGTCCTCGCCGACCGCCTCGCCGGGGCGGATCCTCGCATTCACGTTCTGCACCGCGCGGGCAAGGAGGGGCTCGGCCGTGCGTATCGACACGGGTTTCGCGTCGCCCTCGACGGCGGTGCCGCAATCATCGTCCAAATGGACGCCGACTTCTCACACGATCCGGCCGTTCTGCCGGGACTCGTCGCGCCCATCGCGGCCGGCGAGGCAGACCTGGTCATTGGTTCCCGCTACGCCCCCGGCGGGATGGTCCGCGATTGGGGGCTGGCTCGTCGGCTGATCAGTCGGGGCGGCAGCGTCTTTGCCCGCACCGTTCTCAGCCTTGCGCCGCGTGACCTGACCGGCGGGTTCAAGGCGTGGCGAGCCGAAACCCTGGCTGCGGTGTCGGGCGGGAACGTCCGCGCCGGCGGCTACGTGTTCCAGATCGAGATGACATACCGGGCGAGCCGGGCAGGTGCTCGCGTCAAGGAGGTCCCGATCACGTTCGTGGACCGCCGAGTGGGGACGTCGAAGATGAGCCGCCGGATCGTCTTCGAGGCATTCGCAATCGTTCTTGCACTGCGTTGGGAGGAGCTGCGGGGAGCAGCTCAGCCCGGTCCGTCAGAGGTGGGGACCGAACGACCTGACTGAACCGGGGAATCGAATACAGGCAGGGGCAGAGGCTGCCCACTGGGAGGAGAGCGCGCGATATGGAAGTACAAGGCAGACAAGGGGTTCTTCAGGAACTCGACATACCGCCTGCGGGGCGGCGGCGCATCCGGGACTGGCTGAAGTTCGGGCTCGTAGGGGCGTCCGGGCTGATCGTGAACCAGATCCTCGTGGTCGCGCTGACCGAGCTCGCAGGTATCTACTACGTCATTTCGGCCGTCCTCGCGACGTTCGGGTCGTCGACCTGGAACTTCTTTGGAGCCGATAGCTGGGCGTTCGCCGATCGGCGGGTCAACCGGCCGATCCGCAGGCGCTATCTGGCGTTCCTCGGGCTGAACCTCGCCTTGCTGGTTGCCCGAGTGCCGATGCTGTGGGTCCTCACCGAGGGGTTCGGGCTGCACTATGCCGTCTCTAACCTGGCCAGTCTCATCGTGCTGTTCGGCGTCCGCCTGATCGTGGCCGATGTCTGGCTGTGGGGCGACACCAGTCAGTCGGCGAGCACCTCCGATGTCGCTGGCGCGGCACCGATCGCCATCGCCGGCGAGCGCGAGGCGCGCCATCGCTATGACGTCGGCGGCCTGCTGGCGATCGAATCCGATGTCGAGCTGCGCGAGCTGCGCTACTTCGAGAGCCCGCGCATCGGGCCGCCGGACATCAAGATCCGCGTCGGCCTCGTCTCGCCCAAGCCGAGCCGTCGGGTCACATTCGAGGAGCACGACGAGGAGCTGGTCTACCGCGAGCATCTCGGACCGCTGTCGGCGAACTTCACGCTGCGGATGAGCGACCCGATCGAGATCAAGGTCAGCCCGCTCCTGGCACTCTCGCCTCACGTCGTCTACACGAACATCGTCGAAGCGTTCCTGCGTTTCCTGCTCGTGTCGAAGGGCTACGTCCTGCTTCACTCGGCAGCGCTCGTCGGGGAGCATGGCGCCACCCTCCTGTCCGCCCAGACCGACACCGGCAAGACGAGCACCGTCATCAGCCTCGTTCGATCGCGCGGATATCGCTTCCTGTCGGACGACATGACGATCATCGATCCGGCCGGGATTGCCATCAGCTACCCCAAGCCCATGACCCTGTCCTTCCACACCATGGGCGTGGCCAAGGACGGTCGACTCACGGTCGGCGACCGCGCGAAGCTGGCGGTCCAGAGCCGGCTGCACTCGAAGTCCGGCCGCCAGGTCGGGCGCTCGCTCGGCGAGAAGAACCTCCCGATCATGTCAATCAACTCGCTGGTCCAGGCCATCGTGCCCCCGCCGAAGCACCGGATCGAAGACCTGTTCGAGTGCGCCGTCGGCGGACGCGCGCCCATTCGCAACATCGTGCTCATGGAGCGCGGCGAGGAGCTCCTCGAGACAGTTCCGCTCGACGCGGCAGTCGACAAGCTGCTGGAGAACACGGACGACGCGTACGGCTTCCCGCCATTTGCCCTGTTCGCGCCAAAGATCCGGATCGGCGGCGATGACTATGCCGCGCTTCGTCAGAAGGAAGCGGACCTGCTCCGTTCGGCCATCAGCAGCGCGCAGCGCTGGCACCTCCGGGTCGAGGGTCACGAATGGGCGGAGCGCCTGCCCGCCCTGATCGATCGACCGTCCCTCGTTCCGGTTGGACCCGGCTTTGGCGAGCCAGAGATGGTTCCGGTTGGACCCGGCCTGCCCGAGACCAGCGACGAGCCAATTGGCGTCGGACCGGGCCTGCCAGTTTCTCAACCGGGTGCGGCAGCTGCCATGGCCGGCTCGCCAAGCCTGGCGCTCTCCTATATGGCAGAAACCGTACAGAACGATTCCAGCGGAGCGATGAATTGATCGATCCACCCGCTTCGACCACTGCCCAAGGACACGGCCCGGGGGCCGTTTCCAGAGGAGGCTGATTTGTCGTTCCTGAGGGGCGGTCCCAGGGCGGCGTCTCCTGGTTGGAGACGCCGCCTAGCTACGGACGTCCGGATTCTCATCTCGCACCGTCCTCATCTGAGCGAGTTCATTCGTATCGCTCGACCCGATCGCGGCCGGCCTGCAATCCAGCGGGCCGGTTTCGTCACGCTCGCCCTTGCCGTGTTGTTATCCCTCTCGGTCATGCTGACCACGGGCGGCGTGTTTGCGTCGGCCGGCGGTGTCGGCGGACCAGCTGGCGGTTCAGTTGCCGCCGCGCCCAAGCCAAAGCCATCTCCAACGCCAACGCCGGTTCCAACACCGACCCCGGTTCCGACACCTACGCCCACGCCAAAGCCGAAGCCGACCCCGACGCCGACCCCGGTTCCGACGCCGACTCCGACGCCGACCCCGGTTCCGACGCCAACCCCGACGCCCACGCCAACCCCGACGCCCACGCCGCCACCGCAGCCCGCCTGCGCGACGAGCGGCCCGGCCGGTGGCGCATACACGGTCATCGTCTGCCTGACGGCGCCCGTTCCAGGCGCCCGGCTCGTCGGGACCTCGACCGTATCGCTCAGCGTCGCGGATGCGACGGGGACGAGCCCCGGGGCGCGCCGCGGCATCTTTACGATCAACGGCACCCCGCTCCTGATGGACTTCACCGCGCCTTACACGTTCACTCTTGATTCAGCGCGGTGGGGAGACGGCACCTACACGATCGCCGCCTCGGCCACGATGCGCGACAACTTCGTCACCACTCCCGCATCTGCGACGGTCACCATCGCGAACGGTCGGAGGAACCCGCCGCCGAACACCAATCAGTGGACGCCCACCGCGGGCACCTCGCCGACGCCGGGCGCGCCGCTCGTTCTCGCGGCCGTCGGCGATGGGGCGGACGGCGCCCCAGGTGCCGCGAGCACCGTCAACCGGATCGCGTCCTGGAACCCGAACCTGTTCTTCTACCTCGGCGACGTCTACGAGGACGGCACGCCGATGGAGTTCAACAACTGGTATGGCCAGTCCGGGACAGCCTCGACGTACGGCCAGTTCCGAAGCATCACGGATCCGGTGATCGGCAACCACGAATACATCGGAAACAGTGCGTCCGGATACTTCTACTACTGGGACAACATCCCCCACTACTACAGCTTCAACTCGCATGGCTGGCACTTCATCGCGCTCGATTCGACCAGCCAGTTCGGCCAGACGGCCGTCGGCAGCGGGCAGTACAACTGGCTCGCCGCCGACCTCGCTGCCAACACGGCGGCGTGCACGGTCGTCTACTACCACCACCCGATCCTGAACGTGGGCCCCGAGGGCTCAACCATATCGATGATCCCCATGTGGCAGCTGTTCGCGCAGCACCACGTCACGCTCGTGCTCAACGGCCACGACCATGACTATCAGCGCTTCCAGCCGGCCGACGGGAACCTCAATCCCTCGTCAACCGGGGTCACCGAGATCATCGTCGGGTCGGGTGGACACGGCACCCAGGCATTCACCAATCCCGATCCCAAGCTGGTCGCATCCGATTTCGCCGACCTCGGCGCGCTGAAGCTGAACCTCTTCCCGACCAGCGCCACGTTCCAGTTCCAGACGCCAACCGGATCTGTCGTCGACAGCGGGCTCATTCCGTGCCAGAACACCTCCGACACCACTGCCCCGACGGCTCCGGGCGGCGTCACCGCAACCGCAAACGGCGGCGGCGAGATCGATCTTGGCTGGAGCGGCTCGACCGACAACGTCGCCGTGGCCGGCTATGAGGTCTACAAGGACGGGGCTGCGACGCCGCTGGCGACTCTCGCGCCGGACGCGCGCTCGTATGCCGACACTGTGGTTGCTCCGAATACGACCCACAGCTACACGATCAAGGCGTTCGATGCGGCGGGCAACCGCTCGTTGCCGGGTGGGCCCGCATCGGGAACCACGCCCGACCAGCTGGTCACCATAGTGCTCGTCCCCGCGGCGGACACGTATGTGAACTCCGATTCGCCCGGGCTCAACTACGGCGGCGCCGACGTCCTCCGGGTCGCCTCTCCGACGGCCAACTCGAGCACCACGATGTACACATATCTGCGATTCGACCTGTCCAACGTCGTTGGCCGGATCCAGAGCGCCTCGCTCGGCGTGATGGCGAACTCCACTAGCAACATCGGATTCTCTGCCTCGGGGGTGTTGGACAACACCTGGGACGAGTATGCGATGACCTTCTCCACGGCTCCGACGATCGGTTCGAGCGTGGGAACTTCCGGCGCGCTGACGATCGGTAGCCGGAGCAGCGTCGATGTCGGCGCCCTGACGGCTGCGGCACAGGGCCATCTTCTCAGCCTCGGCCTGACCAAGGTCGGCAGTCAGGCCAGCCTCGCCTCGCGTGAGACGACGACACCGCCTCAACTGACGATCGTGGTGGGCTCTGGAACGGCCGGAGCCCCCACGGCCAGCTTCAGCGCTGCGACGACCTCGACCTATAACGGCGTGCCGGTCCAGTTCACCGATACCAGCGCCGGAAACCCGCCGACGGCCTGGAGCTGGGACTTCGGCGACTTGAGCACGAGCACGCTCCAGAACCCGATTCATGCGTGGGCCGCACCGGGCACGTACACCGTGAGCCTGGTCACGTCGAACATCTACGGCTCGAGCGCGCCGGCGACGGCACAGATCACGGTCGCTGCCGATGCGACCGCGCCGAGCGCACCTGGCAATGTCGCCGCGACGGCGTTCGGTCCTGGCGAGATCGACCTCAGCTGGACCGCGTCGACGGACAACGTCGGCGTGACCGGCTACGAGATCTACAGGGACGGCTCCGCGACGCCGCTCGCGACCCTGACTCCCGATGTCCTGTCGTACCAGGACAAGGTCGTCGCCCCGAGCTCGACGCACAGCTACACGGTCAAGGCATTCGACGCCGCAGCCAATCACTCGGTCGCGGGTGGGCCGGCTCAGGCGACAACGCCTGACGGCACGGTCACCTACGTCCTCACACCGGTTGCCGACAGCTATGTCGACAACCAGGTCGTCGACTCCAACTTCGGCGGCAACGCCTCGCTCCGGGTCAAGAACCTTTCCGGCGCGATCATGAACAGTTACCTGCGGTTCGACCTATCGAACGTCGTCGGCCAGGTTCAGAGCGCTTCATTGAGCCTCATGCCGAGCGCTAACAATCCTGGTTTCTCGGCCTCGGGCGTTTCGGATAACGGCTGGGGTGAGACCACGATCACCTTCACCAACGCCCCAACGATGGGTGCCGTTGTCACCTCGTCGGGCGCGATGACCGCTGGCGTCCGAGGCGGCGCAGACGTAAGCACGCTCGTCGCACCAGCCGAGGGTGGGCTCCTGAGCCTTGGCCTGACCGGATCAGGTGGCCAGATCAACCTTGCGTCTCGTGAGACCCTGACGCCACCGCAGATGACGATCGTCGTCGGCTCCGGAACGCAGGCCGCACCAACTGCCGGCTTCACGTCTTCAGCCACGACGGTGTTCAACGGTGACACGGTCACGTTCACCGACACGAGCACCGGGAGCCCGACGGCCTGGGCCTGGGACTTCGGCGACACGACCACCAGCACGCTCCAGAGCCCGAGCCACAGCTGGCCGACCGCTGGCACCTACACGGTCACCCTGGTGGCGACCAACACGTACGGCTCGAGCTCGCCGGCCACGAGCCAGATCACTGTCAACCTCGATACCACACCACCGAGTGCCCCGGGCGCCGTCACCGCTACGGCCAACGGGCCTGGCGAGATCGACGTCAGTTGGACAGCCTCGACCGACGACCGCGCAGTCAACGGCTACGAGGTCTACAGGGACGGCTCGACGACTCCGCTCGCGAGCGTGACGCCCCCTAACGTTTCGTATCAGGACATGTCTGTCGCCCCGGGCTCGACGCATAGCTACACGGTCCAGGCGTTCGACGCGGCCGGCAACCACTCGGCTGCGGGCGGCCCCGCCACGGCGACGGCCTCGAATAGCACCGTGACGTACGTCCTCACCCCGGTCGCCGACAGCTATGTCGACCTCGCGAACCCTGGCTTCAACAACGGGGCGAATACCGCGCTCCGCGTCCAGGGCACATTGAACACGCTCAACAGCTATCTCCGGTTCGACCTGTCGAATGTCGTTGGGACCATCCAGAGCGCTTCGTTGAGTCTGGTACCAAGCGGCGGCAGCAACATCGGATACTCCGTAGCGGGGGTCTCGGATAACACGTGGGCCGAATCCACGATCCTCTACAGCAACGCGCCTCCTATGGGCGCCGCTATCGGCTCGTCGGGCGTACTAAGCGGAGGCGTCCGTAGCGGCGTGAACGTCAGCACGCTTGTCGCTCCAGCTCAGGGTGGGCTCGTGAGCTTCGGCCTGACTTCAACCGGCCCTCAGCTCAGCCTCGGATCTCGTGAGAGCCTGTCGCCGCCGCAGCTGACGATCGTCGTCGGCTCGGGTGCGGGGGGCGTTCCAACGGCCAGCTTCAGCTCCTCGGCAACCACCGCCCTCACCGGCGTTGCGATCAACTTCACCGACACGAGCACCGGCAACCCGCCGACGGCCTGGAGCTGGGATTTCGGCGACGGATCGCTGGGCAGCACGACAGCCAACCCGAGCCACTCGTGGTCCGCGACTGGCACCTACACCGTCACCCTGGTGTCGTCCAACATCTACGGCTCGAGTCAACCCGCGACCGCACAGATCACGATCTCGGGCGACGGCATCCCGCCGAGTGCGCCGGGCGGTATCACCGCGACCGCGTCCGGATCCACGGCGATCGACGTCGCGTGGACGGGTTCGACGGACAACGTGGCCGTCAGCGGCTACAGCGTCTACCGCGATGGCGGCACGGCGCCGATCGCAACCACGAGCTCAGGGACGCTGTCCTTCCACGACACGCCGCTCGTCCGTGGCAGCACGCACAGCTACACCATCGACGCCTTCGACGCCGCGGGCAACCACTCGGCCCTGAGCAGTCCGCCAGCCAGCGCCACGACCGTGGCGACTCAGACGTTTGTCCTCACGCCAGTCGCCGACAGCTACGTCGACAGCAACAGTTCCGTCCTCAACTTCGGAAACGCCACGACGTTGCGGGTGAAGACCCCCACAAGCCCAGACACCCAGATCCTGAACAGCTACCTGCGCTTTGACCTCTCCGGCATCAGCGGGACCGTCCAGAGCGCATCGCTCAGCCTCGTCCCCACGATCTCGACCACTATCAAGACCACGTCGTATGGCGTCGCGGACAACAGTTGGGGCGAGCTCACGATCAATTACACCAACGCTCCGCCCATGGGTGCGGCCGCCGGCTCATCAGGTGCGCTGATCGCGGGCACCCGCGCCGGCATCGATGTTCTCTCGCTTGCGTCGCCCGCCGAGGGAGGCCTCCTGAGCATCGGGTTGAGAGGTGCCGGAACGCAGACCCCCTTCGGGTCTCGCCTGACGGCCACTCCACCGCAGCTGACGATCGTCGTCGGGGCCGACCCGCAGCCGAGCTTCCCGATCCGGGCGGCCTTCTACTACCCGTGGTTCCCGGAGTCGTGGAACCAGCAGGGCTTCAACCCGTTCACCATGTACACCCCGACCCTGGGCTACTACGACTCGGGCTCGCCCGCAACGGTGTCCGCTCACCTAGCAGCATTCCAGTACGGGAAGATCAATGTCGGCATCTCGTCCTGGTGGGGCCAGGGCACGCCTACGGACGGTCGCATGCCCCAGATCCTCGCCGCGACCGCCGGCTCGCCGACGCGGTGGACCGTCTACTACGAGCAGGAAGGCAACAACGACCCGACCGTCAGCCAGATCACGTCCGACCTGACGTACCTGCGCGACCACTACGGCAGGGATCCGTCCTACCTCCGCGTCAACGGTCGCTTCGTTGTATTCGTTTATACGGGCGGGAGCGATAACTGCACTACGGTCGACCGCTGGAAGCAGGCCAACGCCGCGATCGGTGCCTACGTTGTCCTAAAGATCTTCCCCGGCTTCAGCGCATGCGCCAACCAGCCGAGCGGTTGGCACCAGTACGCCCCCGCCACCGCCGCGGACAGCCGGCCCGGCTACAGCTACACCATCAGCCCGGGATTCAACAAGCCCGGCGAGACCGGGCCTCGTCTCGTTCGCGACGTGACCCGCTGGTATGGCAACGTACGTGACATGATCGCGTCCGCTGCCCCCTGGCAGCTCGTGACGACGTTCTCCGAATGGGGCGAAGGGACCTCGGTCGAAGACGCAACCGAATGGCAGAGCGCATCGGGCAACGGCGACTACCTCGACGCCCTCCACAACAACGGAGTGGGCCCTTAGGGTCGACGGTAGCCGAAACAACGGAGGCGGTCGCCGTCACGGCGCGGAGACCGCTGACGCAAAAGTAGCGACCCGGCCAGGATGGACAGCCGCGTCCTCGCGCCTGTGCGTCGCGGCCGCCGTCGCGACGCTGCTCTGGCTCGGTCTCGCCCGGCCGACGCCCATCGATGCCGCCGACAAGTGCCGTCTCGTCGCGCCGGCGAAGGCCCAGACCGGCACGCCGTACTCCCTCCGCGGCACCGGCTTCGCCGCGAACACGGCCATCGCCATCAGCCTCAAGGGCGGTGGCACAAAGGTGGACGTCAGCGTCCAATCGGACAAGAAGGGCGGCTTCAGCCTGCTCCTTGGTGCGGCGTACGGGGAGCAGGGACGCTACACGGTCTCGGCGCAGGGCGGGAAGGGCAAGACCCGTTGCCTGGCCAAGGCCACCTACACCGTGGCAATCGGGCCTGTCCCCTCTCCGACGCCGAGCCTTCCTCCGCTGCCGGATCCCGCGCCGTCAGGGGGCATCAGCCTGCCGACGCTTGCGATCGCGGGCGTGGTCGCCGCGCTCGCCTGGGCGGTGTTCGTCGTTGCCGCCCTTGCCCGGCTCCGTCGCCGTCGTTCGACCCAGTGACCCGCCGAGCCGAAACCCGTCAGTGGCAGCTGTCCGCCCCAGCGTCTTCGAACGACGTCTTCTGCGTCGACAGGAACTGCCACTCGTAGCCAGTCGGGTGAAGCGTCAACCTAAGGACCCCGTATGCCTTGTCATTGCCAGCCTCGCGGTTCGGCACTGAGACGGTCTTGAGTGCCGTGTGGCCGTTGCCGCCGGTTCCGACGATGAACTCCCGGATGCCCTTCGCCGAGTCGCGCTTGCCGGTCGGTGTCATCGCCGCGTAGCGCTGGTAGTTGTGGTCGTGCCCGTTGATCACGAATTCCGCGCCGTGGTCGTACAGGTCCTGCCAGAACGCCTCGAACCTGGGGTCGTCGCCGAAGCGGCCCGAGCTGAACCGCGCCGCCTGCCAGTAGGCCCCGATGCACGCGTTCGGATGCGCTTCGAGGTCGGCCCGAAGCCAATCCTCCTGCGGGGAGCCTCGACTGCAGCCACCGATCTTGCTGCAGTTCGAGTTGAGGACGTAGATCCGCCAGCTTCCGAGGTCGTATGCGTAGTAGCCCTTGCCCGGCTCGCCGGCGGCGGCGCCGAAGTAGGTGAAGTAACCGGCGGCGCCGTCGATCGTGTATTCGCGGGTGCCGGCCGACGGGCGCGTTCGATCGAGGAACGCACCCCACGAGGGTCCATAACAGTTCCGATACTCGTCGAGCGTGCCCGAATCGAAGGCGTTGTCACCAACCGTGAACACCGTCCCCGCGATGGTGCCGACGATCTGCGCGGTGGCTTCGTCATTGGTGTTGGCGCACGAGGCGATCGCGCCGGCACCGACGAGCACGGCGTCGGCGGGACCGTTGCTCGCCGGCGAGCTGCTGGCCGATGGGCCGCCGGCGCCATTGTCATGAAGCGCGTCGAGATAACTGCCGTAGCCCGAGACGGAAGCCCACTCGACCGCGCTCTCGACGCTCGATCCGTCGCCCCACTGATTGAAGCTGCTGATCAGCTGGAGCCGTGCGCCCGACGCGACCATCGCCTTGATGCTCTGCGACCAGCGCGTCGGATCGCGCGCCAGGCGGGCCTGTTCTCCTGGCCGCCAGAAACCGGCGTTGATCGTGTAGCTCGACTGGTCGACCTGCTGATCGCTTAGCGTCGGGTCGAGTGCATACCACTCGTCGGGCCGGCTCGCGCAACCCGCTCGGCCCTGGACGGCCGGCAGGACGAGGAAGGCGTGAACGGTATTTGCCTTCGTCCAGCGTTCGACCATGTCGCAGCCGTCGGTGGCGGCTGCCCCAACGAAGACCACGAACCGGCCGCCGATCCGCAGGTACGCCGGATCATTGGCATAGTGGTCGCCGATGTACTGGAGCGT
>Ga0193725_1000363_pt1 | contig 13933 bp, 14 predicted proteins | sample H2a2metaG_FD_143058 | JGI IMG/M metagenome (GOLD analysis project Ga0193725, IMG submission 143058) | Soil microbial communities from a riparian zone of the East river system, Colorado, United States - H2a2 | ecosystem: Environmental > Terrestrial > Soil > Riparian zone | place: USA: East River... | reverse complement strand
CTATCCGAGGGAAGTTCGGTGGACCTCCTGAGACTGATCGACCAGTCCGAATGGGCCAATCTGCAGTGGGTGGAGTTCGTGTTCTCCCAACCAGATCCGGAAATCCGCCCGCGTGAGCTCCTGGTTCACATCATGGATGGCGAACGCGTGTGGTTCGAGCGGATCGAGGGGCAGCCGCGAACGAGGATGCCGTCGCTGCTGAGCAAGGAGGAGCTCGTCCGAGGCTTCAAGGAGAACAGCGCGACGTTTCGCAGACTCATCGACGCCCGGTTGGAAGACGTCGTGCATTTCCGCCGTGACTCCGGGGAGGAGTATCATGCACCAGTGGTGGACATCCTCATCCATCTCTTCACGCATGGCTACCATCACAGAGGACAGCTCGCCGCCTACCACGCCCGTAGCGGCGCGAAGTATCCGAACACCGACCACATCCATTACTTGCTGGTGAACAAGCTGTAGCGAGCGTGCTTCAGGCGCGGGTCCGCCAATACAGGAATGCTGGGATCCCCAGCGCGATGAGGCCGGCGCCGATCGCCGCGTTCCTGGGGTTCGAGATGATCGCGCTGAAGACCACATATGCCGCGGCGAGGACGAAGACAATCACGGTCCCCGGATACGCGGGAACACGGAATCCCGTCATGGGACTCTGGTCGCGTTGTCGATAGACGAACAGCGCCGCGGCCGTCAGTCCGAAGAAAATCCAATCCCCGAATGTCACGTAATCCACGAGCTGGCCGAACGTCCCGGTCAGGGTCAAGGCGACCGCACACAAGGCAAGCGCAACGATCGCGGCGGTCGGCGTCTGGTGGGTGGGATGCAGGACGGCGAAGCGACGGAAGAACACGCCGTCGGCCGCCATCGCCTGCAGCACACGTGGCGTGACCAGGATGACAAGATTCAGAAAGCCGAACGTCGAGAGCGCGATCCCGGCGGCGATGATCTTGCCGCCCGCCGGACCGAGTACGGCACGCATCGTGTCCGCCGCCGGCGCGGTGCTCGCAGCAAGTCCGTCCACCCCCAGCACGCGCAGGTACGCGAGGTTCGTGAGAAGATAAACCGCGACTACAATCGCGACGCCCAGAACCAACGCGCGAGGGAGATTTCTTTCGGGCTCGACGATTTCCTCGGCGATGAAGTTCGTCTGCTGCCAGCCGCCGTAGGTGAAGAGCACCGGAACCAGGGCAGAACCGAGTGCGCCGACTCCGGCGGTAGAGGGCGGTAAGGGGTGGTAGGAGGCGGTAGGTGTGGCGAGAAGGATTCCCGCGCCGATCAGCATCGCGAGGGCGACGAGTTTGAGAATTGTGAAGATGTTCTGCGTGATCGCGGCGGGACGGACGCCGATGTAGTTGATGCCGGCGAGAAAGATGATCGCCGCGACGGCGAGCGGCACCGAGTAGGTGTGCGGCAATCCCATGAGGGCGAGCGTGTAGTCGGCGAACGTCACCGCGACGGCGGCAATCGCGCCCGTCGCGATGACGAGCACCAGCGTCCAGCCGTACAGAAATGCCGGCAGCGGACCGAATGTCTCGCGCAGGTAGACATATCCGCCGCCGGCGCGGGGACGCCGCTGGCCCAGCTCGCCCCAGCAGAACGCGCCGATCAATGCCACGACTCCGCCGATTACCCAGGCCAGCAATACCAGTCCCGGAGAGCGCAGCCGCTCGGCCACCGTGGCGGGGGTGCGGAAAATCCCGCCGCCGATGATGCCGCCGACCACGGCCATCATTCCCGAGAACAGGCCGAGACGGCGGGCGTATGTCGTCATGGAACATCTAACTAGCGCCTTCTCGGTTTGTCCGCCACGTTTGTTTGACCTCTCCTCCTGAGGGACTGCCCTATGCCTTCGTACACCCTCCTGGTGAATGGCCGGCGCCGCACGGTCGAGGTCGCCGCCAACACACCGCTCCTGTGGGTCCTCCGCGACAATCTTGGAATGACGGGTACGAAATTCGGGTGCGGTATCGCGCAGTGCGGCGCGTGCACCGTGCACCTGGGTGGTGACGCAGTGCGCTCGTGCGTCCTTCCCGTCTCCGCCGTCGGCACACGCCCCATCACGACGATAGAAGGGCTGAGTCCCACATCCACGCACCGCGTACAAAAGGCGTGGGTCGCCGAGGATGTCCCGCAGTGCGGATACTGCCAGTCCGGACAGCTCATGGCCGCGGCGGCGTTACTGCGTCGCACGCCACAACCGACGGACGCCGATATCGATGCCGCGATGACGAACATCTGCCGCTGCGGGACGTACCAGCGCATCCGGGCCGCGATCCATCGCGCGGCGAAGGAGGCCTGATGCAACGGCGCGACTTTCTTCAGGTCACGGGGACGATTGGCGCTGGGCTGGTCATTGGATTTCGGATCTCCGACCGCCACGGAACGGTTCCCTTCGCTCCCAACGCATGGCTCCAGGTCGGGACCGATGGCGTCGTCACACTGACGATCGACAAGTCCGAGATGGGCGAAGGCAATCACACGGCGCTCGCGATGCTGATCGCCGAAGAGCTAGACGCCGATTGGACCAAGGTGAAGATCGGCGCGGTACCGGAGAATCCGGCTGGTTGGTCGCGCCGCATGGCGACCGGTGGCAGCACGAGCGTCCGGACGTCGTGGGACATTCTTCGCAAGGCGGGCGCCACCGCGCGCGCGATGCTCGTTACTGCGGCCGCCCAGACGTGGGGCGCCGATCCCGCGGCCTGCAGCACCGCAAACGGCGCCGTGAGTCACACCGGCACCAGCCATCGACTGACGTACGGCGCGCTCGCCGCGAAGGCCGCGGCGCTCCCGGTCCCAGCAAACCCGCACCTCAAAGACCCGAAAGATTTTCGCCTGCTCGGCAAGCCGACGCATCGTCTCGACACGCCATCCAAGGTCAACGGCACCGCGCAATTCGGCATCGACGTCCGGATGCCGGGGATGCTCGTGGCCAGCATCGAGCGGTCGCCGGTATTCGGCGGCAAGGTGAGGAGCTTCGATGCAACGCGCACGAAGGCGATGCCCGGGGTGCGCCACGTGGTGCAGCTCGAGAACACGTCGTGGTTGGGAACCGGCGGCGCCTGGGGTGTGGGTACCGAAAGCGGCATCGCGGTCGTCGCGGATACGTACTGGCAGGCCGTCGAGGGACGCCGCGCGCTGCAAATTACGTGGGACGAAGGACCGAACGCGGCGCTCACAGACATTCCGGGAAGGCTGGCATCACTTGCGACGCAGGCGGGCGTGAGCGCACGCAAGGATGGCGACGCCACGGCGGCGTTGGCGGCGGCGGCGAAGAAAATCGACGCCGTCTACGAAGTCCCCTTCCTCCATCACGCCACGATGGAGCCGATGAACTGCACGGCGCACGTGCGCGCCGACGGTTGCGATGTGTGGGCGCCGACGCAAAACCAGACCCGCGCCCAGGAGGTGGCGGCTGAGGCGGCCGGATTGCCGAAGGAGAAAATCCGCATCCATACCACGTTGCTGGGAGGCGGCTTCGGCCGGCGTCTCGAGTCCGACTTCGTCGCCGAAGCGGTAAGGGTTTCGAAAGCGGCGAACGCCCCGGTCAAGGTGATCTGGACGCGCGAGGACGACACGAAGCACGGATTCTACCGGCCGGCGACGTACAACCGGCTGGCCGCCGGACTGGACGCGCAGAACAAGCCGGTCGCCTGGACACATCACATCGTCGCTCCCCCGATCCTGCTCAAGTTCGGTCCGCTGCAAAACGGGATCGATTCGACCCTGATCGATGGGGCGTCGGACGTCCCGTACGCCTTCCCGAACGTGTTCGTCGATCAGGTTGCCGCCGACATGCCCGGGATCCCGTTGGGATTCTGGCGATCGGTCGGCGCGTCGCAAAACGCGTTCGTCGTCGAGTGTTTCATGGATGAAGTCGCCGCCGCGGCTGGTCGCGATCCGTACGAGCTGCGCCGCGAGCTCTTGCAGGCGAAGCCGCGTCATCTTCGCACCCTCGAGCTCGCCGCCACGAAGGCGGGCTGGGGCACACCGTTGCCTGCCGGTCACGGTCGCGGTATCGCGATCGCCGAATGGGAGCCGACGGTGTGCGCCGAGGTCGCCGAAGTGTCGGTGGCGCCGGACGGAACGGTGCGCGTCCATCGCGTGGTCTGCGCCGTCGACTGCGGTCCGGTCGTGAACCCTGATACGCTCGAGGCACAGATGCAGGGTGGCGTCGTCTTCGGGCTATCGGCCGCGCTGTACGGGGAGATCACGATCGAGAACGGCCGGGTGAAACAGGGGAACTTCAACGACTATCCGGTGCTGCGTATGCCGGAGATGCCGCTCGTCGAGGTGCACATCGTGGCCAGCACGGACGCGTTGGGCGGTATCGGCGAGCCATCGGTCCCGCCGACGGCACCCGCGGTGTGCAATGCGATCTTTGCGGCGACGGGAAAGCGAATCCGGAAACTGCCGATTGGGAAGGTCACCTAGAAACTGAATTCAGTAGGGGCGCAGCATGCTGCGCCCCTACCTTACCACTCGGCTACTTCAGCGACGCGACCAGCCCCGCATGATCTGACGGCCAAATCGGATAGGCGGGCCCCGTCAGACGGTCGGCGGGCACATTGCCGAACCGATCGATGCTTCCCTGGACCTTGCCGTCGTCCCGCGCGAACCCGCGCGTCCAGACGTAGTCGATGCGCTGATCGAAGTTCGCGACGTGGTCCGACAGGTCAGCCACGTGGCAGCAGGTCAAACCCTCCGCACCTGCCCCCGGATGCATTGCAGTCCACGTATCTGTGTAGCCCGCCCCCGCCAGCACGCCGTACATCGGCGATCCCGGCGTGTCGTTCAAATCGCCCATCAGCACGACACGGTCGCTCGACCGGAGCGCTCCCACCATCTCGGCCACCTGCGCGGCGCGAATTTGTCCGAGCAGTCCCGGTGGCGCCCCCGCGAGATTTGCTTCGGTGTGCGCGCTTGCGAACGTGTAGGACCTGCCTCCGATGGTCGTGCGGGCAAACACCCAGCCGCGAATGAGCACGACGCCGTCGGCCACCTGCCCCAGGTTCACGGAGAAGTCCTGGCCGCTCGCCGCATCGATGGTCACGCGGTCGGCATCGATCAGCAGCGCGTCGTGATCCCGCAGCCGCACCAGCCCCGAGACCAGGTTGACGTTGATATTGTCGGAGGTCGCGGCGACCTGATAATTCAGACCTCGCGCCGCGAGCGCGGCCTGCAGCATCGCCAGGAAATCCTGATCGATCACGACCGGTACGCCGAGCGGGCGCAAATCGATGTTTATCTCAGAGACTTCCTGTAGCCCCACCGCATGTGGCCGCTCGCGCGCGATTCGATCCGCGATCGCCTCGGCACGCGCCGGATAATCGGTTTTGCCGACCGTCTCGATCGCGAACAGCAGTGCCGGGAAATCATCGCCCGATTCCGGCGTTCCCAGCGCGCGGATCACGAGATCGACATCCGCACCGACGTAGAGGTTCTGGGTCATGACGGTAATGTCGCTCGACCCGGTGCCGACGAGCTGTTCGGAGAGCAAGTTCCCCAAACCTGGCGGGACGACTTGGAATGGCTCCTTACACGCGGCGCTCAGCACCAGGACGGCGGCGATGGCATACAGACGCTTCATAACGGAACTCCGGGTTGAAGATGGAACGTCGTAATCGACGTAGCAGTGTTGCCGGAGCCCGTCAAGCGTGTGTCAAGGCTTCGCCAGACCGGTGCGGGGATCGATCTCGCGCACGCCTCGGAGCACCATGATACGGAAATGAATGCGCTGAATCTTCGTCCAGTAGCCTTCCAGCGCACGCGAATCGAGTGCGATCGTCGCGCGACGCGTGACGCCGGGCGGCGGTGGCACGAGCGCCGCGAGCCGGTCGTACACCATCCCCCGCAGCGGGACATCGACACGCTGGAGCACATGCCACAGTGAGATCGCATCCTGCGCGCGGGCCAGCGCGAGCACGTTGCGCGTCGCGCGCGCTCTCGTCCCCCGCTGCTCGAAATCGAACGCGATTATCGCGCGCACGAACGGCGCCGGCGCGTCATCGACGTACGGCGTCCCCGGACCGGTCGGACGGATCTGCATCAGGGCGCCCAGCGGTACGCGCGAGGCGCGCGATCCGGCTTGGAACTCCACTTCCCCGCCCGTGACGTGCAGCAATCCCTTGCCGAGGGAATCGGTCTCGAGCGTGTAGGCGCAACCGAGGTCGATCGCGGTGCCCGCGGGTGTCTCGACGAAAAAGAGGCGCGGCACGGCGTCGACCTTGGCATCGATCGTCCCGCGGGCCAGCGCGAGGCGGTGCTCGGTCGTCCTGGCGACGACGAGCTGGACCCGCGAGTCGGGCCGCACCTCGACCTGCCCGATGCGCCCCACGGCTATGAGCGCCCGCGAGGAATCGTCGGTCTGTAGCCAGTCGCCGACGCGCAGCCGGCCCGACGCCGCGAGGCGCTTCGTGCCGATGAGCGGGCGGCCGGCGAGCGCAGTGACGTCCCACGCGCTGCGCTCGGCGCGTGCGATCAACAGGAAGACGAGAACCGCGGCTGCCGCGAGCGGGACCCAATACCAGCGCCGCTGCCACGAGCCCGACCCGGCCCGCGTGCCGATACGAGCTTCGATCTCCGGCCACAGGTCGCGTGGCGGCTCGATGCTCTTGGGCAGACGGTTGACGGCGTCTTGCAGCTCGTGTTCGTTCATCGCTCCAACTTCTCCCGTAACAGTCGCCGGGCGCGGAACAGCTGCGCCTTGGATGTGCCCTCTGCGATACCGACGAGCTGCGCGATCTCGCCGTGACCGTAGCCTTCGATGTCAAACAACACGAAGACCTCCCGCGCTCCGTCCGGCAGGTCCGCAATGGCCCGCTCGAGATCGATGCTCAGGCCTTCCGTCGGATTCCCCAGGTGGCGTTCCAGCGCGCCCGGATCCTCGACTGGTGCAACGCGCCGTTCCCGTCTCACGGTCGTGCGGCGTTCGTTCAGGACGACGTTGACAGCCAGGCGATGCAGCCACGAGCTGAATGCGCTCTCTCCCCGGAACGAGGACAGCTTGTCCCAGAGCCGCACGAAGACATCCTGGGTGCGCTCTTCGGCGTCGCGTCCGTCGCCGGTTAGACGGAGACAGAGCGCGTACACACGGCCGGCATGCTGGCGATACAGATCCCGAAAGGCGGTCTGGTCCCCGGCCTGGGCGCGGGCGACGAGATCGTCCGACACAGGATTAAGATGCCGAGCGTCTGAGGAGGGTTTGTATGACGCCGGCGACCTGCTGGGCGTTGGGAAGGGCCGCGAGCGTCAGCTCGCGCGCCACGGCCTCCGCTTTTTCGACCGGCGGCCTGTTCTCACCCTGATTTGCCCAGAGGTGCTCGGTCGCGGTCCGGCCGCGGCTGACGACCACGTTGGGACCTTCCACGCGGACGTCTTCCAACTCCTTCGCGCCCACCCACTGTACGTCCTCACCCTGAACCATGATGATCCGGCGATTGGAGACGCCGTAGGCGACCAGGTGAACCAAGCGGCGCGCGCGTGACCACGCGGAGATCGTCCCAAAGGCCAGGACTGCGGCGGCAGCCGCTCCGGCCACGATCAGCAATGTGCGGTCCGTTTGCGGATCCACGTCCAGGAACGCTCCGCGCACGAACATGACGAATACGAAAGTTCCGACCGCGGCCCCGACCGCGCCATAAAAGCCCTTGCGCGCCGCGGCCGATGCCACGGGTCCGGCGGCGACCGGCTGATCGCACCACAGCAGCTCTTCTCCCGCCCACAGCTGCTGCTCGATCAGGTGGCGCGCCCCCGATTCGCTCATGGAAGCCGGATTCTGGTCAGCTCGCGCAGCCGCTGCTCGAGCTGCTTCTGCACGTCATCGAGCCGAGCCCGTTGCTGGGCGACCTGGGCCTGCGCCTGGGTTTGGACGTCGTTCACACGCGCCCGCACCGGTCCCACCTTGTCGTTGATCAACGCGTCCACGCGATCGTGCTGCTGTTTCTCCGCCGCGGCGACCTGGTCACCGAGGACAGCGCGCAGGCGCGACGCGATCGCCTGGTCGAGATTCGACCGCACGGCAAGATCCGGATGATGCAGTGGGCCCGACAGACGCGACTCGACGTCGAGATTCGCGATGCCGGACACGGCCTGCCAGATCAGGTTGCCGATCGTGCTCTTCGCGAAACCGGAATCGCGCGTCCAACGCACGTTCGTCGAGCGGATCGCGAAGCGCGCGCGGATCGTGTCGCCGTTCAGGGCGAAGCTGAACTGCGTCGTGGCCGCGCCCGGGTCCAGCCGTAAGGGCACGCCCGGGACCTCGAAGGCTGGAAGCGTGATTCCACCGAGCGTTGCGCCGGCGCTGTCGACCGGAATCGCGCGCACGTGATTGAGCATGGCGCCCGCCGCGAGCTGCGGTCCGGTCGCCCCGAAGACCGTCGGCCGCCCATACAGCGCTGGATCGCTGGTCAGGCCGCTCAACTGGCCCGCGTAGCGCCGCGGCTGCTCCGACGTCGGCTGCAGCAGGAACGACAGCTCGGCGCTGCGCACCAGAAAGGCCGGCAATGCCCGCTCTTTGGGAAACCGCACATCGTCGCCGGCGCGCCGCACGCGGCGCGGTCCGGTCGTGGCGCGGGGCAGGAGCCCCGGCGGCATGTAGCGGCGCGCCAGCTGCGCGTAGTACAAGACCCGCTCGAACGGCTTGATGGCGCCCGGCCCAAACAGCGCGGCGCCGATCTGCGGAGCGTCGAGACTCGGCAGCTTCAGCAGGCTGCGCGCGAAGGCATAGTCTCGTCGGCGTGCACTATCCAAACCTGCAAGACCGGTTTGGAGCTGTGTAATTCCACTCTTCACACTGCGGTCGAGCGCGGTGACGCGATCGCGCGCGCGTTTGAGCCGGTCGATCGCTTGCCGTGCTTCGTTCAGCGCGGCGAGATCGGTCGCGCGCGCATGCCGCAGCCGCTCGAGTGTGGCACCCGCCGAATCGAGCGTCGGGCCCAGGCGCAGCGTGTCGAACGCGGCTTGCCAGGCGCGGCGGCTCGAGTCCGCCCGGGCGCTCAGCGCCTCGGCGGCGGGAATCGTGGAGAGTCGACGTGGATCGAGCGAGTCGATGCTGATCTTGCCGCTCGCGAGCTGCAGCACCGGAATCTGGAATTGGCTGGCCCACTCCCGCGTCTCGGCGAGCACGCGGCCCGCGATCCCGTCGCCCGATTGCGAGGCCACGCGGCCGTCCGTCTGGCGCGGCGTGCCGAAGCGCAGCCCGTTCGCCGCGACGCGGTTGATGATGAGCTTTTTCTCGGTGAGCGGCACCACGTCGAGATCGGCGACGAGCTCGTCCGCCTGCAGGAGATTCTGGAAGGCCTCGTGGGGACTCGCGATGGTGAGGCCGCGCAGGAGCACCTTGCCGTTCGCGATGTCGAGATGGAGGTGCTCGATCTCGACCCGCGCACCCAGCAGCTGCGTGCCGACCTTCTGCGACTCGTGCCGCGCGATGGTGTCGGCGAACAGCCACCAGAGCACGGCGCCGATGACGAACAGCACGAGCAACGGCCCGATCGCGCGCCAGCGGAAGATCCTGAGGCGTTCGCTCATGGCCGGAACAGTTTGTAGACGTTGTAGACTTTTGACGCCGTGACCGCCTTGTAGAATCTCGACTGCCGCACGCGCTCACCGACGGTGACGCGATAGCGCGCCACGGCCCAGCGCAGGAGCAAGAAGACCGGTACGGCCGACAGGAGCGCGAACACCAGGCTGCCGAGCACCACGGTGTTGTTGAAGTTGGTGAGCGGCACGATCGGCATGTTGTACATGGACGTCCACAATCCCCGCAGCGACGGGGCGAGCAGCAGACTGTGGCCGATCCAGTCGAACAGCGGATCCAGCAGGAATCCGACCGGCACGCACAGCGCCCATCCCAGCAGTCCTCCGGCAAAGGAGACATTGAGCAGGACGAGGAGCGCGAATACCACCGCGTTGTGCAGGTTGAACAGCGGTGTGAGTCCGAGAAATGCGCCCAGCACGATTCCGGCGGCGAGCTGCCCCGGCGTGCCCTCGGAGTGGAGCGCGCCGAATAGCGACTGAATCAGCTTGATCAGGGTGAACACAGACGATCCTCGGCGATGGCCAGAATCTCCCGGAGCGCGGTACGCCGTTCTTCCTCGCGCGAGCCCCGCAGCCGAGCCTCGAGCAGCGGCACGATCGCCTCTTTGGATCGCCGATTCACGAAGACGACGAAGCGGAATCCGAACTTCGCCTCGTACTCCTCGTTGAGCGTGGCGAGGCGCCGGAGGACCTCGGCCGGTGTGGTGTCGCGATCATAGCCTTGCTCCCGAAATGACGCGACCGACACCTTGTCGGCCCGTTCGCCGATGCGGGGATGGGCGTTGATCACGGCGATCTGCTCGGCCTCGGAAAGCTCTTTCACGATGGCACGGGCGCGCGCGAGCATCGCGGCACCGCTGGGGAAGGGCTCCTCCGCGCGAAGCCGATCCACGAGCGGACCCGCGTTCTCGAAGAGGTTCAACTGCCTCGGTAGCTCGAGCACGCGAACGGGGACATCAAGAGTGGGATGTGATACCTGCGGTTCGTGTCGCTGATTTCGAAGTCCAGCGTAGCGCGCTGGAGGAACGCAGCGGTCCCTTTCTTCTTATAGTACGCGCCCACCTCGAATGACAGCCGGTACGTTCCCGCGATCAGCGCGGCGTCGCCCAGTGCCCCGATGCGTCCGTCCGCATCGGTCTCGCGCGTCCCCTGTGACACGGGCTCCTTGCCGTCGAGACGCCACAACGTCACCGCGACGCCGGCGGCGGGCTCGCCGCGCGTGGTATCGAGGACGTGCGTCGAAATCGTTGGACGGTTAGTGTTGGGCATGCTCAAGATCCGCGTGGGAACCCTGACGTTTACGGCGCGGCTGGAAGAGAACGCCGCCCCCAAAACGGTGGCTGTGATCCGCAAAATGCTGCCGCTCAAGTCCAAGATAGTCCACTGCCGCTGGAGCGGCGAGTCGACGTGGATTCCGATGGGCGAGCGCAAACTCGGGCTCGATTTCGAAAACCACACCAGCCATCCGGCGCCGGGGATGCTGCTGCTGTACGCCGGCGGCATCAGCGAGACCGAGCTTCTCTTCCCTTATGGCTCGACGATGTTCGCCAGCAAGGTCGGGCAACTGGCTGGCAATCACTTCGCGACCGTCACACAGGGTCAGGAGCAGTTGCCTGAAATCGGCAGGCTGACGCTTTGGGAAGGGGCGCAGGACATCACGATCGAAGAAGTGTGAGTTCTCGTCCCGATCTCGTCATTCGAGGCGGTAGCGTCGTCCTCCCGACCGGCCAGCGACCCGCCGACATCGCCGTCACGAATGGAGTCATCAGCGCCATCGGCAGCGAGGTCCGCGACGGCGCCGAAGTGATCGACGCAAGTGATCTCGTCGTCCTTCCCGGCGTCGTGGACGCACACGTGCACTTCAATGAACCCGGCCGGGCAGACTGGGAAGGCTGGGAAGCGGGGACCCGGGGAGCCGCCGCGGGCGGCGTCACGACGGTGCTCGAGATGCCCCTCAACGCCCATCCGCCAACCACGACCCCTGCAGCGTTTGACGACAAGCTCGCTGTCGCTTCGCAGAAGGCGCTCGTGGACTTCGGCCTGTGGGGCGGTCTTGTCCCGAACAACCTCGACAACCTCCAGATCCTGCACCAACGGGGAGTAGTCGGCTTTAAGGCTTTCATGAGTCACAGTGGCATCGACGACTTCCCCCGCGTGCCCGACGGCGTGCTCGCGGTGGGACTCAAGATGGCAGCCCGGCTCGGCGCGATCGTGGGTGTGCATGCGGAGAGTCAAGAGCTGCTCGATCGCTACGCCGCCCAGCCGGATCCGAGCTGCCTGTCGTGGTGCCGCGCCCGTCCCCCCGCTGCCGAGGTGGAAGCCATCCGGCGGTTGCTCGTGGGCATGCGCGGCGCAGGTAAGGGCGTGCGCGCGCATGTCGTGCATGTGAGCTGCGCAGAAGGGCTGGCGGAAGTCGATGCGGCGCGGAACAAGGGAGTATCGATCACGGCCGAGACATGCCCGCACTATCTCGCGTTCACTGAGGAAGACTTCGAGCGGATCGGCCCGCCACTCAAGTGCGCACCGCCGATCCGCAACGCCGCGACGCGCGACGCATTGTGGCACGAGGTGCTCGTGGGACGCGTGGACCTCATCGCTTCCGATCACTCGCCCTGCCCCGCCGCCGACAAGCAGAAGGGCGCACACGACATCTGGCAAGCGTGGGGTGGCGTGGCGGGAATTCAAACCACCCTTCCCCTCTTGATCACGGAGGGGGTTCACGAACGTGGACTTTCCTTCGAGCGCCTCGCCCATCTTACCGCGACGTCGCCCGCGCAGCTGTTCGGCCTGTTCCCGCGCAAGGGCGCGATCGCCGTCGGAGCCGATGCAGACTTCGCGATCGTCGATCCCACACGGCGCTGGACACTCAGCCCCAATGACCTCGAGACGCGCAGCGGTGTGAGCGGCTACATCGGCCGCGGGTTCACGGGGAAAGTTGTGCGAACGATCGTGCGCGGCAAAACCGTGTTCGGGGACGGCACGGTGGTCGGCGCACCAGGCTGGGGACAGTTCGTGAAGCCGAACCATGCGAATTGACAGCGCGCTGCTCGAGCGCCGTCTCGATGAGCTCTACACGATCGGCGCCGAGCCCGATGGAGGAGCCTACCGGCCTCTGTATGGCGCTGCCTGGGCGACCGCGGTCGAACGCGTTGAACGCTGGTTGATAGACGCCGGACTCAAGACTCGGCGTGATGCCGTCGGGAACCTGTGGGGTCGAGCGGAAGGGACTGATAGAGGAAAGAGCATCCTTACCGGATCGCACATCGACACCGTGCGCCACGGCGGCCGGCTCGACGGCGCCCTCGGCATTGTCGCGGGGCTTACCGCCGTGGAGGCGCTCCTCAAGGAGAAAGGCAAGCCTCGTCACACCCTCGAGGTGGTCGCCATCTGTGAGGAGGAAGGCTCGCGCTTTGAGACAAACTTCTGGGGTTCCCGAGCGATCATCGGGGCGATCGACAAGCCGGACGCGGACATGGCCGCGGCGATGCGCGAGCGCGGCCTCGATCCCACGAAGATCGCGAGCGCGGCACGCGACGATATCGACACGTTCGTCGAGCTGCACATCGAGCAAGGTCGGGTTTTGGAATCTGCGCAGACGCCGCTCGCCGTCGTGAGCGCGATCGTGGGCACGGCGCAGCTCCAGGTGACGGTGACAGGTCAGCCCGATCATGCCGGGACGACGCCGATGGACCTGCGGCGGGACGCGCTGGCCGGGGCGGCCGCGATGGTGCAAGCGGTCGAGTCGATCGCAAAATCGATCGGCAAACCCGCCGTGGCGACTGTCGGGAAGCTCAACGTCGAGCCCGCGCAGATCAACGTCGTGCCGGGCACGGTGGTCTTCACCGTCGACCTGCGACATGCCGACTTGGGCGGCCGCCGTGCGCTCGAGGAGCGCATCCGCTCGCTCTGCGGCACGATCTCCGAGGAGCGACGACTCGGCCTGGCGATTCGCACGTTGCAGGAGAAGGCGCCAGTCGCGATGCACGCCGAGGTGCGGGCGTTGCTCGCCCGCGCGGCGCAGGAGTGCGGGGTGCAGGCGACGGAGATGGTCAGCGGCGCTGGGCACGACGCCCAAATCTTTGCCGCCCGGTGCAAGGTGGGGATGCTGTTTGTGCCGAGTATCGGCGGACGCTCGCATTGTCCTGAAGAGTCCACGAACCCGGAACATGTTCGTCTCGGTACTGAGGTTTTGGCTCGGTCGTTAGAGTTGCTGGCGTACTAGGTGCGCGGTTTTCTGAGCAGATCCCGAAGTACGTTCTGGCTGACCGCGCGGCGATACGCAGCAGTCGATCGAACGTCATCGATTGGTCGAATATCTTCGGCCACCGCCGAGACCGCCCCCTCGATGTCGCCCTGCTCGAGCGCAGCCTCGGCGCGGCCGGCGCGCAGGGCGACATCGAGG
>Ga0193725_1000362_pt1 | contig 13952 bp, 10 predicted proteins | sample H2a2metaG_FD_143058 | JGI IMG/M metagenome (GOLD analysis project Ga0193725, IMG submission 143058) | Soil microbial communities from a riparian zone of the East river system, Colorado, United States - H2a2 | ecosystem: Environmental > Terrestrial > Soil > Riparian zone | place: USA: East River... | reverse complement strand
ATTCCCGACTCCACGGTGAGCGTGGCGACGCCCGGCCAGGCGAACACCGTCTCGGTGATGATGGCGCCGCCCAGGAGCTGGCCGAACTGGAGTCCCAGCACCGTGATGACGGGCAGGCACGCGTTGCGGAACGCGTGCTTGACCACGACCATGCGCTCGGACACCCCCTTGGCCCGCGCGGTCTTGATGTAGTCCATGTTCATGATCTCGATCACGCCCGCGCGTTCCAGCCGCATCGTGATCGGCGCCAGGAACGCGCCCAGCGTGAACGCCGGCATCAGGAAGTGTTGCCACGTCCCGTAGCCGGAGGCGGGGAGCAGCCGCAAGCGCACCGAGAAGACGATGATGAGCATGATGCCGAGCCAGAAGATCGGCATCGCTTGCCCGGCCACCGCGCCCAGCGTGCACAGGGTGTCGACGAACGAGTGACGTCGGAGCGCGGCCAGGATCCCCAGCGGCAGCGCGATCAGCAGCGCCATGCCGAGCCCCGCGGTGGTGAGATAGAGCGTGGGCGGCATGCGCTCGAGCACCAGCTTGAAGGCTGATGTGTTCGCGTACCAGGACTTGCCGAAGTCGCCCTGCACGGCGCGGCTCGCGAACTTCCAGTACTGCACGTAGATCGGCTGGTCCAGCCCCATGAGTTTCTTGTAGCGCGCGTACTCGTCCTTGCCGGCGTTCTGGGGCAGGAGCAGGGTCACGGGGTCGCCGATCACGTGGAGGATGGAGAACGCGAGCATCGAGATGCCGACGATGACGACCGCGAGCTGCACGATCTGCCGGAGGGCGTAGCGCTTCATGAGAGAAGGTGGTCCCGGTCGCCCGAGCCGACCGGGACCACCGATCGAACTACTTCTTCCTGGGCGTCACGAGGAACATGCGGTCAATCTCGTCCGGAGGCGCCTGGTACTCGACCCGGTTCGAGATGCCCCACACACCGCGGAGTCCCCACTTGTAGAGGTACGCGGCCTCGTCGAACAGCAGCTTCTGCGCCTTCACGTAGATCTCGGTGCGCCGCTTCTGGTCGAGGGTGGAGCGCCCCTGCGCGATCAGGTCGTCGAGGGCGGGGTTGCAGTAGTAGCTGTAGAACTCCCCGCACTTGAACACGTCGTAGAGGATGGCGTCGGCGTCGAAGACCGAGTAGTAGCCCCACGACCAGTTGAACATCGAGCCCGCCTTGCCCTCCTTGACGCGGGCGACGAGCACGGTGTTGTCGCCGATGTAGTTGCGCTTCACCCGGAAGCCGGCCTTGGCCATGTCGGAGACGATGGTGTCGTTGGTCTGCTGAACGGCCGGCTCGACGACCGGCGGGGACTCGTGGAAGACGACGTCGACCCCGTTCGGGAACCCGGCCTCGGCCAGGAGCTTCTTGGCCTGGGCGAGGTCCTGCCTGTACGGCTTGAGGTTCGGATCCCAGCCAAAGGCCATCGGGTTGATGCCGGTGGCCACGCGGTCGCCGAGCCCGTTGAGCACGAACTTGATGATGGTGTCGCTGTCGACGGCGAGGTTCGCGGCCTGGCGCACGCGCTTGTCGGTGAACGGGTTGGGGCCGCTGCGCGCCGCCTGGTCGAGCTGCAGCATGGCCGTGCGCAGGATCGGCGAGGTGGCCGTGCGGGCCTGCCCGGACTTGTTGATGACGTCCATCTGGTCCGGCGGGACGGCCTTGATGACGTCCACGCCGCCCGAGAGCAGCTCGGCGATCTCGGTGGCCTTCTCGGGGATGATGCGGATCTTGACGTGTTTGAACGCGGGCTTGGGACCCCAGTAGTCGTCGTTGCGGACGAGCAGGTGGTCCTGCTTCCGGTTCCACTTGACGAGCTTGTAGGGGCCCGTGCCGATCGGGTGCTCCTGCATCCACTCGTCGCCCTTCTCGCGAATGACCTTGTCCGACTGCATCGACTGGGCGGTCAACCGCTCGACGAAGAGGGGATAGGGGCCGTCGGTCTTGAAGCGCGCGGTGTGGTCGTCCACGACCTCCACGCTCTTGATCTTGGCGTGGTTACCGCGGGCCGTCATCTTCTTGGCGGGATCGAGCACGCGATCGAACGTGGCCTTGACGTCGCGCGCGGTGAACGGCGTCCCGTCGTGGAACTTCACGCCCTGGCGGAGCTTGACCTCCCAGGTCGTGTCGTCGAGGGCCTTCCAGGACGTCGCGAGATGCGGGATCACGCGGCGGGTTTTGAGGTCGCGCACGGCCAGGTGATCGAACACGTGGTAGCCGAGGATGATCGCCTCGCGCAGCACCGAGTTGGGCGGGTCCCAGTTGTCGACGTCGGACTGCAGGCTGTAGATGAGGGTTTCTTCCCGCGTCTGCGCTCCCGCCGAGGGAGCGAGACCGAGCGTGGTGGCGAGCAGGATGGCGAACCCGAGGGCAAGCAAGCGCATGAAGACCTCCTCTCGTGGAGCGTTACTATATCAGCCTCCGACGCCGAGATACGTCGCGGTGACCTGCTCGTTCGCGCGGAGCGCCTCCGGGGTGCCCTCGAACACGACGGTGCCGTGGTCGATGACGTAGACACGATCCGCGAGGCCGAGCGCCATCTCCGCGTTCTGCTCGACCAGCAGCATGCTGACGCGCTCGCGCTTGAGGTCGCGGACGGTCCCCATCACGGCCTCCACGACCAGCGGGGCCAGGCCCTGGGACGGCTCGTCCAGCAGGAGCAGCTCCGGTCCGGTGACGAGGGCGCGGGCGATGGCCAGCATCTGCTGCTCTCCGCCCGAGAGGAGGCGCCCTTTGCGGTCCAGCACCTCACGGAGCTTCGGAAAGCGCTCGAGCACGGTCTCCAGCGGCCAGCGCGAGCCGGGCCGGCGCGCGATGGCCAGGTTCTCGCGCGCCGTGAGGTAGGAGAAGATGCCGCGCGTCTCGGGCACCAGCGCGATCCCGAGCCGCGAGATCCGATGCGGGAGCAGGCCGGCGATCTCGGCCCCCTTGTAGGTGATCCGGCCGCCGCGGGGCGGGGTGAGGCCGGTGATCGAGCGGAGCGTGGTGGTCTTGCCGGCGCCGTTGCGTCCCAGGAGGGCCACCACCTCGCCCTCGCCGACGGCGAGCGAGAGGCCGTGGAGGATGTGCCCCAGGCCATAATAGGTGTCGATCCCGCGGACCTCGAGGATCATGGCGCCGCGGTGCCTCCGAGGTACGCGCGACGGACCTCGGCGTGGCCCCGGATCTCCGCCGGCGTGCCTTCCGCGATCACGCGGCCGAAGTGCATGACCGAGATCCGGTCGGAGATGGTCATCACGACGTCGATCTTGTGCTCGATGAGCACGATCGTGTAACGCCCCTTGAGCGTCCGCACCAGCGCCACCATCTTCTGCGTCTCGTCGGGGGAGAGGCCCGCGGCGGGCTCGTCGAGCAGCAGGAGGCGAGGGGAGGCGGCCAGCGCGATGGCCAGCTCGAGCTGTCGTTGCTCGCCGTGGGAGATCTCGCGGGCGGGCCGGCTCGCCGCCGCGTCGAGCCCCACGTCGGCCAGCACCTGATGCGCTCGCTCCGTGAGCTCCGGATAGCCGTCGGCCCGCCGCCACGCCAGTCCCCGCCAGGGCTTCCGCCGGGCGAAGGCGGCCAGCCAGACGTTGTCCAGGATGGAGAGCGCGGGGAAGATGCTCGTGCGCTGGAAGGACCGCGCGATGCCCAGGTGGGCGACGTGGTGCGGGGGCGTCCCCGCGATGTCGCGGCCGTCGAAGACGATGCGGCCCGACGTGGGCGTCACGTGCCCCGTGAGCAGGTTGAAGAACGTGGTCTTGCCGGCTCCGTTGGGTCCGATGACCGAGTGCAGCGAGCCCTCCTCGACGTCGAGCGTGACCGCGTTGACCGCGGTCAGTGCCCCGAAGGACTTCGTGAGGGCCTCGGTTCTAACGAGCGGCACGCCACGCCCAGAAGCGAGCCCACGCCTCGACCACGCCGCCGCGGAAGAACAGCACCACGATCACGAAGGCGACGCCGAGCAGCAGCGGCCAGCGCGCCCACATCGAGCTCACCGATTCCGACAGCCAGATGAACACAAAGGACCCGATGACGGGACCGTAGAGCGAGCCCGAGCCGCCGATCAGGGTGGCGAAGACCACGTTGCCGGAGAACACGAACCCGATCGACTCCAGCGGCACGATGCCGAAGAGCATTGCGTAGAGCACGCCGGCCAGGCCCGAGAAGGCCCCGCCCACCACGAACGCGAGCAGCTTCATGCGGGCCACGTCGTAGCCGAGGGCCTGGGCCCGGAGCTCGTTCTCGCGGATGGCCTGGAGGATCTTTCCGAGCGGCGACTCGACGATCCGCTTCATCGTCCAGAGCGAGACCAGGAACAGCACGGCGACGGCCGCGTAATAGGCGAGCGGACGGTGGATGTCGAGCCCCAGGACGCTCGGCCGCGGCACGCCGGGCATGCCGTCCTCGCCGCCGGTCACCGTCGTCCACTGGTAGGCCGTGAAGTAGAACATCTGGTTCAGCGCGAAGGTCAGCATGATGAAGTAGAGGCCGGAGCGCTGGACACACAGATAGCCGACGGCGGCGGCCGTGCCGGCGCCGACTGCCACGCCGATGCCGAGGGCCAGGAACACGTTGACGCCGTAGTACTTCAGGAGGTAGCCGGCCACGTAGGCGGCCGAGCCGAAGAACGTCGCCTGGCCGAAGGACAGCAAGCCCGTGTAGCCCATGAGGAGATTCAGACCCAGCCCGAAGATCGCGAAGATCCAGATCTCGGTGGCGATGGCGTGGCGGACGAAGAGGGGGAGCAGGATGACCGCGGCCAGGACAGCCACCCACGCCCTGGTCATCGGATCCCGAAGAGGCCCTGCGGGCGCACGAGGAGCACGGCGGCCATCACGGCGAAGATGACCGCCACCGAGGCTTCGGGCCAGCCCCGCCACGATCGAGCCCAATAGGTTGCCGAGCCCGGCCAGCGCGACCACGACGAAGGCGATCCCGAGCATGTCCACGCCCATCCACGGGTTCAGCCCGCGGATCGGCGCGGTGAGGGCGCCGGCGACCCCGGCCAGGACGCAGCCCAGCGCGAAGGCGGCCGTGAAGAGACGGTGGATGTCGATGCCGAGGAGGGAGACCATTTCCTTGTCCTCGATGCCGGCGCGCATGATGGCCCCGTAGCGCGTCTTCTCGAGGAAGAGCCAGGCCGCGAGCACGAGGAGTGCCGCCGCCACCATCACGAAGAGACGGTACTTCGGGTAGATCGTGATGCCGAGATCGACGCCGCCGCGCAGCACGGGCGGGGGAAGCTGGCTCATGCCCACCGGGCTCCAGACGATGATGATGCCCTCGGTCACGATCAGCGAGAGACCGAAGGTGAGCAGGAGTTGGTAGTCGTGCCCGGCCTTGTAGAGCGGCCGGATGCCGCCGTACTCGATCAGCACGCCGAGGAGCCCCACGCCCAGCGGGGCCAGCACCAGCGCGATCCAGAAATTCCCCACGAGCTGAATCAGCGTGTAGAGGAGATAGGCGCCGAGCGCGAAGAGGGCGCCATGCGCGAAGTTGGGGATGTTGAGCACGCCGGTGATGATCGACAGGCCGATGCCCATCAGGGCGTAGAGCATGCCCGTGGCGATCCCGTTGAGGATCTGGCTGAAGAGTAGTGCCGGACGCACTTAGGCTAGAGCGATCCGATGTCCTTGCAGGCGGCGTACTCCGCGGGGAGCGGGGTCGAGCCCGTCGCGACGATGTCGGCGAAGTCCATGGGGCCCTTCATCGCTTCCTTTTTCTTGCAGCGCATGAAGAAGTACGGACGCAGCGTCTGATGAGTCTTGGCGTCCACGCGCATGCGGCCGACCAAGTCATCGACCTCGAGGCCCTCGCAGGCCTTGATGACGTCCGGCACCTCGGTGGACTTGGCCTTGTCCATGGCGTGCAGCAGCATCCGCGTCATGCCATAGGCGGCGGCCGGCGCGTAGCCGGGCGGATTGCCGAACTTGGCCTGATAGCTCTTCACGAACTCGCGCGCCACCGGCGTGTCGGCCGTGTAGTAGAAGTTCGAGCCGACCCACATGTTCTCGCGGATCTCGGGGTTGAGCTGCACCAGCTCCTCGACTCCTGAGGACCACGTGAGGATGAGCGGCACCTTCGGGGTGAGGCCGAAGTTGAAGATCTCGCGCGCCGCCGTCACGGTATCCAGCCCGAAGTTGATCATCGCGACGACGTCGGGCTTGTTGGCCGCCGCCTTGGTCACGTAGTTGGAGAACTCGCGCTCGCCGAGCGGGTGCCGGTCGGCGCCCACGAACTCGATCCCGTGCGCCTTGCCCACTTCCTTGATGTACTTCTCGACCGACCAGCCGAACGCGTAGTCGGCCACCAGCAGGTGCCAGCGCTTGGCCCGCGGATTGGCCTGCATGAAGGTGTCCACGACCGTCTTGGCGGCCGTGTACGGGCTCGCCGCCCACTGGAAAGAGTAGCGGTGGCAGCGCGCGCCGGAGATGTCCTCGGTGCCGCCGCTGAAGTAGTGGAAGACCTTCTTCCGCTTGGCCACCTCCGAGACGGCCAGCGCGACGCCCGAGGACCAGGGGCCGATGATGTACTTCACGCCATCGGCGTCGACGGCTTCCTCGGCCCGTCGCGTGGCGCTGCCCGCCTTGGTCTCGTCGTCGCGGGTGATGTACTTGATGCTCCGGCCCTGGATCTTCATCCCGCGCTCGTCGAGGGCCATCTTCATCCCGCGGTCGAGGACGGGACCCACGTCGGAGAAGGCGCCGGTGAAGGACCAGAGTCCCAGCATGGGAAGGTCCTTGCCCCGCGCCCGGACGATGGCCGGAAAGCCCAGCCCCGCCGCGGCGGCGACTCCGCCACTCAGTTTCAGCACGTCCCGTCGACTGAGCTTGCTCATCGTGATTCCTCCGCGCTCCATACTACTCGGCCGTCGACCGCAATGGACGCGACCATGCGGGGATCGAGCGTCATCCGTCGACCTCGCTGGGGAGACAGCAGCGCCTCGGGCTGGAGATCGCGAATCCGGAGGAAGACCAGCTCGCCGTCTTCGATTCCGGCGAAGCTCATTCCGCCGAATCCAACCCGGGCGGCGCCACCGCCATCCTCGGCGAAGACGATCTGATCGGTCGGCAAGGGCACCTCGGCTCCCTCTCGGAAGACCACGGACGTGCCGGGAGGACCGTTCTGGAGGATAGGCAGCTGCGACACGACCTCCGGCTCCCGCGTGATGCGGGTGCCGGACACGAACTCGATGAGCAACGGATACGCGTTCATATCAGTCATTCCTTACCGGCGCCCCGCTGACGACCGCGATGGTCACCGGAACCGAAGTGAGATGCAGGAGGTGTGTGAGCGAGGCGCGCTCACGGCAGCGCGAACGCGACCACGTGGTCGCCGAGCTTGGTCTGCATGACTCCGTGGCCGCCGGCCGCGATGACGACGAACTGCTTGCCGCTCTTCGACCGGTAGCTCATCGGCGTCGCCTGAGCACTCGCGGGCAGCTCGGCTTCCCACAGCACCTTGCCGGTCTCGACGTCGAACGCGCGCAGCTTCGTGTCGCGGCCGGCCCCGATGAACACGAGCCCGCCCGCGGTGGTGAGCGCGCCGCCCATGTTCGGCGAGCCCCAGTTGCGAGACTCCGAGACCGATTGCGCCCACAGCTCGGGGATGGTGCCGAGCGGGACTTCCCAGCGGACGTCGCCGCTCGTGAGGTCGACCGCGGCCAGCGTGCCCCACGGGGGCGAATTGCAGAAGACGCCGGCGGGCGAGGTCAGGAGCTGGACGCGCACGAGGTAGGGCGTGCCCCGCTGCGGCGAGTGCTGCCGCCGCACGTTCGGGGGCATGCTCGCGCGCTCGCGCTCGAACTGCTCGCGCGGGACCAGCGTGACCACGAACGGGATGTGCGTGAGCGGCGCGATCATTAGGCCGCGCGCGGGATCGTGAGAGAGCGCGCCCCAGTGCATGCCGCCCCCGAGGCCCGGGAACACGATGGTCCCTTCCAGGCTCGGCGGCGTGAAGATGCCCTCGTAGCGGAGGGACTTGATGCGTTCGCGGCAGGCGTTGCGTTCATCCAGGGTCACGCCCCACGCGTCGTCGGCAGTCAGGCGCGCGGTGCCGAGCGGTCGCGGCTTCACGGGGAAGGGTTGGGTCGGCCACGCTTCCTCGCCCGGCACCGTGCTCTTCGGGACCGGGCGCTCCTCGACGGGAAAGAGGGGCGCGCCGGTCTCGCGGTGCAGGACGAACATGTGACCCATCTTGGTGCCGACCACCACGGCGGGCACGCGGTTCCCGTCGCGCGTCACCGTCACGAGGCTCGGCTGGGCCGGGACGTCGTAGTCCCAGAGGTCGTGGTGCACCACCTGAAAGTGCCAGACGACCTCGCCCGTGGCCGCGCGCAGCGCCACCACCGAGTTCGCGTAGTCGTTGGCGCCGAGCCGCTCGCCGCCGTAGAAGTCGGGGCTCGGGCTGCTGGTGGGCGCGAAGATCAGGCCGCGCTCGTGGTCGACCGACATGACCGACCACACGTTGGCGGCGCCGTTGCGCCGCCAGCTCTCGCCGGCCCACGTGGCGGCGGCCGGATCGGCCGCGCTCGTGGGGATCGGGTCCCAGGTCCAGCGGAGCGCGCCGGTGCGGCCGTCGTAGGCGCGGACCAGCCCGCGCTCGACCGACACCGCGCGGTTGTCGCCGATGGTCGAGCCGACCACCACCAGGCCGTTCACGATGGCCGGCGGCGACGTCACGAAGTAGCACCGGCAATCCCGTCCGACGGCGATGCCCTCGGCGAGGCTCACCTCGCCACCGCGCCCGAAGTCCTGACACGGCGAGCCGGTAGCCGCGTCCAGCGCGATCAGTCGCGCGTCGAGGGTGCCCACGAAGATGCGCCGGCGACACGCGAGGCCAGGCGCCGCCCCGGGATCGAGCCAGCTTGAGACCCCGCGCGAGGTGATCACGACGAAGAGGCTGCTCCGGTCGACCTTCGGGTCGAAGGCCCAGCGCTCGGCGCCCGTCTCCGGGTCGAGCGCGATCACCCGACCGAACGGCGTGCTCAGGTACAGCGTCCCGTCGACGAGGATGGGCGTGGCCTCGAAGGCGATCCGCCCGCTGGCCCACGCGCCGTCGGCCAACTCGCCGGTCCGATACGTCCACGCCACGCGCAGCCGGTCGACGTTGCTGCGATCGATCTGGGCCAGCGGCGAGTGACGCGTGCCGCCGGGGTCATTGCCGTACGTCGGCCAGTCGCCGTCGACGACCGCGCTGCCGGCCGCGGCCCCGCGCGCCTCCTGGCCGCTCGGCGGCGTCGAGACGCATCCGCCCAGCAGCAGCGCGAGGGCCATCGCCGCTCCGAGGGGCTGGCGGTGTATCCGTCTCATGACACGTCAGCGCCCAGCGGGAAGCGAGTCCAGAAAATCGGTCAGTATCCGATTGAAGACGTCGGGCTGGTCGAGGTTGGACGAATGACCGGCCCCCGCGATGACTTCGAAGCGGGCGCCCGGAATCTTCTTGGCCATGTACTCACAGGGGGCCACGAAGGGCTTGTCCTGGTCGCCCACGATCACCAGCGTGGGGACGTCGATCGACGGCAGTCCGTCGATCACCGTCGAGCCCTGCTGCGCGAGCATCCCTCGGGTGGCGTGAGCGAGGGCCTGGGCCGAGCGCTGGCGGCCTCGCGACTCTTGCACCTCACGGCTGCGGCCCTCGAGGACCGCGAGTCCCTTGGCCTCCAGCTCGGAGGTGCGGGCGAAGGCGCGCTCGTTCCACTGGGCGCGGGCCTGGTCGTTGCGGTAGCCGGGGCCGGAATCGCAGATCACCAGCGCCTCGACCATCTCGGGATGGGCCAGGTAGAAAGCCAGCGAAATATAACCGCCGAGCGAGAGTCCGCCGATGACGGCTCGCTCGAGACCCAGGTGGTTGAGCAAGGCGCGGACGTCGGCGACCGTCAGCGCCAGCGAGTACTGCGCGGGGTCGTCGGGGCTGACCGTCTGGCCGTGGCCGCGGATGTCCCAGCTGATCACCCGGTAGCGGTCGGCGAGCGCCTGGTGCTGACCGTTCCACGCGATGCGGCTCGACATGTGGCCGTGGGTCAGCAGGATTGGCCGGCCTCGGCCAGTGTCCTGATAGTCGATCTCGATCCCGTTCACCTCAGCCGTGGCCATCGCGTCCCTCCCGGCCGGAGTATATCTTTTGCCCATGGACTTCGGGATCATGACCGCCAAGATCGACGAGATCGGATACATCGTGCACGCCGAGAACCTCGGCTACACGCACGCCTGGGTCACGGACAGCCCGATCATCCGCTCCAACTGCTGGGCGGTGCTGGCGCTGGCCGCGCGGGAGACGCGGGCGATCAAGCTCGGGACCGGCGTCGCGGTGCCCGGGTTACGTCTCGCTCCGGTGGCGGCCAACGGCATCGCGACCATCAACCGGCTGGCGCCCGGACGTTGCTTCCTCGGGCTCGGCACCGGTCACACGGGCATGCGCATGCTCGGCCAGCGCCCGATGCGGCTCGGGCCGTTCCGCGAGTACGTCCAGGTCGTGCGTCGATTGCTGCGCGGTGAGGAGGTCGACTACACCCTCGACGGCGAGACGCATCCGATCCGGTTCCAGATGCGCGAGCACCGGTTCATCGATCTCGAGCACGAGATCCCCGTGTACATCGCGGGGTTCGGACCGAAGGCCCAGGCGCTTTCAGGAGAGCTCGCTGACGGGCTCGTGTCGAGCCTGCCGCGAGGCGGCACGGTCCCCGCAATGCTCGCCAACGTTCGCCGCGGCGCGAGCAAGGCGGGACGAACGTTGCCATCGGACTTCCTCGTGTCGACCATCGTCACGCTGGCGATGCTCGAGCCCGGCGAAGCGGCGGACTCCGAACGCATCGTCGCCGCGTGCGGCGCCGCGGTGATCACCGGGCTCCACTATCTGGTCGCCCACCATCTGGAGACCGGCGAGGATCCGCCGGAGTACGCGCGGCCGATCTGGAAGTCGTACATGGACTGGCTGAACCAATCGCCGCCGGAGATCCGTCACCAGCGGCTGCACGCGAGCCACTACAGCTTTCTCGATCCGGAAGAGGCGCGCTTCGTCACCGCTGACCTGATCCGCGCGAGCTGTCTGACGGGGACGCCGGAAGCGCTGGTGGAGCAGGTGAGGGAGCTGGAGCGCCAGGGCCTCACCCAGCTTATGCTCTACCCCCCGCTGAACCGGCAGTACCGGGTGATCGAGGACTTCGCCACAAGTGTGATGGCGCGACTGTAGTGGCGAGGATATCCCGGCGGCCGGGCAACTCGGTGGCTACGTCGGGCGAGACGCCTGCGCCAATTTCCGTATTCCAGCTTCGACGTCCGCCCACGCCTCGTCTCGTTTTCCCCAGTTCAGGACCGGGCGACCGTCCTTCGGGAGCGCGTTGAAGCGGGCGAGCGCAGTGCTCCTCCAGGCCGACGGCCGCAGAATCACCGGAACGACGTGCGTGCGGCCCTGCTTTTCCAGAGCGATCGCCCTCTCCATCTCCCTCCCGCATGCGTCCGACGCCAGGAAGTCGGGGCTCACCAGCAACAGGATCAGATCGGCCTGCGAAAGGGAATCGTCGACAAACTGCTCCCAGTTCGCGCCCGCCGGGATTCCTCGGTCACTCCACGTGGCGATCGTTTGTTGCTGCTGCAGGAGCTTCAGGTGTATCTCCAGTTGATCGCGCATTTCTTCGTCGCGATGTGAATAGCAGAGGGCGACCCTCATGGCCCCGCCCACCGCCCCCTGAAGGTGAGCCTGGTTCGCCCGTGTCGACGACTCTTCGATGCCGTTCAGGAGGGCGGCGACGTCGAGGGAGACGACGCGGCCCCGGTGAGGCAGGTCGTAATGGGTTCGCTTCTCGGCCTCGAAGACCAGGAGGTCCTGGTAGGGCACAAGGAGGCCGGTGTATCCGGGGACCCGGATTTCCTCGATCACCTGCAACTTCGAGATGCTCCCATGGATCTCCTTCATGTCGGCGCGGATGACCGTCAGCAATCGCCGTTGGCCATCCGCCGGCCCCGTGACCGAGACGTAGACGCGGCGCTCTTGAACGTCGGCTTTCACGACGGCGCGGTTGTCCTCCCACGCGAGCACCGCACCGCTCCGCCACCGTTGCTGGCCGCGGTTCATCGAACGCGACCGGACAATGAAGCGAGGGAGGAGCCCTTCGGGCAGGAAGTTGTACTCGTATTCGAACTTCAGAGCGCCCGCACCATCGAACCGAGCGAGGTCAGGTTCTTCCTTCCCGAGGAGTTCTGGGATTAGGTAGTGCCCGTTTTCGTCGTAGTATTCGTAACACAGCTCGAACTTCCTCATGAGGTCCAGCAGGTAGAGGTGCATGGCCCGCGGATAGGTGTCGGCGTCGAGGATCCCCGACAGTTCGGGCAACTGCAGGTCGCCCTGCTTTCGCGCCAGCGTCTCGGCATTCAGGATCTTGTAGATTCCGTTGGTCACCCACTGAGGGTCGAGAACGTGCGTCTCGGCCAGCCGCGGGTCCTCCCGAAAATTCACGACGATGCCGAGATCGTGCAGGAAGCTGACAAGCGTCTCCTGACTGGTGGCATCGTGCACCTGCTGTTCTGTGCAGATCTCCCGGTATCTCGCGAAGGGAACGAAGCTCTTGCCCTCGGTCTTGGGAAGATCGGCGAGTCGATCTTTGACCGCGAACCAGCTCGCCGGGAAGGGATCGCGCAGGTGCGGAAGCCAGTTCGTCTCCCGCACGATCATCTCGCGGAGTTCCGCGATGCCGTCGTTGCGCTCGCAATCGGTCCACACGAAATCACGGATGGTCGGGAAGTTGCCCTGCAGGCCGCGCCGGTTCAGATTGAACCGATGCTCATGACTCTTGTTGATGACCACGAGCACCGGCGAATCGCCGCCGAAGCTCTCGACGAGGCGGAGCCAGTAATGGATATTGGCGTCCTGTTCTCCTTCGCGGGCGTTGAGCACCACCAGGTAGAGACTGCGCTTGGTGAGAAAGAATTGATGGGTGGCGTGCATGATCTCCTGTCCACCGAAATCCCAGATGTTCAGCCGGACACGGTCGGTGCTGGACGGGATCGTCCACGGCGTGATGGCGATGCCGTCCGTCTTCGGTGCGGCGGGATCGAAGCAGTCGTTCACGAGTCGCGCAACCAAAGACGTCTTTCCGACGCCACCGCGACCGAGAAGAATCATTTTGGCTTCATTCAGGGGATGGCTGGCGCGCTTGTTGGAGTAATAACCGAGAATGTAACGTGCTGGTCGGATTGGCGCGGGGTTGGAGCGGTCGCCAAGGGTGGCGCGCCAGTTGGGACCGAGGACCTCCGGGGGCAGTCCGAGCGCGGGGTTGCCGTCGAGAAACAGGGCGTGAAGACTGGTCAGGCGCAATAAGCCGTCGGGGAGCGTCGTGAGGCGGTTGTGCTCGGCGTTCAGGACCTCTAGCTGCCGAAGCTCACCGACGGCCTCCGGCAACGCGGCGAGATCATTATTGTTGACATACAGGTGCTGGAGCCTCGTCAGGCGGCCGAGCGTGTCCGGAAGCCGTTGCAACCGGTTGTCTCTAACGTAGAGGGCTCGAAGCTGGTGGAGATCACCAATCGAATCTGGTAGCACGCGCAATCCGAGGTCGTTGAGGTCCAACGCGGATTGATTCGATTCGCGGGCATCGCGGATGAGACGCTCGGCGATTTTGATCGGAGTTCCGTCGCTCGACATCGTGCGGCCCCTCCGGGCGTGAAGAGCTATGAGTGTACCGAGGCGGTCCTGCACGCCCTGCTCATTGCTACTGCGCGCCGGACGGCGCGTCAAGCGCTGGTGAGGGCGCGACCTGTCGGCTCCCCACAGCGCGGGCATTGCGGCGGCGTGGGAGCCTATATTAGCGGGCGCGCCTGAGGAACGTGTTTGGTCCGCCCTGATGCGGTACGATTGCTGACAAGCCACACGATCGGGAGACTCCCAGATGGCCAGCGACGTGGTGCGGGTCGGCAGCGTGGAGATCATGCAGCTCACCGACGGCATGCTCGAGTTCGACCTCTGCAACTTCTTTCCGACC
>Ga0193725_1000360_pt1 | contig 13985 bp, 12 predicted proteins | sample H2a2metaG_FD_143058 | JGI IMG/M metagenome (GOLD analysis project Ga0193725, IMG submission 143058) | Soil microbial communities from a riparian zone of the East river system, Colorado, United States - H2a2 | ecosystem: Environmental > Terrestrial > Soil > Riparian zone | place: USA: East River... | reverse complement strand
CAAGACAGTTGGCGGGTTATCCCAAGTCTCACCTTGAACTATGGGTTCCGTTACGATGTCGAGTTCATGAAGGCAACCCGCTGGGCACCCAAGGTCAACTCTAAGCCGCAATTGGCCAAAACCGACTACAACAATTTCCAGCCTCGCGTTGGATTTGCGTATTCATTAGGCGAAGGGAATACCGTAATCCGTTCCGCATTCGGTCTCTTTCACGATAAACGAATTACTCAGAGCCTACTCTACGAATTGACCTTCAATCCGGTCACCGGCGCGGGACGGGTGTTTTCGCCCGTAACGAATCTAACCGACGCATTTCTGGAATTCATTTCTGGAAGGTCGACTCTGGCTTCGCAGTTTGGACCCCTAACAGCTCAAGGCATTGATGTGAACAGCTTCGTCAATCCATACTCCATTCAGTGGAGTATGGGAGTGGAGCGCGCCGTCAAGGGCGATCTCCTTGTCGGCGTACAGTATTTAGGGGTTAGAGGAGTGCACTTGATAACCCAGGTAGGCGGCGCGAAAACTAATATTGCTCCTTGGGATGGGACTACGCTAGCCGCTAATGGATTGCCAGACTATCGCTTCAAATTGATCGATACAAACATCGCGCAGTATCGACCCGTCGCCAGCGAAGGCAATTCCATTTACCACGGCTTGGCGCTAACTTTCAGCAAATGTTTTATGAGCAATCTCGGCTGGGAGGCTAACTACACCTATTCAAAAGCTATTGACGATTCAACTCACCTCTCCAGCTCAAGCGCGCCCCAAGATCCTTATAGACGAGATCTGGAAAGGGGCCGCTCAAACAACGACGTGAGAAATCGTTTCACGTTTAGCTTAATGGCGGAGGCCCCCAGGACCTTTCCGCGCATGTTGCGTCACTTTAGCTTCGCTACGATAACAACTGTAGAGTCAGGAAAGCCGTATAGCTATAGGGCGGGCATTGATGTTAATCACGACTTCCTTAACACCACTGACAGGGTTGGTCTATCCGGACGCAATGTCTTCACCGGACCCAGCTACGCGAGCGTCGACATCCGAATCTCAAGACGGATTTCTTTCTCCGAGCGCGTCAGCCTAGAACTCATCGGAGAAGTATTTAATATTTTCAATCGTTTCAACGTTCAGGACCTTAATGATGTGTATGGCCGTCCAACTTTTGATCAGCCACCGCTGACAACTTTCAAGACGCCAACGGCAGCATTTGATCCAAGGGACATTCAGCTTGCGATAAAACTCAAGTTCTGAGTCGTCAGGTTGGCCGACTTTAGCGGTTGGAAACACTCTTCACGCAGGCATCGGAGACCGTTTGAGAATGCTGTCGAGCGCATACTCGGGCTGCGGATCGTGAAAGCATTGTATGTGACCTCCGGGTGAGCGAAACCAATAGACCTTGCCGTGAGTTTCCGATCGAATGCCCAGCGGATATCCTCCAAACCGTTCCAGCTCACCGTAGAATTCTTCGCAGCGACTCGTCTCAAAAACGGTCCAACTTTCCGCATCGATACCGGCCCCAGCGTCCCTTCCTTGCCGCAGGCCTAAGACAATTCCACCGGCATTGAATAAGGCGTACAATCCTTCCCTCGCTTCGATGAACTGAAGACCTAGAACATCTCTGTAAAATGGAATCGCAACTTTCAAGTCATCAACCGCTAAGAAGTAATAAGCAACGCGCGGCGATTGAGAAGCTGCCGACGCAAGAGCGATTGGGACTTGGTTCCGCGCTTCGGTTTCCCACAGACCATGCATGTGATCGTAAGGCCCGCAAAACCAAGTCATGCGGCCACCAGCCTGCTGCTCAATCGGTCCTTCAAACGAAAGCCCGCGACGCTGTAGTTTCTCCTTGTCAAAGTTGCCGCACGACTCAAAAACGGTGAACGACGAAACTGTGTTAGGCATAACGCACACTCGTTCACGTTGCACCGCAAGAATGCAATTGCCGGCCCTAAAGAAAATTTGTCCTTCATTACGATCGAGCATCTCCAGGCCGAGGAGATGTTCATAGAACGCCTCGGTGTATTCCAATGCAATACATAGGATAAATAGATGCGTGAGCTGAACATTCTTCTGAAACATCTAGCTGAAGTAATACTACTCGTTCCGGACGTTTAGTGCTAAACGAAAAGCCCTCCCAAAAACTCTTAGTCGTTCCCTTGCTTTGTTTCTCGGATCTAGCTTGCGGAGGTGAGATCTGGCGTAGGGAAAAAGTCGAGTCGGATATACGGGTTCTGTTGAGGGCTTTCTTCGAGTTCGATGCGATTATGCCGATCTGCGTCAGGGATATTTGTCGAGAAATAGTATATCGGCCCATCTTGACTCGAGACAAACACGCTAGCGCCGTATTTCTTGCTCATATCCATCGCAATACTCTTCCTGCCACCCTTGCCGTCAAAGTAAGTACCCACGTGCAGCAGTTTACCTGTGCCATCTATCACCACACTGCCGTCTTGGAGAAGATAGCTCATCAATTCTCTATGTCTAATGGTTTCAAGTGTGCCGTCGATTGGATGCCCTCGATGCTGCACCTTTTTCCCTTCTGCTACAAGTCTATCCCAATCTGAATGGTGAAAGACGTAAACGGACGCTCCCTGTTTTTCCTCAGAGATCTCAATTAAGGGGTAAAGTATCTTCTCCTCGATAAGCCGAGAATCTTGAAGACAAGACAGGTCACGATCGAGAGATTTCCGAGCCGCTTCCGTCCGTATTATGTAATCCGCCAATTTTTTGAGGTTTCGCGCTGCCCATCCTCCTGCGTCCCGAAGTCGCATCAAGTGACATATCAGGCGGCCCTTTGCATAGAAGCGAATACTGGAACTGGGTTTTAGCCAGACAGCAATTGTATCTGGGCATTCTCGCGTAAGAAACTTGTATGCGTCGTGAGCGTTGTGCTGTTCCGTATCCTTTGCCGAAAGGAGCTTTACATTAGTGACGCTTAGATCACTGTCTAGCACGAGTACCGCCTGCTCGAATTTGCCAGGTGTCCAGCCAAAAACCAAATCGCGCATAATGTGAAGCGTTGCGCGTACATCTTCAAGTTGTACGTCTTTTAGTTTTAGCTTGCCTTCAACGCTCTTGTGAAATGATGCGAATATTGCGGCGTCATCAAGCCTGGCTATTACTGATCCTTCTACCTTAGGAGTAATGAGTATCCCCAGATTAATTTCTTTAGCCTCGATTTCAACGCCACTACAATTCATTAGGTTAGTTAGCAGCGACTGCGAATGTCGGAACGGATGCAGCGAACCAGCCATGAAATTTAATAATGTGTCGTTTGGGACGTGTGGGATGAATCCGTCCTCCAATGTATCTTTCTTTTTCATCAGTGTCCTCCCCAGTGAACGATACGTCGTTCGCTGAATATGAGAATGAGGTTCAAGGAGTAGCCGAAAAGCCCCGTTAACAAAATAGCAGCGAACATTTCCGGGATCTGGAACAATTGATAAGTTTGAAAAATACGCTTGCCTAACCCGCTGGCCGTGCCGACAAACATTTCAGTGACAACTATGACGACGAGAGCTATGGAAACTGCTATTCTGAGCCCTCCGGCGATCTCGGGAAGGGCATTGGGTAAGACGACACGCAAGAAAATCCGACTAGGAGAAGCTCCCATCGTTTGAGCAGCGAGGATACGAGTTCGGTTGGTGTTCTTCACGCCGTACATTGCGTTAACGATAATTATTAGGGCGCATGCAAAAACTGCATTTGCAATTTTTGCTTCATCGCCTATTCCGAAGAACAGAAGAAACAGAGGGAATAGCGCAGTACCAGGAACGGAACGAAAAAAATCGACAAGGACCGAAGTAGCTTCGTAGACCTTCCTGCTAGAACCAAGTGCTAGTCCAATGGGAATTCCAATCAAAGCTGCTATCAAAAATCCAAACAATGTCCGCCACGCTGTATTGGCTAAGTCCGTCAAGAGAATTCGGCTGACAATCATCTCGCGCAGACTTGATAACACTTTTGGTAGAGTAGGAATGAAAAGTGGATTGATGAGATTCAACCACCCCGCCAATAGCCAAACGAGAATCAGTGCGGCTGGACCAATGAGCCAGGTCAGTTTATTTAGCAAGGTTCGCATCATCTTCAAAAAAGCGAAGCACCTCAGATCGAATGTTGAAGAAGTCCTTGGTGTAAACAACCTCGCGCGAGCGTGGGAAAGGCAAGTCTATTGATATCTCCCGAACGGCTTTTACCGGTCTTGGTGGAAACAGGAATAAGCGTTGTCCCAAGAAAATTGCTTCATCGATTTCATGAGAGACGAATAATATCGTAGCTCCATGTTTTTTCTGGTAGGCCAGAAGGGCACTTTGCATCGAGTGGCGAATTCGAAGGTCTAGAGCACTAAATGGCTCATCCATCAATAAAAGACGGGGCTGAGTTATTAGCGCTCGTGCGAGAGTTACCATCTGCTGCTGTCCAATGCTCAACTCATAAACTCTGGATTGGAGCGGCAGACTGAATCCGAATTCCCTGACAAACTCTTTCAATCGATCGCGTCGTTCTTTCCCGTCGACTATTTGGCACTCCAAAGGAAAGAGAAGATTACCCTCGACAGTTCGCCACGGAAAAAGAGAGTCCTTGAAGTTCTGAAATACGTAAGCAGCTAGTCCCGGACGCGGTTGCGTTCCATCGATTAGGATTGTTCCATAGTCCGGGTCAGCCACACCCGCCAGCATGTTAAGAAGAGTTGTTTTCCCGCAACCGTTTGGACCAAAAATGGTACAGATCTCACCCGATTTCACGGTGAGATTCAAGTTCTCAAACACCAACCCTTTGTCGGTGTCAGAGTCGTTCCCGAGATAGCTTTTTGAGAGCCCTGTAACGACAATTCCCGCTTTAGCTGCAGTTTCCAAGTGGGCGTCCAATTAGGCTACTGAGATGAGGTAATGTACATCGCTTTTGTGTCAACGGGCTTTTGCAGTGCGCCATGTTGTAGAAAGAGGTCGGCAAGCTTTTGAACAAAATCCCTGTTGACTTCGCTGTTCTTCCAGTAAGTATTAATACCAAGGTGCTTTGCGGTCCCTTCTGGCATCTTGATGGCTTTGGCCATGATGCTCCGCGACTCATCTTCGTGTTGTCGAATGAAGTCTATCGTCTTTTCCATCGCCTCTTGCAATCGCCTTAGAGTCTCGGGATGCGATTGCGCAAACTTTGCTGTTACGACACCGCCAGCGATTGGAATCGGATTCATTATGTGATTCTCCATTGATTCCTTTTCGAGCACTCTCGAAATCCCCTTTTCCTCGCCAAGCGTAATGACAGGCTCAATAGCAAAGACAGCATCAACTTGTCCGGTGCTAAGCGCCTGAAGCTCATCTTTAGGATCAAGCTCTTGTACTGTGATGTCCTTCTGTGTATCGATCCCGATGTCCGCAAAAATAAGTTTCAAAAGAACTACTGAAGTCAGGCCTGGTGGACATGCGACCTTTTTCCCCATTAATTCTCTTAAAGACTTGAATTGTGAATCCCTCTTTACGATGATGGCATCGTTCGTTCTTCCTTTCTCCATAAGCGTTATGAAGAGAAACTTAAAGGTTCCAGGGCTATTCTGTTCTGCCGCGTAGAGCGCTGGTACCGAAGTAGATGGATTGAAATCTGCTTGATTGGCGCTGAGTGCCTGTATCATCAAGTTTGTTGACTCCAACTCGGTCTCTTGCACCTTCAATCCGGCCTCTCTTAAGAAGCCTTTCTCTTTTGCGACGTAGTAGACAAGGTAATTTGCATTGCTCTTAAAGACTACGCGAACTGAAAGGTCGTCTTGCGGTGTGGGCTTCCTGAAGAATGCGAGATATGCGACAGCGACTAATACCACGACACCGACGATGATAATGGCTATTCGCTTGCCGCTTGCAGGCGCACCACTAGGAACGGACTCTTCAGGCATTGAGAACGCCTCGCTTCTCGCCACGCCTTTGCCTCTGGCGAAATATATTTCGGGAAACTCTATTACAAACGGAGGAAAAGTCCAATAAGATTCGACTTTCTCACTTTGGCTGTGTGCAGAAATTGGTTGCCTTCCCTTATCACTGTCGGGTTGCTGAATTTCTTGGCGTAAGGAGCAAATCGAAGTGGACTAGAGGGGATTCCCTAAGAGTAAGTATCGCATTGCCCCGCAAGGCAGTGTAACTCGACTCGACCTTTCATCAGCAATCCGGTGCCGAAATTCATAAACATCGGTTTCTGACGCGCGTAATGGTTAGCGGTTGAGGTCTTGTTACCAGGCGAACAGGCTTCCACAGTTGCAAGCGGCCCCCAAAAACAATAGCAGCGCGAGTGTGGCGACAGCTCGCGCTGCACGGTTTTTCGCATCCTAACTCCGCAACACCTACTGTTCCAGTCTTTCTCCGGCATCGGGGCGGCCCGCTTGTATGATCTGGTCTGCCGCTCGGAAAATCTTCCGCGCGCTTTTTTCGGGAATCGCGTTGGCGTCGTAGCCGATGCCTTGATACAGCCAGTTCTGCAAATAGCCGCGACAGTAATCCGCACCCTCAAGGCCCAACGCTTCACAGCATAGAAGCGCGACAGCTTCTGCCTCTACTTCACGCAAGTTCCTCGGCGTCCTTTCCGTATCGGCGAAATCGGATTCCAGCGTGTGGCCGATCGTAACATGGGCCATCTCATGGAATAGCGTCTTGTGCGGAAGTTGTGCTAAGGGATTGATCGCGATCTGCCGCTTGCGAGCAAAGCCTTGTGTATTCCCGTCTACGCTATCGAAAGCGATCAATTCAATGCCGAGAGTCTCCAATGTTCGCTTAGCGTCCCACTCTGGCGTCACTTGCGGATCGAGGTCTTGGCCTTCCGTCTGACTCAGAACAAACCATCGTGCCTTGTAGACGAAGCTCGTAAATGTTCCCTCACCGTCTGATTCGTCGTTATCGCTTTCGTTACGGCGTTTGCGCGTGATCGGCATGCAAAGAATTAGCGCCCGCTCTCCTCGCTTTACGTGTCGGCCAAGCTCTTGCCATTTCGGAAATGTGTTGATTGGCCCAGGCTGCAAGCCCCCCATCTGACACTGCACGAGTGCGAGCAATTGATTTCCAAGAGAATAAGAATGGAATGCGCTGTAAGCCTTCATGATCAGACCCGGCTTGTTGACTGCCTCCACGAGTAGCGCTGACCATTTCGGAATGTCTGCTGATTGTCTCGTTTGTCTTTCCATCGTCGTGTGCTCCTTCTTTTGGTTTTGTGCTTTTGAAAGGGTGTTTCTCCCTCGTAGCGACTGAAGGAACACGACTGAGCGCCCACTCCGCACACCGCAGGGCGAAACGCAGAGGAGCACTCGAAGCGCAGCAGTAGAGTTGTGCGGATGGGCTGTCGTGAGAGGATGAAGCGCAGAGGGGAACTCTTCGCTGGCGCATGTCACAAACGATCAGGTTGAGCGCATTTCGCTATCTATTGACACGATACGCAGGATGGTCCTAGCCTGTTGGCCCCAGTAATGAAGCGTTTATAATGTGACTCTTGGATTAGCAACGTAACCTCAATCCAACGGTCGCAAATGGCACGGCCTTACCGACCCAAGACTTCAGACTGATTCTTCAGGTGAGGTGCATATGTCTCAGATAGCATTTGAAATTCGCCGCGAAGTGCCGTGGCTTAGAGATAAGCCCGGCTTCTCCTATTTTTTTGGAGATTCATTGAAGAAGGCGATGAGTGACAAGTGTTTCGTCTCGCTGAAGGTCGACGGTGAAAGCCTCGCCGAGAGGCAAACGAGCTGGGGACGTACTGTGGCTCCGCCCCACCTTCTAGGCTTCCTTCGCCGATACCGAAATAACCCGGGAAGTACGAGACCCGAAGAGAATATTTCTGACGCACTTCATAGTTTCTTATTTGCCGAACGGCAGTTCGATGCCCCGTTTGGTGCTACCCTCCTGGAGGATGTGCGTGCGAATAGACGTTACGAAATTCTCATTCAGGGGGACTTATCATCAGTACCGCTTCTGGTGAACTTACCATGGGAACTAAGCGACGGCGTTACAACCTCTCTAATACCGACTGACAGAGCCCTCCGGGGTTCGTTAGCGTCGCTTCCACTCGCTAGGGTGCTACGCGACACGAAGGCCCAATTCACGTCCATAAGCGAACGGCTGCGAGTGCTTTACTGCATTTCGCAACCGGCGGCATTGGGGCCGATTGAAGCTTGGGGTTTCCACCAAGCAATCGAAGATACGCTTAAAGAGCTATGTGGTGTCCTTTCATATGAATCCGTTATTGGCAAGAATTTCACCCCGACGTTTAATCAACTAAAGATTGAGATAGAGAAGACTCGACCGCATGTCTTAATCATTGCCTGTCATGGCCAGACTCTCAAAGGAGTTCCTCAGCTTTGTTTTGAAAAATGGCACACAGTCAGCTCGCTGGCCGATGTGTTAGCTGAGAAAGCAAAGACCTTTCTTGTTATCTTAATTGCGTGCGACCAAACTCATCTAGATGATCATCCGGCAGCTCATTCGGGAGCTTTAACTCTACTCCAAGGCGGCATTCTTTCGGTCGTCGCTATGCAAAGCAGCGTTGACGTACTGCTGGCCAAAGAATTTTTAGGAACGATGCTTGATTCATTTATTCGCACTGGGGCAATCGGCTTATCAGTGGCGGAGGGGCGCAGGAGCATGGCTCCAACGAAAGCGGATATGAGCGAAGGCGTTGATTGGTCATTTCCCGCACTCTTTCTAACTGAAGATGCGCCCGAGCACACGGACAAGCTGGCACGAATTCTAGAAGCATATATTCCAACCTTGAATGAATTGCGTCGTCGCATTCCAAAACCGCATCTTTACCTCGAAAGGCCAGCGATCGATCAAAGGCTCCAAACCTTCTTGACGACCGGAGAAGTCGGACTAAGAGAAGTTGTAGGAGGAGTCGGGACAGGAAAAACTTCAGCAATACGTCATGCTTGCAGATTGGCTCTTGAAAGAGCAGCTGCCATGAAAGACACCTCCACCCGTCCGCTTCTATACGTCGACTTCGGTCGCTATAAGGAGATACCTCGAAATGCGCAGCATCTATTGGAGATTCTGCGCAAGCAAACGGAAGAGATTCAATCGACCGTTAGGGGAACTCCTTTACTGAATTGGACAACTCCAACAGGCGGAAGCATCGCTGGAGTCCCCACTGATCAAGACTTGCGGCAGCTCTTGCATTTCGTCGATGAGAATAGAATGGTTCTCATCTGTGACAATTTTCAAGCAACAAGTGAGCCGTTCTGGCAAGAGTTTTTCAACGCAGCAAACGACTTGAGCCACTCGCTCGTTATCAGGCTCGGCGAAGAGGCAGTGATAACCAGCGCGGATCATCTTCCCGTAGTCCCCTTCACTCGAGATGAAACAAAGGAATACGTAAAGAGATTCGCTCCAAGTCAAGCTGCGCAGGCGGACTCGTGGTACGAAGAAACGGCTGGCGTGCCCGGCCTTCTCGACGAGTTACGCATAGAGAACGGAACCAACTTGACCTCCTCGTCCGCGATCACGCGCAACTTATCATCGACCGAGCGAGACATTCTTTACGAGTTGTTTCACTTGCCTAACGGAGTGGATTCAGACCTAGCTACCGCGTATGTGGCCCCAAGGTGGCTCGATGTATTGAGGCTTGATCAAAAAGGATTGCTTTTACGTGAATCCCGTTTCGAGTCTCCCTGGGTCCGTCTTCCTAAGAAATTAGAGCGTTTGCTGGCGAACGACGAAGCGAAGGTGGCGGACGGTGCTAGATCACTGGCCGACAGATTTATCGAGCGAATTGGAGCTGACACAAGACTGAGCGTCAAAGAGATTTTCATCAATCTCGCAAAGAAACCCGGTGGCATAGACTTCCTCCATGATATTCATGAAGTCTTTCTAAAGGGCAATTACGAAGCACAGGCGCGCGCCTTGCCGCGACAATTAGATGTCTGGTTGTACGCGAATGGGCGGTGGTTCGACGAGTTCAAGTTCTGGGACCGTTTACTCAAGAATGACTCCGAAAATAGTCGCGGTGTTGAGTGGCTCAGATTGGCGGGTGCGGCTCATGCGCTGGGGATGCGGCAAGCCGAGGAATTCATCGACGAGGCTGAAAAGCGCGAGTTGCACACACTCGACAAAATAGACGCGCGAATTATCCGGGCAGCTGTCATCAAGGACTCGGGAGAATCTTTGCGCAAAGAGGAGGTCACGAAGCTCTACGAAGAAGCACTCGGCCTAATTTCCAGCGCAGCTTCGAGCGGTAAGTTCCAAGACGATGACCTGGCGGCGTTACTGAGGCGGCGGGCCCAGACAATTTACAATCGCGCTCTTCACCGACGCTTTTGGTTGCGCGATCTCGACGGAGCACTGTCGGATCTGACGCAGGCGAAGACTGAATTTTATCAGCTAGGTATGAATAAGAGGAGCGCGCTCGCTGATTGCGAATGGGTCGATGTCCAGCTCGGATGGAAAGGACACGAAAACGACTGGAATGAGATGCTAGTCAGGCTTATGAGAGCCATTTCGTTCTTTGAGTCAAATGATGGTTCGCCAGCCGACTGCGCGTTCTGTTACTACCAGCTTGCACGTTACTATCGCCAGCGGCCCGCCGCCGATTCGCAAGACCCTAGAGAAAATATCGCCAAAGCGCGAGAGGCTTATCGGCGGGCGAGTGAACAGGCAAACATCGCAGGCATAGTCCGCCTACGGGAAATTGCAGAAGGGCATTTCGTTGAGGTTAGCTGGCGCGAATTGCACGAAATAAGCTCTACCGAGGCGACATCACGTCTAGATGATGTGATACGTCAACTAAAGCCGCTCAAGGAAGATGCCTGGTCCGCGCGCGTATTGCGCGACATGCTACTCTTGCGCGCGGACGCAGCGCGAGAGTCAGACCCTAAGACGGTATTGCCGGCGCTTAAAGAGGCCTGGAAAATTGCCACGCACACCCCGTTGCACGCCGACCGCGGCGTCGATGCCCGACGAGCGGCGCGTGTTATGGTTGCCTATTACACGGAACTTGAGAAACTAGGTTGCAAGGTCGATGTAGACGCGCTTTTCAGTTACGCGAAAAAATGTATCGAGAAATGGCTGAAGCGAGATGATATCGATCCGACAAAACCACGAGAATGGATTGCTGACGTGACTCAATTTAGCCTTGAAGAAGGAGAATAGTATGGGTAGCCAAGGTACGCCTCATGATGAATTCAGGCCTAGCGAAGAAAAGGAAGCTGATCAGGCTTTTAGATCGCCTAAGCCTAGTACAAAGACTGCGAGTTCGACTGTTGGTGCTAAGGACAAGAAGAAGAAGAAAAAAGAATCCCGAAAGCAGGGCACCAAATAAAGATTTCGGAGATTGAGGACTTCAGCAGTAGCCCCTTACGCCAGTTTGTCGGGTGACGTGATTCCGTTTGTCAGAAGGTCGATATGCCCAATAACGAAGAGCCCCCTGAAATATCAGATGGAGCTCGGGTACTCTTGCGCATCGCTCGTACACACGACAAGCATGGCGCAATGGCAAAAAACTTAGCGCTCGTCTGCGCATTGGATTTCAGCGAAAAGCTGCTGAAAGCTTGCTACGCGCAGAGCGGGACTTCTCTCGCTTCTTTCCTCGAATCAAGCTCTTCCCTGAAAAGTTTCTTACAAATAACCGCTACCTCTATTAACCTTATACGGAAGCGAATAGACTATTTCTATGGCCTGAGCGAGCGAGAACTTTTGCAGAACCATAGCGTCGCCGGACTGAAAACTAAATTACGGGATTTCTCAGAGATTCTTAAGGGACTTGGTGAAAGAAAGCTGCTCGTCATAACGGATTTTAACAGGCATGTCCTGCAGGCATTCGCTGAAACTTTGGCCGACCTTACTTGGCCTGATCGCGATGTTCAAGATCGTGACGACCAAGACTTTGACGGTCCGCCGCCAGAGTTGTTTCTCACGCGAATGGCTCAGCATACCTTGGAAACAGTTTGGACCAGTATGATTCAGAATTATCTGGGAAACATTTTGCAGGATTACTTCACGGGATTACGTGTACGCGAGCGCAATCGAAATCTTGATCCTTCGACAGAGCTTAATCTGAGACGGGATGATGCGCTCATTTTGGCTAGGTACGCAATGCGGGTCGCTGGAAGCATGCAAGGTCAAACGGATCTTGCGATCGTCGCGTTTTCTCTTGATACCGCCATCGACAAAGCAATCAAATGAATAAGGCGATCATTCAGGTGTATTGCGACGGCAAAGGCCCGCTCAGGATCAAGCCAAAGAATCACCGTGACGGAAACTATTCTTCCAAACTGCATTCCTCGTTTGGGACAGGGAAGCTAAAGAGCGTTATAGCCCGCGACCTATTACGAGTGGGGCAGGCGGCATTTCTGGCTGACAGAGCATTCCGTAGGGGTGACAAACTTGGTCAGCAAACCCGCCAGTTAACTGTCTCGTTGCCTGTTGAAGAACCGAAGCGCTGGATAGGTATTCAGGATTACGTTGCCAACGTCGCGGATTTTGTTAGTCAAGATCGGTGGCGGTTTGAATTCACTCAACTACGAAAGCAACCTCACAGAGAGAGTTGGTTCGAGTTGCCCCGTCAAGAAGCTTCAATCCATCTTTTCTCGAGCGGATTAGATTCTTTGTGCGGCGCAGCAGCGGCCTTTAGGCGGGGAGAGACACCGATCTTCGTAACCCACTCCCCACCCGGTGTCGAACGCGTTATGGGTCGAATCAGGGCGCTTCAGGAAATCATAGGCTTCACTAAGGTCAATCCTCTGTTCGTGAATTTTAACTTCCGAGCAAGTGACCGTGATGCGCAGGGTAGAAGGAACATGTTTCCGGAGAGATCAAGGCGCACACGCCCGATGCTCTTCTTGACAATGGCTGGCGCCGTGGCTCTAGAACTTTCTGTACCGAGGATATATCTAAATGAGAATGGTGTACTCGCAATCAACTTACCATACCAATCAAATCTCCATGGCCCAAGAATAAGTCGCCACGCGCATCCTGAAACCTTGAGAAGATTTGAAGATCTATTGCGAGCTCTGTGGCCCTTTGAATCTCGACCTTCCGTTCGTAATCCATTTAGCGATCTGACGAAAGCAGAAGAAATTAGATATCTAGGGAAAGCTAGACGTCTCGCCGAAGAGACGATCACGTGTGAATATGCAGGACAGCAGATGGCAATTTTGATCAACTGGCTGAAGAAGAACAATCGCGCTCATACAAAGGCCAGGGAGTGTGGCCTATGTATGCCATGCTTGGTACGACGGTCTGCTCTTGAGATTGCCGGAGTGGTGGAGTCGAAAGGGCATTATGTTTTCGATGCTCGTCGCGCTTTTAAAAATCCCAATGTTTACAGAAGCGCGCCTCTTTTTAGAGTCGTCCAGCACAATCCTGAAACGCTTTACAAGTTCAGTAAGAGGATCACAAAAATGAAACCAAGCGAATTCGCGGTTTCCTTTATTTACGAACTAAGTCTGCTTCCACAGTCTATGGTAAATGTGACCGAAACAACTCGCTCTGCTTATCAATTGTATCGACGTTTTGCGAGGCAACTCAGCCGATATCTTGCCGGGTAACGAGGATGCATGGAGAAACTATACGCACTGAGCATTAGACAACCTTGGCTTGACATGATCGTGCGTGGCGTCAAGACAATGGAGATACGGACTTGGCAGGTCCGCCACCGAGGAGTCATCGCTCTGCATGCGCCGCTGAGAATTGATTTCAGACCTGCTCATTTTTACGGCTACAACAATCCGTTGACATTGCCTCGCGGTAAGATTATAGCGATCGCGGAGATTTCTGATGTTGTGACTCTAGATGGTGATTCGTGGCAAAAATTTCTTGAACAGCATCGGGATCCGCTTGCAATGGCTTCCGGTGCATATGGGGTTATCTTAACAAATGTTCGCGAGCTTCAACCTCACGTTGCCTGCAAAGGCCGCCAACTGCTCTTTGAACTTGACCAAGACGTAGCTGAGCGGGTTCGAAGACTTGCTGGCCTAAACCAATTAAGTCTTTCGTAAATAAAGCTAATCGGCGGAGTCCTTCGTGATC
>Ga0193725_1000359_pt1 | contig 13985 bp, 10 predicted proteins | sample H2a2metaG_FD_143058 | JGI IMG/M metagenome (GOLD analysis project Ga0193725, IMG submission 143058) | Soil microbial communities from a riparian zone of the East river system, Colorado, United States - H2a2 | ecosystem: Environmental > Terrestrial > Soil > Riparian zone | place: USA: East River... | reverse complement strand
CGGCGTAGTCGGGGTGCAGGCTCAGCATCATCGTCGGGAACAGCGCGTAGTAAAACCCGCGATGCTGGTCTTCTACGGACAGGTCGCCGAGCGGCAGGGCGCAGGCGCGCCCGCTGATCGTCGCGCTCTCGTGCGGCGCCTTGATTTCCATGTAGCCGCCGAGGAACGGGCCCTCCACCAAGTCATTCGCGCCGCTCGTGTACGGCAGCTTGGTCGAGAGCTCTGGGTGAATCGTGGGGCAGTGGAGGCATTCGTTGTAGTTTTGGAGAATCAACTTCCAGTTCGCCCGCACGTCGTACTCAATGCGCCGCACGGTGCGTAACGCCGGAAGATTGTACCGCGCGAACCGCCCTGCGAGCGGACCGAAGACTGTCGCGAGCGGCTCGGCGGCGGGGTCGAGATTGAGGAAGAGAAACCCCTCCCACTCGGCCAACGCGACGGTGTGCAACGGGTATGACTTCTTGTCGAACCCTTCGACTTCATGCATGTGGGGCGCGCCGATCAGCCGGCCATCCAGGGCGTACGTCCAGGCGTGATAGGGACACTGGATCGTCTCTGACAGGCGGCCGCGCTCGGCGTCGCACAGTCGTGTCCCACGATGGCGGCACACGTTGTAGAACGCGCGCCGCTCGCCCGACTGGTCGCGCAGTACGATGATACTCTCGCCCGCGATCTCGATCAGCATGTAGTCGCCGGGCTCGGCCAGGGCGTTATCGCGGCCGACGCAGATCCAGCGCCGCCGGAAGATCCGCTCCTGCTCCTCGGCGAGGACGTCGGGGGCCGTGTAGTAGCGCCCGGGCAGCGTACGGGCGCCCTGGCGATAACTCTCGGTCGTCTTGAGGAAGCTCGACATGCTCAGTTGTCCTTGAGGATGACCCGAGCCGCGTTGCGGCCCGCCGCTCCCGCGATCCCACCCCCCGGATGGGTCCCCGGACCGCACAGATACAAGCCGTGAATCGGCGTGCGGTAGCGGCTCCAACCCGGTACCGGCCGCATGAACAGAATTTGATCGAGGGTGAGCTCCCCGTGGTAGTGGTGGCCCGACTGCGGCTCGAGGCTCACCTGGCTGGCAGCCACCCCCAAGGCGGCGGCGACGCTCGCGATCAATGTCTGGTCGATCGTGACCGCATACTGCACGTGCAGGTCCAATCGGCCATCGGTGGCCACGGCCTCGACGTACGGACGCGCCGAGGTACGCCCGTACTTGGCGTCGTCGTGGGCCCGTTCCAAGTGGTCGAGCGACGGCGCCAGGCAGAGCGTCTTGAAGTCGGCGGGGCGCTCGAGTTGCGCGGTACCGCGCGCCACGATGCTACGACTCTTGATGTTGCCCACGGCGCGCACGAACTCGGCATCGAGCTGCGGCTTGAGCGGTGCGAACGTGGTTTGTGGGTCGGCGCTCGACACGACGAGCGGCGCGACGAGCTCCTCGCTCCCCGATCGCACGCCGGTGACCCGCCCGGCCGTCGCCAAAACGACAGCCTCGGCGCTCCCCCCCCAACGCACTTCCACACCAGGCATGGCCGTCAGGACCTGCGTGATGTTCGAGCGTGGTGGGCGGAACACCCCCGCCGGACTTCCCACGTGATGGTGCAGGAAGTTGAAGGCCGTCCCACCGGCGCGTGGGCCCTGCCGCAGATGCCAGACACCTGCTGCGCCGAGCACGCCCTTCAGTGTGTCGTTCTCGAACCAGTCGTCCAGCAGCTCGGCGATCGACATCGGGAGGATGCGCAGCAGGTCGATCACGGTCTGTTTGCCGAGCCGGCGGACGTGAAGGCCGAGACCCGCCATGCGCAACAACTCACCGATCTCGCGTGTCTCGACGTCGGGCGCCGGCTGCACGTACAACGCTTCGAGCACGCCCGCGAGGCGCCGCATGCGGGTGCAGAACTCGGGCCACTTGGCCGCGTCGGCGGGGCTCAGCTTACGAATCGCCTCGGTCGACTGGCCGAGGTCCCGCCACAACTCAAGCTTGCCACCGCCTGGCAGGGGCGCGGTGATCCACGGATCCCGCTGGTCGGCCTGGAGGTAGAAGGCCGGCGCGCGAATCCCGAGGTCCCGAAGGACTTGGGGAGGCACCCATCCCACGTCCACGCGCTGCTCCGGCGCCTTCCGCGAGTCTACCACCAACACCCGGCGCCCGGCGCGGGCGAGAAGGTGGGCGGCGACGAGGCCGTTCACATCCGCGCCGATCACGATCGCGTCCCAACGCGAAGCCGCGCTCATGCGCCGTCTCCCAGGATCGCGAGCGCCGCCAGCCGGCCCGAGGCGCCCATGATCCCTCCGCCCGGATGCGTCCCGGCCCCGCACTGGTAGTAGGCGCGCACGGGAGTCCGGAACTTGGCCCACCCGGCGGCGGGGCGCATGAAGAACAGCTGGTGCAGCGCCAGCTCGCCCTGGAAGATGTTTCCCTCCGTCAGGCCCGTGATGCGCTCGATGTCGGCGGGCGTGATCACCTGGCGGTGCAGGATGTGCGACTTCAGTCCCGGCGCGAAGCTTTCAATCGTGTTCACGACGGCGTCACCGAAGGCCTCGCGCTTCGCGTCGTTCCAGCCGCCGTTCAAGTGGTAGGGCGCGTACTGCACGAACACCGACATCACGTGTTTCCCCGGCGGCGCCATGCCGGGGTCGATCATCGAGGGGAAGACGATGTCCATGTACGGCCGGCGCGAGAATTCGCCGTACTTCGCGTCGTCATAGGCGCGCTCGACGTACTCGAGGCTGGGGCTGATGGAGAACGCACCGCGATGTTGCCGCCCCACGCCAGGCATGCACGTGAAGCTCGGCAGCGCGTCGAGCGCGAGGTTCACCTTGCCCGAGGAGCCGCGGAACTTGAATCGCTTGATGTCGGAGATGAATTCGCCCGGCAATTCCCGTTCCTCAACGAGCTCCAGGAACGTGCGCCGTGGATCGAGCCCCGACACCACGACTTTCGCCGCGATCTCGTCGCCGTTCTCGAGCGCCACGCCGGTCGCGCGGCCGCCCTTTACCAACACCCGGGCCACCGTGGCGTCGCAGCGGATCTCGGCGCCGAAGCCGCGCGCCGCCGACGCGATCGCCTCGCTCACCGCGCCGGTGCCGCCCTTGGCGAATCCCCAGGCGCGGAACACGCCGTCGAGCTCGCCCATGTAATGATGGAGGAGCACGTACGCCGTGCCCGGCGAGCGAGGCCCGAGGAACGTGCCGATGATCCCGCTCGCCGACTTGGTGGCCTTCAAGACGTCGGTTTCGAACCACTCGTCGAGGAAGTCCGCCGAGCTCATCGTCATCAGCTTGACGAGCGCGTGTAGCCGCTCGGCGCCGAGTCCGCGGAAATGCTTGCCGAGGCGCAGCAGCGCCATCAAGTCGCGGGGGTCGAACGAGGTCGGATCGGGCGGCACCATGCCGAGGATGGGGCGGACGGCATGCGCCATGTGGTGCATGAGCTTGCCGTACTCGTCGTAGGCCTCGGCATCGCGCGGGGAATGGCGGTACAGCTCGCGCCGCGTCTCGTCGTGATCGCCCCAGGCCGCCAGGTAGTCGCCGTTCTCCATCGGCGTGACGGTGCTCTCGAGCGGCAGGATGTGGAGTCCGTGGCGCGGCAGGTCCAAGTCGCGAATGATCTCGGGACGCAGCAGGCTCACGACGTAGGAGAACATCGTGAACTTGAACCCCGGGAAGATCTCCTCCGTGACCGCCGCGCCGCCCACGCGCGGCCGCTTCTCGAGCACGAGGACTTTCTTGCCGGCGCGAGCCAGATACGCCGCGGTCACGAGGCCGTTGTGTCCGCCGCCGATGACGATCGCGTCGTAGGTACTCGGCATCAGGCGCGTTTCCGATCGGGGTTGAAGAAGGGCAACTTCGTCACGCGGGCGGCGGCGCGCTTGCGGTGGTGCTCCACCGTGATCTCCATCTCGACGGCCGTCCCGGCCGTACCGAACGTCCCCTCGAGATGCGCGAGCGCGATGTACTGTTTGAGGAGGGGTGACCAGCCGCCGCTGGTCGCGTAGCCGACCTGTCGCCCTCCCTTGTAGACGGGCACACTGGTGCGCCACGCCTGCGTGGGCAGGCGAGGCGGCAGCCCGACCTCGGCGTACAGCCGCTCGAGCGACTCCCAATCGACCGCGAGACCGGTGAACTGCCATGCCGGTCCCCGCTCCTTCTCGCGCACGAGGGCCGGCTTGCCGTTGAACGATTCCTTGCCGAGTGCCACGGTCCACCCGAGTCCCAGCTCGAAGGGCGACGACTTCTGCGCCTCGATGAGCGCGTGCTTCGAGGAGAAGTAGTCCACTTCGATGAGCAGCAGTCCCGCCTCGATGCGCGCGACGTCGAGCGCGAGCATGCCCGCCGGGGTGATGCCGTGCGGCGTGCCGGTCTCGATGAGCGCGTCCCACAGCGGCAATGCCTGCGCCGCGTCCACCCAAATCTCGTAGCCCAAGTCGCCGGTGTAGCCGGTGCGCGAGATCGTGACCGGAATCCCGCGGATCTTCGCCTCGGTGAGATGGAAGTACTTGAGCGCCGCGAGGTCGCGCTGCGCGGCGACCTGGAGAATGGCGCGCGCGTTCGGACCCTGGAGCGAGAGCGCGGCGGTCTGCTCCGATACTTCTTCGATCGCGACGTCGAGTCCGGCCGCATTGAGGTGCAGCCAGCGCAGGTTCGGGTCGGCGGCGGTCATCCGATAGCGACCGTCCGCGAGCACCGAGATCGTCCCGTCGTCGATCACCTTCCCCTCGGGGTCGCACCACGGTGTGTACAGGACCTGGCCGACTTTCGCCTTGCCGACGTCGCGCGTCACGACGCGGTCGAGCAGGCGCGCCGCGTCGCGGCCCGTGATCAGGTATTTGTAGAGGGGCGAGACGTCGAACAGCGCGGCGGCGCTGCGGATCGCATGGTACTCGCGTTCGTGCGACAGCTCATAGGCGCTCGCCACCACGTACCCGGCCCAGCGCCGCCAGGCCTGGCCCTCCGAGAGCGCGGCAGTGCGCGCGTGAAACGGGGTTTGGCGCAGCGTCACGCGGGGCTCGGCCTTTCTGAGATTTCGTAGATATCCATCGGGGCGGAAATCTATATGTTGCCTCGATGGGGCGCCTCCATCTGCTCGAGATTCACGACCAGCCCTGGTGTCCGCGCTCGCTGCGCGACGCGTTGACCGATTTCCTGCAGTTCACCATCAACCTCGGCGGGACCTACGACGTCGTGGTGCCAATACTGCGGGACGCCATCGCCCGCGCGGGTGCGACCCAGGTCGTCGATCTCTGTTCGGGGGCCGGCGGTCCCTGGCGTCGCTGGGCGCACAAACCCCGGGGCATGGCCCCGGGGTTCGGCATGGCCGCGGGGTTCGCGATGCCCGTCGTCCTGACCGACAAGTATCCGAACAGCCTCGCCCAGTCCGGCTCGTTGCCGTTTCACCCGGTGCCGGTCGATGCGACCGCGGTCCCGTCCGACCTCAAGGGGTTCCGCACCCTCTTTACCTCCTTCCATCATTTCCGCCCCGCGGAGGCCCGGGCCATCCTCGCCGACGCGGTGCGCCAGGGGCAGGGCATCGGCGTGTTCGAAATCTCGCGGCGAGCGCCGCGCGAAATTGCGGTCATCGCGCTGACGTGGCTGGCCGTGCTCGGGTTGGTGCCGTTTATCCGGCCGATGCGATGGTCACGACTGGCATGGACCTATCTGCCGCCGGTGCTCCCGCTCGTCGGGCTCTTCGACGGGGTCGTCTCGTGCCTCCGCACGTATGCGCCGCGCGAGCTGCGAGACCTGTTGCGCGGGCTCGACACTTACGACTGGCAGATCGGCGAAACGCGCAGCCGTTGGTCGCCGCTCAGGGTGACCTATCTAGTGGGGGTGCCGAAGCGCTGATACGTTACACGCTCTCCAGGAGGGACTATGCGCCGTCTGGTTCCGCTGCTCTCGCTCCTGCTCGTCCCCGCGACCGCGGGAGCGCAGGAAACCGCCTCCGACACGCTGCTCACCGTCAATCACTATCTCGACTGGGAGACGGTGAACGACCCGCAGATCTCACCCGACGGATCTCAGATTCTCTACACCCGCCGCTGGGTCAACAAAGTCGAAGACCGCTGGGACTCGGCGCTGTGGATCATGAACGCCGACGGCTCCCGCAATCGCTTCCTCGCGAAAGGCTCGAACGCGCGCTGGTCCCCCGACGGCGGCCGCATCGCCTACTTCGCGGACGGTGAGCCCAAGGGGACGCAGTTGTTCGTCCGCTGGATGGACGCCGAGGGCGCGACGTCGCAGGTGACGCGCGTGACCGAGACGCCCGGGGGCCTGAGCTGGGCGCCCGACGGCCGCTCGCTCGCGTTCACGATGCTCGTCAAGAACGAGCCCACCTGGCGCATCAGCATGCCGCCCGCGCCCGAGGGCGCGAAGTGGACGCCCGCGCCGCGCATGGTTGATCGCCTGCACTATCGCCGCGACCGCACCGGGTTCATCGAGCAGGGCACCACGCACATTTTCCTCGTCCCCGCTGAGGGCGGTACGCCGCGCCAATTGACGAGCGGCGACTTCGGTGTCAGCGAGCTGGGCGCGGGGCTCAACTACGATTGGACGCCCGACGGGCGGACGATTGTGTTCGACGGGTTGCGCGAGGCGGACGCCGACTACCGCTACCGTGAGTCGTACATCTACACGCTGAACGTCGCCACGGGAGCGATCAAGCCGCTCTTCACCACCAAGGGCATGTGGACGGGCCCCGAAGTCTCGCCCGACGGCCGCACCGTGGCGTTCCTGGGGCGCGAGTACGGTACCTGGTCGTACAAGGCGAACGAAGTGTGGAGCGTCGGGATCGACGGCAGCGGCATGCATGTCCTCACGACGTACGATCGTGATCCGGGTGGCCTCGAGTGGGCCCCTGATGGAAGCGGCGTGTACTTCGCGCTGGCGGAGACGGGCACGAGCAACATCTACTTCGCCGGATTGAAAGGCGCGCCGCGCCGCGTCACGGAGGGGCAGCAGATGTTGTCGCTCTCGTCCATCTCGCGCGACCTGACGAGTGTGGGGACGCTGTCGGACCCCGACGAGCCCGGCGACATCGTGCGCTTCAGCCTGCGCAAGCCGCAACCGATCACTCGCCTGACGAGCGTCAACGCCGATGTGATGGCGGGGATCCGGCTCGGGCGCGTGGAAGAGGTGTGGTACACGTCGAGCGGGGGGGGCGGCGCGCGCGTCGAGGGCTGGATCGTGAAGCCGCCGAACTTCGATCCGTCCAAGAAGTACCCGCTGATCATGGAGATTCACGGCGGACCGCACGGGATGTACAACGTGGCGTTCAGCTATCAGCTGCAGAACTTCGCGGCCAACGGCTACGTGGTGCTGTACACCAATCCACGGGGCAGCACGGGGTACGGCAGCGCGTTCGGCAATGCGATCGAGCGCGCATATCCCAGCGTGGACTACGACGACCTGATGGCCGGCGTGGACACCGTCGTCGGACGCGGCTACATCGACACGCAGCGCATGTACGTGGGCGGCTGCAGTGGAGGCGGCGTGCTGTCGAGCTGGGTGATCGGCCACACGACGCGCTTCGCGGGGGCCGCGGTGCGGTGCCCCGTGATCGACTGGATGAGTATGGCGGGTCAGACCGACATTCCCCTCTTCACCTACGGCTTCTTCGATGCTCCCTTCTGGGAGAAGCCGGAGCAGTGGCTCAAGCAGTCATCGCTGATGTACGTCGGCCACGTGAAGACGCCGACGCTCCTGATGACCGGCGAGTTGGACCTGCGTACGCCGATTCCGCAGACCGAGGAGTACTATTCGGCGCTGAAGTTCCTCAAGGTGCCCGTCGTGATGCTGCGGTTCAGCGGCGAGTACCACGGCACGGGCTCCAAGCCATCCAACTTCATGCGCACCCAGCTCTACATGATGAGCTGGTACCAGCAGCACCGGTTGGGGGAACCGACGGCCGCCGCGAGCGACGGCACGAAGTAGTCCCTAGGCGCGGGGGCGGAGCAGGACGCCCGCCCCCGCCGCACTCTCCCCAGCACAAACCGCCGGGGCGGTGCCGCTCCCCTGGCACTTGGCGTGCACGAACCGTCCGATCGCGTTCAGCGATCCGACATTCTGCTCGACGATTTCGTCGTCGGCGATCTTGACGCCGAAGGCGGTTTGCAGAAACTCGACGAGCTCGATGACGCCGATCGAGTCGATCACGCCACTGCCGAGCAGCGGGTCGTCGTCGCCGAACTTCCAGTCGGGACGCATGTAGAGGAAGTTCTCGCGCACCCAGGTCCGTGTGCGGTCGACGATCTCAGCTGGCGAGTACGAACTTGCCTGACTCATGTCTTGAGGCTCCTGATTCGATCGGGGTTTCCAAGAACTCCCGTTGCCACAACTGGGTCGACAGGATTGCGACCAACGCCTGGCCCTCGCGCACGCCGGTCGCCTGGCCGTTCCGGCAGCGCCGCACCAAACCGGCGACGGCGCCGGCATCCCACACACCGCTGCGATTGAGGCTCGCCTCGTCGAGCAGCTCGGCGACGTACTCCGGAGGATTGCCCTCTCTGTGACCAAAGAAGGCCGGCACATCCGGGGCGCGGTACGGCTGCTTGGTGCGTTGCGCCGCGCTCGCGGGCAACACGTCCGCCGCCCAGCGCCGCACGATGTTCTTCTCGTGTAAGCCGCGCAGCTTGCTGCGGTCGGGCAACGCGGCCGCGAACTCGAAGAGCCGGTGATCGAGATACGGGACCCGCGCTTCGACGCCGTGCGCCATCGCCATCCGGTCGCCCTGGGAGGCTAGGAGATACGGCGACAACAGCGTCACCATCTCGAGGTACGCGGCGCGCTGGAGCGTCGACCAGCGGGCGAACGCCGGCGGCAGGGCATCGCGCAACTCGCCGAGCGCATCGAAGCCGCCGAGGCCGGCGCGGAAGTCGCCCGAGTAGAACTCCTTGATCCACGCGGTGAGCCGGAAGCGCGGCATGTGCGAGAACAGGGGGTCGTCTGGAGACCCGGCGCCGAGAAAGAAGCGCCGCCAGAACTCCCCGGCGCGCGTCCCCGGCGCGAGGTAGGGGTAGAGCCGGTCGAACAGGCGCGGCCGAGTCGGCGAGTCCGGCTGCCGCAGACAGAACTGCCGGACCACGGTCTCCTTGAAGAGGTCGTAGCCGTAGAACAGCTCGTCGGCGCCTTCGCCCGAGAGCACGACCTTGATGCCGTGCTCTCGGGCGAGACGCGATAGGAGATAGAGGGGCGCGGGAGCGGTCCGCACGAGCGGCGTCTCGGTGTGCCGGATCACCTCGGGGAACACGCGCGCGATGTCTTCGGGGCCGATGTGCTGGACGGCGTGACGACTCCGCACCGCGGCCGCCACGGCCTGCTGGTGCGCGCTCTCGTCGAACCGCGGGTCGGCGAACGCGACTGAGAAGGTGCGCAGCTCCGCGCTCGATTGACGGGTGACAAGTGCACAGACTGCGCTCGAGTCGAGGCCGCCGCTCAGGTAGCCGCCGACGGGTACATCGGCGAGGAGTCGTTGCCGCACCCCCGAGCGCATCAGCTCGTCAAGGTGCTCGATCGCGTCGGGCGGTTCCGCCGCAGGGCTGCCAAAGTCGAGCGCATACCAGCGGCGGATGGTGAGGCGTCCGTCCCGCCAGCGCGCGCAGCACCCGGGCTCGAGCGCGCGGATGCCTTGGAACGGCGTGCGCGGCGGCCGCGCCGCCCAGAACGTGAACACCTCGTCCAATCCCGCGGGATCGAGGGCGCGGGGTACCTCGCCGCTCGCGAGCAACGCCTTCACCTCGGATGCGAAGTAGAGGTCGCCGCCCCGCTCCGCATGATACAAGGGCAGGATGCCGAACCGATCGCGGGCCAGGAAGAGCGATCCGTCTCGCCGGTCGTAGATGGCGAAGGCGAACTGCCCGTTCAGGCGGTCGAGCATCCCCTCGCCCCACTCGGCGTAGCCGTGCAGCAGGACCTCGGTGTCGCTGCGACTCCGGAACGCGTGGCCGCGGGCCGCGAGCTCGTCCTTCAGCTCGGGGAAGTTGAAGATCTCGCCGTTGTACACGACGATGAGGGAGCCGTCGCCGTTCGTCATCGGCTGCGCCCCGCCCGCGAGGTCAATCACGCTGAGCCGCGCGTGCGCGAGGCCGACGCGCTCGTCCGCGTGCAGGCCGAAGCCGTCGGGACCGCGGTGCCGCAGCGCCGCGGCCATGCCCTGTAGGGTCTGCGGCGCTACGCCACGCGCCTCGCGCCGGGCGATCCCAGCGAACCCGCACATCAGTCGGTGTCCAACACGCGCTCGACGAGCAACGGCGCGGCGTGCTGGTACACGGTCGCGCCGCGCTTGCGATCGATCTCGCGGTAGGCGCGGCCCACCTGGTCCGGTGTGAGCCCGAGCTCGCGCGCCGCGTCCGAGTGCGAGCGTCCGGCGTTGCGCGCCTGGAGCACGAGGTCCAGGTCGGCGAGGGGCAGGGAGAAGAAGAACTCCTCCTGCGTCTGGGGCAGGGAATAGGTATCCGTCGTCGGGACGCGCGTCCGGATCCCCGCCGGTACACCCAGGTAGTCGGCGAGCTGATACACCTGGCTCTTGTAGAGGTGGGCGATCGGCTTCACGTCGGCGAGCCCGTCGCCGCCCTTGACGAAGAACCCCAGCTCGTACTCCAGCCGGTTCGGCGTTCCCACCACGGCGTAGTGCAGACGGTCGGCGTGATGGTATTCGAGCATCTTGCGGACGCGCTGCTTGAAGTTCGTCGCGGCCACGATCTCTCGGAATTCGCGCGCCGGCAGCCGTACCTTCCGGACCTCCTGGCCCGGCGGCTGGATCGCGAGATAGGCGACGTTCAAGCGGTCGGAGTCGAGCCCGCCGTTCTCGGCGAGGAGCTTGCAGCGCCAGCCGTCGCCATACTCCGGCACGATGCGCCGGATCGCCGCGTCGCGCCGCGTGTAGCAGCCCGACGCCGCGAGCGCGGGCGAGATATCCTCGACGAGCAGCTCGATGCCGAGCTGCATTGCCAGCTCCTTGGCGAGCGCCAGGCTCTCCCGGTCCGACTCGCGCTCGGGGAGCGCCAAACCGACCACGCGCTTCGGCCCGACGGCTTGCACCGCCAGCGCCGCGCACACGGAGCTGTCGATGCCGCCGCTCATCGCGACGACCAGCCCAGAGCGCCGCAGCACCGTGCCGACCTGTTGGCGCAGCGCCTCGGCGATCGCCTGCGTCGCCTGGGCCGGATTGAGTCGCAGCTGCTCGGGAATCGCTACGGCCACACTCACTCCCTGTCTCGTGTTGAATCCTCGGGGACGTGCAAGGTTCGAGCCTCAAAAGAGTGTTGCGCATCCGCAACGGCGGGGCGCTGGTATGCTCGTTGCTGCGTCATGAGCCGGATCGATACCTGGGACGACTCGATGGACCCGAATTGCAACGCCGCGCTGCTCTTGTGGCGCGCAGCCCACAGGGGAGGTGACCGCTCCGCGATCGTGGAGCGCGAGGTCGTCACGGACTACGCGGGACTGATGCGGCGCGCCGCAGCCGTGGCGGACGCGCTGGCGGCCGCGGGGGTGGGACCGGACAGTCCCGTGGCGATCTTCCTCGAGCGCGGCTGCGATGCCGCGGCGGCATTCTTCGGCACCCTGGCCGTGGGCGGGATCGCCGTGGTGGTCAACGAGGGCCTGCGCCCGCGCCAGATCGATCACATCCTCGAGCACTCCGGCGCGCGCCACCTGATCACGACCGCAGAGCTCCTCGCCCGCCAGCCGCGGGGGCTGCAAGGTAGTCCCCACGTCATCGACCTGGGTGCGTTGTCTGCGCCGGCGGACGGCGGGATCCAACCCGTCATGCGGCTCGGCCACGACGTGGCGCAGATCATCTACACGTCCGGCTCGACCGGGCAGCCGAAGGGCGTCACGGTCACGCACGCTAACATCGACGCCGCGGCGCGCGCGGTCGTGGGGTATCTGGGAATCTCCGGGTCCGACCGGATCGCCAGCCTGCTGCCGTTCAGCTTCGTGTACGGGATGAGCCAGCTGCTCTGCGCGGTGACCGCCGGGGCGGCGTTAGTCGTCGAGCGGTCGCCGTTGCCCCAACAAGCCGTCGCGACGGTGCGCGATCAGGACGTGACGGTCCTCGCTGCCGTGCCGACGCTGTGGATGCGGCTTCTCGCCACGGGCGGGTTGCGCGACACGCTGCTCCCAGTGCTGCGGGTGATGACGAACGCCGGTGGCCACCTGCCGCTCGAAGTCGTACGCGGCCTGCGCGCCGCCCAACCGCACGTGCGGCTCTTTCTCATGTACGGCTTGACCGAGGCGCTGCGCAGTACCTACCTGCCGCCCGAAGAGGTCGATCGGCGTCCCGACTCGATTGGGCGGGCCATTCCCGGCGCGGAGATTCAGGTGGTACGCGATGACGGAACGCCCGCAGGGCCGGGCGAAGTCGGCGAGCTGGTGCACCGGGGCCCCACGGTGACGCTCGGGTACTGGAAGGATCCGCAGCTCACGGCGCGCGTGTTCCGTCCCAATTCCCTGCGGCCACCAGGGGCGCCCGACACGGAGCGCGTCGTGCACTCGGGCGACCTCGTGCGGCGGGATGAGGACGGTTTCCTGTACTTCGTCAGCCGCAAGGATCGGATCATCAAGACGATGGGATTCCGCGTGGGCCCCGATGAGGTCGCGGACGTGCTGTACGCATCGGGAGAAGTCGCGGAGGCGGCGGTCATGGGCGAGCCCGACCCGACATGGGGCGAGCGCATCGTGGCGCACGTGGTGCTGGCGCCGGCAGGGTCGCTCGAGCGGCTGAAGGTGTACTGTGGCCGGGAACTGCCCCGCCATCTCCAACCCGCCCGCATCGAGGTGCGCGAGGCCATGCCGCTCTTGCCGAGCGGCAAGCACGATGTGGCGGCCCTCTCCTCGAGTCCTGTCAGGGCGTGACGATCAGGACCTTGATGTCGCTTCCCAGGTTAGTGTCGGCGTTCACGTAGCCGATGGCATTGGGGAATTGCCGAACGTAGTTGAGCACGTCGGTGTCCGACGCCCGCTCGGGCGGCGCGACGCCTCGGCCGGCGAACGTTTGTTGCTGCCAATAGGTCTGCACCGATGCGATCGTGCGGTGGTGTACCTGCTTGGTGAAGGCGCGCCGCACCGGTGAATCGGCGGCCTGGTCCACCGGCAGGACCGGCTTCCGATTGTCCCACAGGGTCACTTTGCGCAGAAAGATCTGCGACGCCTGCTCGCGCGTGAGGCGCGTCACCGGGTTCGTCACGTGGACGACGACCCGATAGGAGACGTCCTGCTGTGCCGGTAGGGGAGAGGCGCACAGCACGAATACGGCCGCGACGGCGAACGGTCGTTTTATCATGGCCCGCAATATAAAAGCCGCGCTCTCCCGTGGCGTATCCTGCGTCACATCTACCCGCTACGGGCGGTCCGCCGCCACCAGCGCGAGTCGATCCCCACGCGGGCTGACGGCGAGCCGGGTGATGCTGTCGAGGCCGCGGGCGGTGAAGTCCGCGATCTCTTCCCAATCTGGGCCACGCGACGGACTCCACTGATAGAGCTTCGAGCCCTTGGCCATGAGCAGAACGCCGGCCGGTGTCCAGGCATACTGATCCACGCCGGGAAGCGTCCGGACGAGATTGCGAACCTGCCGCGTCGCGAGGTCGAGCTCGGCGACGGTCCACGTGCTGTCGGGTCCTTTCTGCACGAAGCTGATCCGCGTCCCGGCCCCTGGGATGCGTTGCACGCCGCGCCCGATATTCCGGGCCACCGGCGTCGCCGTTCCCGAGCGCAGATCGGCGACTTGCAGGGTCGCCGTGTCGCCGAGCACGAAGAGCGCCACGGTGTGGGCGTTGCCCCACGCGTGGTATCCCACGGGCTTCACCCCGGCCAGCACGAGCGCGGGATGGCCGCCGTCCCAATCGAAACGCCAGAGCCGCTGCGTCGAGTCGGCCTCGACCCGCACCACGGAGAATCCGGAGCCGTCGGGGAGGGGAGTCGCGGAGTACTCGCTCTCGGGGGTCGTCTTCGTCAGGTGCACGCTGCGCGCGGTGGCGATGTCGTAGCGCCAGATATCGGCC
>Ga0193725_1000358_pt1 | contig 13990 bp, 13 predicted proteins | sample H2a2metaG_FD_143058 | JGI IMG/M metagenome (GOLD analysis project Ga0193725, IMG submission 143058) | Soil microbial communities from a riparian zone of the East river system, Colorado, United States - H2a2 | ecosystem: Environmental > Terrestrial > Soil > Riparian zone | place: USA: East River... | reverse complement strand
GTCTACGGACTGTCCGCGCTGTTCATGGAGGAGTGCACGGTCAAGGACGGCCGCATCGAGCAGACGAACTTCCACAACTACGACTCGATGCGGATCGCCCAGATGCCGAAGATCGAATCGATCATCATGCCGTCGGGTGGGTTCTGGGGCGGCGTCGGCGAGCCCACCATCTGCGTGGCCGCGCCGGCGGTGCTGAACGCCATGGCCGCCGCCACCGGCAAGCGCATCCGCACGTTCCCGCTGAAGAACCACGGCATCACGCTGGTCTAATTCGATGTTGAGGTTGACGGTGACGGCGATCGGGCTCGCTTCGATCGCCGTCGCCGTGGTCGCCGCCGCGGAGCCGCCGGCGGGCGCGGTGTCGTGTTCAGGATGTCACCCTTCGTCGGCGCGGGTCACGTCTCCGGTCGTGAGGCTCAACGGGCTCGACCGGGCGGCGATCGTCAAAGCCATGCAGGACTTCCGCTCGGGTCAGCGCACGGGAACGGTCATGGATCGAATCGCCAAGGGTTTCACCGACGAGGAGATCCAGGCCATCGCGGCCTGGTACGCAACGCAGCGGTGACGACGAGCCGCCGCGAGTTCCTGAAGCTCGGTGTCGCGGCGACCGCCGCGATGGTGCCCCTCCCCGCGTTCGCTCAAGGCGCCGCGTCGCGCGTGGTCGTCGTGGGGGGCGGGTTCGCCGGCGCCAGCTGCGCGCGAGCGTTGCGGCACACCGACGGGCGCATCGCGGTGACGCTGGTCGAGCCCAACGCCACCTTCACCGCCTGCCCGTTCAGCAACGCGGTCATCGGCGGATTGCGCGAGCTGTCCGCCCAGCAGTTCACGTACGAGCGGGTCGCCGCCGACGGCATCACGGTGACGCGGGCGACCGCCACCGCCGTCGACGCGGCCACGCGCTCGGTCACGCTCGACAACGGCACGCGCCTTCCGTACGACCGGCTGGTGCTGGCGCCCGGCATCGACCTCCGCTGGGGCGCGCTGCCCGGCTACGACGAGGCGGCCGCCGCGCAGATGCCCCACGCCTGGAAAGCGGGCGAGCAAACGCTGCTGTTACGGCGCCAGCTCGAAGCAATGGACGATGGCGGCCTCGTGGTCATCGCGGCGCCGGCCAATCCGTTCCGCTGCCCGCCCGGTCCCTACGAGCGCGCGAGCCTGATCGCGCACTATCTGAAGACGAAGAAGCCGAAGTCCAAGCTGATCGTGCTCGACGCCAAGGACGCGTTCTCCAAGCAGCGGCTGTTCCAGAGTGCGTGGAGCGAGCTGTATCCCGGGCTGCTCGAATGGGTGCCGCTGTCCAAGGGCGGCAAGGTCATCTCGGTGGACCCGGCGACCCGCACGCTGGTGACCGACTTCGGCCGCCACCAGGCGAAGGTGGCCAACGTCATCCCGCCCCAGAAGGCCGGCCACATCGCCGAGGTCGCGGGCGTGGCCGATCGCACGGGATGGTGCCCCATCGATCCGGTGACGTTCGAGTCCAAGCTGCAGGCCGGCATTCACGTCATCGGCGATGCCGCCATCGCGGGCGCGATGCCGAAGTCGGCGTTCGCCGCGAACTCGCAGGCCAAGACGTGCGCCGCCGCCGTCGCCGCGCTGCTCGCCGGCGCGGCCCCGGCGTCGCCGAAGCTGATCAACACCTGCTATAGCTTGGTCGCGCCCGACTACGGCATCTCGGTGGCCGGTGTGTACCAGCCGTCGGGCGGCCAGCTCGCCGACGTTCCCGGCTCGGGCGGCGTCAGCCCCGCCGAGGCGCCGCGCGGGGCGCGCGCGGCCGAGGCCGTGCTGGCCGAGGCGTGGTTCCGCACCATCACGGCCGAGGTGTTCGGGTGAGGTTCGTGGCCGCGATCGTCGCGGCCTCCTGCACGGTCGGCCTCGCCCACGCTCAGGACTCGCTGCCGCAGTCGCTCACCGGAGCCAAGGGCGATCCGGCGCGCGGCCGGGCGATCGTCACCAACCGCCAGGTCGGGCTGTGCCTGCTCTGCCACACCGGACCGTTCCCCGAGGAACGCTTCCAGGGCAATCTCGCGCCCGATCTCAAGGGCGCCGGCGCCCGGTGGACCGAGGGCCAGCTCCGGCTCAGGATCGTCGATTCGAGCCGGATCAACCCCACGTCGATCATGCCGGCGTATCATCGAACCGAGGGGTTGACGCGGGTCGCGCCGGCGCTCCGCGGCAAGTCCATCCTGAGCCCGGAGCAGATCGAGGACGTGGTGGCGTTTCTGGTGACGCTGACATGACTGCGTGAGTGACATGAACCGACGCGAGTTCCTGCGAGCGACGGGGGGCTTCGCCGCCGGCATCGGCGCGCTGATCGCCGTCGAGCCCGCGAGCGCGACCCCGGCGGCGATGCAGGACGCCATCCGCCAAGTCGTCGGCTCGGCGCGCGTCAGCGCGGGACGGGTGAAGCTCGACCTGCCGCCACTGTCCGAGAACGGCAACGCGGTTCCGCTGACCGTGAGCGTCGAGAGCGCGATGACTCAGGCCGACCACGTCAAGGCCATCCACGTCTTCAACGAGAAGAACCCGCAGCCCGACGTGGTGAGCTTCCACCTCGGGCCGCGCGCGGGCCGGGCCACCGTGTCCACCCGCATTCGCCTGGCCGACACCCAGACCGTGGTCGCCATCGCCGAGCTGAGCGACGGCTCGTTCTGGTCGGCCCGCGCCGCCGTGGTGGTGACGCTGGCCGCTTGCCTGGAGGACGCCTAGTGGCCTCCGCGTTGATCAACGTGCCGGAGCGGGCCAAGCGTGGCGAGGTCGTCGAGATCAAGACGCTGGTCTCCCACGTGATGGAAACGGGGTATCGCCGGACCCAGCTCGGCGCCCCCATCCCGCGCGACATCGTCCGGCGCTTCGTGTGCACCTACAACGGCACCGAGGTGTTCCGCGCCGAGCTGCATCCGGCCATCGCCGCGAACCCGTTCATCGCGTTCTCCACCGTCGCCGTCGAGAGCGGCACGCTCACGTTTCAGTGGACCGGCGACAACGGCTTCTCGGTGACGGAGTCCGCGCGAATCACCGTCGAATAGTGCGTCGCTCCTGGCCCGCCGCGCTCGTGCTCGCGCTCGCGGCGTCGGCATTCGCGGGTGAGATCCCTCAGGCGGAGCGTCGGTCCGGCTACGACTTCATGAGCCGCCAGACCCGCGCGATGCAGGACGACGACCCCACGAACCCGGGCATGCTGTGGGTGCTCGAGGGCGAGACGCTGTGGAAGCAGAAGCCCGCCGCCGGCCGCGCCTGCGCCGACTGTCACGGCGACGCGCGCACGAGCATGAAGGGCGTGGCCGCGCGCCATCCGTCGTTCGACCGCGCGAAGAAGCGCCCGGTCTCGCTCGAGCAGCGCATCAACGCGTGCCGCGTCGGCCGACAGCAGGCGGCCTCGATGCCGCACGAAAGCCGAGAGCTGCTCGCGCTGACCGCCTACGTCGCGCGCCAATCCCGCGGGCTGCCCATCGAGACCGCGGTCGACGAGCCCGTGAGGCCGTTCCTCGACGCCGGTCGCGCCATCTGGGAGCGACGCCAGGGCCAGCTCAACCTCTCGTGCAGCCAGTGCCACGACGATCTCTGGGGAAAACAGCTCGCCGGCAACGTGATCCCCCAGGCCCACCCGACCGGCTACCCACTATATCGCCTGGAATGGCAGAGTCTCGGCTCGCTCGAGCGCCGGCTCCGCAACTGTCTCGTCGGCATGCGCGCCGAGCCCTATCCCTACGGCGCCCCCGAGATGGTCGACCTGTCGCTGTTCCTGATGTGGCGCGCCCGCGGCATGACGCTGGAGTCCCCCGCGGTCAGGCCGTAGCTGCGCGCGGCGGTATCAGAGTGGTCGGGCGACGACGGTGATTCCGCCTTCCGCCGAGAAGTCGAGTCGCAGCACGGAACCGTGCGTGTCGGCCGATTCGATCGTCGGGGCGCCCGCGTAGTGGGCGGACACGCGGCCCTGCGTGACGTCGGTGCGGGAGTGGTGATGGCCGAGGGCGAAATAATCCCAGGCCGCGTCGCGGATCTCTTCGGCGAAGATCGGTGACGAGCGGTCCGGACGCTGGCGCTCGTCGTAGAAGAATCCGTGGCCCATCGCGATGCACCAGCGCCTATCGTCGCGACTCGGAATGCCGGCGAGCGGCGAGAAGCCGGGCTCGTGCTCTTCCATGGCGCGTCCCCACACGATCGCATCGAGCTCCGGCAATTCGATGCTCTCGCCCTCCAGCCGGCGGATCACGCGGACGTGGTCGGCCCCGGCCGTGAAGTCGTGACGGTCGTAGATGGCGCTGGTGCGCAGGCAATCGTGGTTGCCGGGCAGGATGACCACGGGGTTGCGCAGGCGATCGAGCTCGGACCGGACGAACTCCACGGTCTCGTCGGGTACCCGGTTGTGATCGAAGAGATCGCCCGCGATCAGCAGCAGATCGACACGCTCGCTCAGCGCGCAATCGACGATGCGCCGGAAGACTCCCCGCTCGCGCTCACGGTGCGCGGCTTGCGCCGCCGCGTTACCGTACGCGTCGCTGTCGAGGTGAACGTCGGCGGTGTGAAGTACCCGAAGGGATCGGCGGGACGGGACCATGGCGTGCAGCATGCCACAGGTCGGCTTCGTCAGCGCGGATTGACAGGCCTCGGCCCCGCCGCATAATGCGGCCCATGAGCGCACCAGCGACCCCGGCAGAGTGGCTCGAGGTGTTCCAGACGGCCGTGCGCGGCCGCGATTTCGCGGGCGGCCGCACGTTGTTCGCCGACGACGCGGTGGCCTTCGGCACGTGGGCGCGCGCGGTGGCCGGACTCAGCAACATCGAGCGCGAGCAGTGGCAGAACGTCTGGCCGCGCATCCGCGGCTTCCACTTCGACGCCGACACGCTCGTCCGCGCGTCGGGGGATCACGCGTGGATCGCCGGCAGCTGGTCGACCGAGGTCACGGGACCCGACGGCCGACCGCTCGAGCGCCCGGGCCGCGGGACGTTCGTCCTCGAGCGTCGCGACGGACACTGGCTCGCCGTCCACAGCCACTTCTCGCTCCTGCCCTCGCAGTCCGAATCGGCGCACGGACGGGTGCCGACAGACAACGCACGCTGATCGTCCCGGTCGCACGCGCGCGGCCATGGTAGGGTTTAACGGTTCGTGGGATGTTGAGACAGTGGGCGCCCTTCGAAGAGGTGGCGAAAGCCTTCGCCGGGGGAGACGTCTGTCTACGCGTGGCCGGCCTGGTGCCCGCGGCCCGCGCGCTCGCGATCGCCGAGCTGCGAGAGACCCACCCGCGGTGCGCACTCGTCATCGTCAAGGGACTGGCCGACGCCCATCGCTGGGCCCAGGATCTGCGCTTCTTCGGCGCCCCCGTCGCCGAGTTTCCCGAGCAGGAACCGCGGCTCTGGCGCGGCGGACACCACCGCGAAGCTGACGCCGAGCGCGCGGTCATCTGCCGGCGGCTGCTCGCGGGTGAGCCGCTGCTCGTGGTGGCGACGCCCGGGGCGCTCGACGTGCCGCTACCCCCGCCCGCCGCGTTCACCGACGCGACGCTCCGCCTGACCGCCGGCGATTCGCTCGATCGCGAGCTTCTGATCGAGGCCTTCGAGAAGAGCGGCTACGAGCGCGTGGACACGGTGGTCGAGGTCGGCCAGTGGAGCGCGCGCGGCGGGATCGTCGACGTCTTCTCGCCGACCCACGCCGCGCCGGCGCGGCTCGAGTTCTTCGGCGACGACATCGAGTCGATCCGCCTGTTCGATCCCACCACCCAACGTTCTCAGCAGGAGATCGACGAGCTGCTCGTGCTGCCGCTCCCGACGGGATCCGAAGAGCCGCGCTCGCTGCTCGACTACCTGCCCGCTTCGGCCGCCGCGATCCTGGATGCCCCCGATCTCCTGGACGCGGACGTCGAGGAGTCGCCGGGCCGGCGCCCGCTGCGCGAGCGGCTGGGCGACCGCCAGCGCGTCGAGCTGGACGTGATCGGCGAGGCGGCGGCGCCGTCGCCGGGAGCGCGCGAATTCGCGCTCGACACACGCGCCGTCGATCCCTTCACCGGCCGCTTCACCGATCTGGCCCAGGCGCTGGAGGAGTGGCGACGCGAGGGCTTCCGCGTCCGGCTCGTCGCCCCCGACGAGCGCCAGGCCGAGCACCTGCGCCAGATCCTGAGAGAGCACGCCGTCGAAACGTCGCTCGCGGGCGGTCTCGACGATGCCGTGGATCTCGGCATCGTCACCGGCGAGTGCTCGAGCGGCCTCTCGATCCCAGCCCTCGGCTTCATCCTGCTCACCGAGGGCGAGATCTTTGGCGCCCGCCGCCGGACGCTCCGGCGTCCCAAGTACGAGCGTGGCTCGCCGATCACCGCGTTCACCGACCTCGCGGTCGGCGACCTGGTGGTCCACGAGGACCACGGGATCGGCCGCTATCTCGGGTTGCGCACGATGAACATCGGCGAGCGCGACGGCGATTTCCTGCTGCTCGAGTACGCCGAGAACAACCAGCTCTATCTCCCGGTGGACCGTCTCGACCTGATCTCGAAATATCTCGGCGGCGACTCGGGAGCGGCCCGGCTCGATCGCCTGGGGGGCGCGTCGTGGCAGCGCGTGAAGGAGTCGGTGCGCGCCGCGCTACGCGAGATGGCCGAGGAGCTGCTCACGCTCTACGCGCGGCGCTCGGTGGCGGAAGGCACCGCGTTCGCGGCCGACGCGCCGTGGCAGCGTGAGTTCGAGGCTTCGTTCCGCTTCGAGGAGACGCCCGACCAGCTCAAGGCCATCGAGGACACCAAGCGCGACATGGAGGCCGAGCGGCCGATGGACCGGCTCGTGGCCGGCGACGTGGGCTACGGCAAGACCGAGGTCGCCCTGCGCGCGGCCTTCAAGGCCGTGGCCGACGGCGCCCAGGTGGCGGTGCTGGTGCCGACCACCGTGCTCGCCCAGCAGCACTGGTCGACCTTCACCGACCGCTTCGCCGCGTTCCCCGCCAAGGTCGAATTGCTCTCGCGCTTCCGGTCGGCCGCCGAGCTGAAGGCGGTGATCGCGGGGCTCTCTGCCGGCACCGTCGACGTGGTCATCGGGACTCATCGACTGCTCTCCAAGGACGTCGCGTTCAAGAACCTCGGCCTGCTGGTGGTCGACGAGGAGCACCGCTTCGGCGTGGCCCACAAGGAGAGGATCAAGGCGCTCAGGGCCGGCGTGGACGTGCTGGCCATGACGGCGACGCCGATCCCCCGGACGCTCTACATGTCGCTGTCCGGCGTGCGCGACATGTCGGTGATCGAGACCGCGCCGCTCGAGCGGCTGCCCGTGGAGACAATGGTCCGGCGCTTCAACCGCAAGGTCATCAAGGAGGCGATCGAGCGCGAGCTGGAGCGCGGCGGTCAGGTGTTCTTCGTCCACAACCGCGTGCAGTCGCTGCCCTCGATGGCGCGCTTCCTCCAGGAGCTGGTGCCCCAGGCGCGGATCGTGCTCGGCCACGGCCAGATGAAGGAGCGCGAGCTGGAGGCCGCCATGGTGAAGTTCGTGAGCGGCCAGGCCGACATCCTGCTCTCGACCGCGATCGTGGAGTCCGGCCTCGACATCCCCGCCTCCAACACCATCGTCATCAACCGCGCCGACCGGTTCGGCCTGGCCCAGCTCTACCAGCTTCGCGGGCGGGTCGGGCGCGAGCGGCAGCAGGCGTACGCGTACCTGCTCGTCCCCGCCGATGGGCGCGTCGACGAGCAGGCGCAGCGCCGGCTCCGCGTGCTCCAGGAGCTGACCGAGCTGGGCTCGGGCTTCAAGCTCGCGCTCCGCGACCTCGAAATTCGCGGCGCCGGCAACCTGCTCGGCGCCGAGCAGCACGGCCACATCGCCGCCATCGGTTTCGATCTTTATTCGAAACTCCTCGCCGAGGCCGTGCGAGAATTGCAGGGCGAATCGACGGTGGCCACCGTCGAGCCCAAGATCAGCATGAACGCCGAAGGCTTCTTGCCCGACGACTACGTCCCCGAGGTGAACCAGCGCCTGGCGCTCTACAAGCGCCTGGCCTCCGCCCGCACCGACGAGGCCGTCGCCGAGCTGCGCGACGAGCTGCTCGATCGCTTCGGTCCGCTGCCCATCCCCGCCGACCAGCTGATCGACACGATCAGGATCCGGGTGGCCGCGCGCGACCTCGGCGTGGAGCGCGTGGAGGTGGGCGACGGCACCGCGCTGCTCACCTTCGCTCCGTCCACCTCGCTCGATTCGCAGCGCCTGGTGACCACCATCCAGAAGAGCCGCGGCCGGCTCAAGCTCAAGCGCGAGTTCACGCTGGAGGCGGCCATCGATCGCGGGCCGTTCCCGGTCGTCCGCGATGCGGTCCTGCGGCTGCTCGCGGAGCTGCCGCGGTGAAGACGCGCGGCGGTCTCCTCGGCGCGCTGCTGCTCGCGTCGCTGCTGGCCGGCTGCGCGGCCCAGAGCTGGGTGCCCGGCTGGGTCCCCCTCGTCGGCAAGAAGAAGGAAACGGCGCCGCCGACGCGCACGGTGACGCCGGGCGCGGAGATGATGCCGGCTCCCGTCGTCGGCCAGGAGGTCACCAAGCCCGCGCCTGCCGAGACCGACGAGAGCGTCGCCGACCGGATCGTGGCGGTGGTCAACAACGACGCGATCACGCTGGCCGAGCTTCAAGAAAGTGTCCTGATGTTCCGCCAGGAGAACCGGCAGAACCTCCAGGTCAGCGACGAGGAGCTGAGCCGGCAATTCCTCAGCCGGCTCATCGACAGCCGCCTCCAGCTCCAGGAGGCGGAACGCGACAAGATCACGGTCGACGAGGTCGAGCTGAACGAGGAGATCACCGAGCGGATGAAGCGGTTCGGCTCCAAGACGCTCGACGAGTTCGAGACGCTGATCAAAGGCCAGGGGCTCACCGTCGAGGCCGTGCGCAAGCGGCTGCGCGATTCGATCCGCGTGTCCAAGGTGATCCGGCGGCGGGTCGCCCTCCGGGTGTCGGTGACCGACACCGAGATCTCCCAGTACATCGAGGAGAACCGCGGCAAGCTCGAGACCGGTCTCTCCTATCACGCGCGCCACATCCTCCTCGTGCCCGACAGCGAGACCGACGCGGGCTGGGAGGGCGCGCGCATCCGCGCCGAGATGATTCGCAGCCAGGTCGGAGACGGTGCGGACTTCGGGGAGCTGGCCAAGCAGACCTCCCGGGACGCCAGCGCCAAGGAAGGCGGCGACCTCGGCTCGCTGCGCCGGGGCGAGCTGTCCCAGGAGATCGAGGACCAGATCCTCGCCCTTCGTTCCGGCGAAGTGTCACGTCCCTATCGATCGTCGCTCGGCTATCACGTCTTCCGGTTGGAATCGAAGGAGACGCTGGATGGCGAGACCATCCAGCGCGTGCGCCAGCAGGTCCGAGAGATCCTGTACCGCCAGAAGTACGACGCCCGCATGGAGGCGTGGCTCAAGGAGATCAAGCAGCGCGCGATCATCGAGGTCCGCATGTGAACAAAATCGTTGACAATCCAGCCTCGGAATGGGAGGATGAGGTCCGTAACAAGTTCCAGCCCGCGTAAAAAATCCACGAAGCGAGTCGATAACGATCCTCAACACCATGCGGCGATCAGCGCCGCCCCCGGAGCCGTGTCAATGACTGCCCGCCGTGACCGAAGCCAACCCAACAACGCCCCCACCACCGAAACCGCCCCCCAGAGCTCGCAGGGAGCCGGGATGAACCTCTCCGCGCTGAAGGAGAAGAACATCCCCGACCTCAATGCGATCGCCCGCGAGATGAACGTGCAGGCGACGGGAGGACTGCGCAAGCAGGAGCTGATCTTCAAGATCCTGCAGTCTCAGGCCGAGAAGGACGGGCTCATCTACGCGGAGGGTGTGCTGGAAGTGCTGCCCGACGGCTTCGGGTTCCTGCGGGCGCCCGACTACAACTACCTGCCGGGACCGGACGACATCTACGTGTCGCCCTCCCAGATCCGGCGGTTCGACCTGCGCACCGGCGACACGATCTCGGGCCAGGTCCGTCCGCCCAAGGATTCCGAGCGCTACTTCGCGCTGCTCAAGGTCGAGGCCATCAACTTCGAGACCCCCGAGCAGGCGCGCGACAAGATCTTCTTCGACAACCTCACCCCGCTCTACCCGATGGAGCGGCTGCGCCTCGAGCACGAGTCCGAGAACCTGACGACCAGGGTCATGGATCTGCTCACGCCGATCGGCAAGGGGCAGCGCGGTCTCATCGTGGCCGCCCCGCGCACCGGCAAGACCATGATGCTGCAATCGATCGCCCACGCCATCGCCGCCAATCACCCGGAGGTCTATCTCATCGTGCTGCTCATCGACGAGCGGCCGGAAGAGGTGACCGACATGCAGCGGACGGTCAAGGGCGAGGTCATCTCCTCAACCTTCGACGAGCCGCCGCAGCGCCACATCCAGGTGGCCGACATGGTGATCGAGAAGGCCAAGCGGCTGGTCGAGCACAAGCGCGACGTGGTGATCCTGCTCGACTCCCTCACCCGCTTCGCCCGCGCCCACAACGCGATCATCCCGTCGTCGGGCAAGGTGCTGTCGGGCGGTCTCGACGCCAACGCGCTCCAGCGCCCGCGGCGGTTCTTCGCGGCCGCCCGCAACATCGAGGAAGGCGGCTCGCTCACCATCATGGCGACGGCCATCGTCGACACCGGCAGCCGCATGGACGACGTGATCTTCGAGGAGTTCAAGGGCACCGGCAACATGGAAGTCCATCTCGACCGGCGCCTCATGGACAAGCGCATCTTCCCGACCATGAATATCGAGCAGTCCGGCACCCGCAAGGAAGAGCTGCTGCTGGAAAAGGACGAGCTGCAGAAGGTCTGGCTCCTCCGCAAGGCGCTGTCTCAGCTCAACCCGGTCGAAGCGATGGAGCTGCTGCTCGACAAGCTCAAGCTCACCAAGACCAACAAGGAGTTCCTCGCCTCCATGCACGCGATGGGCTAGGAGATCACGCGATGGCGGACTACATCCCCAGCCCCAGGCAGTGGGTGCGCGATCAGGTTGAGCTCTACGAGCGCAGCGGTGGAAAGGAAGGCACCACGCTCCGCGACACCGGGCTCCCGGTGATCGTCGTGACGCACACCGGCAACAAGACCGGCGCGGTCCGCAAGACTCCGCTGATGCGCGTGCAGGACGGCGCCAACTACGTCCTCGTCGGCTCGATGGGTGGAGCACCGACGAATCCGGTCTGGGTGTACAACCTGCGCACGAACCCCGCCGTGGAGATCCGCGACCACACCGCGGTCCAGCCGATGCGCGTGCGCGAGGTCAGCGACGAGGGCGAGCGGGCGCGGCTGTGGAAGCTCGCGGTCGCGGCGTTTCCGCCGTACGAGGAGTACCAGGCAAAGACCAACCGCAAGATCCCCGTCTTCGTCGCGGAGCCTTCCCGCTAAAGACGCACTTCCCTCACGGCCCGGGCGGCCTTCGTGCCGCCCAGGGCCGGAGCTGCTCGAAGGTCGTGCCCGCCCGCAGCACCAGCGCGTCCTCCAGGCGGCGGCCGATGATCTGCAGGCCTACCGGTAAGCCGCTGGCCGTCCAGCCGGCGGGGACCGAGATCGCGGGCTGACCGCTGTAGTTGAACGGATAGCAGAGCGTCCAACCGAGATGCGTGACCTCGCGGCCGGCGACCTCGCGGGGGCCCACGATCCCGAGTGGAAAGGCCGGCAGGCACAGCGTCGGCGTCAACAGCAGATCGTAGCGCTCGAAGAACCGGCGGAGCGCATCGACCATCGTCTGGCGGGCGGCGACGGCCTTGACGTGCTCCACCATCGTCACCCCGGCCGAAGCCTCGGCGTACGCCACTAGGTCCTGGTCCATCTCCGCTTTCTCCTCGGGCGGACGCGCGGCGTGAGCACCGGCCTGGGCGCCGCCGTAGAGCGTGCGCAAGATCCAGGCGGGATCGCCGAGGTCCGGAGTCGCCTCGTCGACCGTCAACCCGGCGCCCGCGAACGCGCGCGCGGCCGCCGCCGCGATGTCGCGCGTCTCGGCCTCGACCGGCGCGAAGCCGAGGTCAGCTGACCAGGCAATCCGCGCGGACGCGTCGAGCGGCCGATCGCATGCGGCCAAGTAATCCACGCCGTCGTCGGGGAGCGCGAAGGGGTCGCGGCGATCGTGCTTGGCGATCACGTTCATCATCAGCGCCACGTCGCGCACGGTGCGTGCGAGCGGACACACGTGAGCGTTGAGCTCGTGGCCGCCCGCCGCCGGGTACAACGGCACGCGGCCGAACGTCGGCTTCAGCCCCACGAGTCCGCAGAAGCTCGCCGGGATGCGGATCGAGCCGGCGCCGTCGGATCCGAGCGCGAGCGGGCCGAGCCCGGCCGCCACCGCGGCCGCGCCGCCGCCCGTCGAGCCGCCCGGCGTGCGCGTGAGATCCCACGGATTGCGAGTCTCCCCGAACAGCCGGTTGTCGGTGGAGCCGCGCCACGCGAATTCCGGGAGATTGGTCCGGCCCACCACGATCGCGCCGGACGCGCGCAGCCGCGCGACGCTCGGAGCGTCCTCCGGCGAGACGAACTTCGCCATGAGACGCGAGCCGTACGTGGTGCGCTCGCCGGCCGTCCAGAAGTTGTCCTTGATCGACAGCGGCACGCCGTGCAGCGGACCGAGCGACGCCCGCGTCACGACCGCGTGCTCCGCCCGGCGCGCATGCTCCATCGCGCGGTCGGCGTGGACCTGCACGAAGGCGTTCAGGCGCCCGTCGACCTGAGCGATCCGATCGAGCACGGCCTGCGTGACCTCGACGGGAGACAGATCGCGGCGGCGGATCCGGGCCGCCAGCTCGACGGCCGACGTGAAGCACAGCTCGGTCGCGGTCATGCGAGCCTCCAGGCTCTGTGCTATTTTCCCTTCGCGTCGCTCCACCGTACGGGGGGCGTACGCGTCCTGCAAGGAGGAGAGACATGCGACTCGAGCGAAGCATTCGCGCCCTCGCCGTTCTCGTTGCCGCGGCCACGCTGGCCCTCGGCGTGCCCGTGGTCGAAGCCGCGCCGAGTGGCGAGGTCAAGATCGGCCTCGCGGCCGAGCCGAATACGTTCGATCCGCATCTCACCGTGGGACGCAACACGCAGATCTTCGTGGTCAACGTGTACGACGGGCTGACCGCGCGCGACACGCAGGGTCACCTGATTCCCGCGCTGGCCGAATCCTGGAAGCGGCTGAACCCGACGACCTGGCAGTTCGCGCTCCGCCGGGGCGTCAAGTTCCACAACGGCGACGACTTCAACGCCGACTCCGTGAAGTTCACGCTCGACCGCGCGATCAATCCGGAGACCAAGGCGACCATCATCTCCGAGCTGAGCACGATCGCCGGCACCGAGGTCGTCGATCCGTACACGGTCAACGTGATCACCAAGAGCCCGGACTTCCTCATGCCCGCCCGCCTCGGCGAGCTGTTCGGTCTCATGCTCTCGCCGAAGCACACCAACGCGGTGGGCAAGGAAGGTATCGCGACCAAACCCAACGGCACCGGGCCCTTCAAGCTCGTGGCGTGGACGAAGAACGAGCAGCTCGTGCTGGAGGCCAACGAGGGGTACTGGCGGGGCGCGCCCAAGGTGAAGCGGATCGTCGTGCGGCCGATCCTCGAGGACGCCGCGCGGATCGCCGCGCTCCAGACCGGCGAGGTGGATCTCATCGCGCCCGTCCCCCACGCCCGGATCGCCGAGCTCCAGCGCAACAACCGTCTGGCCATCAAGACCATCCCGGCGCCGCGCATCTTCCACGTGACCATCGACGTGCGGAAGCCCCCGTTCGACAACGTGAAGGTGCGCCAGGCCCTCAACCACGCGATCGACGTCAACGCGATCGTGAAGTCGCTCTACTTCGGCCACGCCACGCGACTGGCCACGGTGGTGGACCGTGGCGCGCTCGGCTACGACGCGAGCATCGCGCCCTATCCGTACGATCCCGCCAAGGCCAAGGCGTTGCTCGCCGAGGCCGGGTTCCCGAACGGCTTCGAGACGGAGTTCGACAGCTTCACCGGGAGCATCGCGGACCACGCCAAGCCCGCCGAGGCCATCGCCGGCTACCTGCGAAAGATCGGGGTGAACG
>Ga0193725_1000357_pt1 | contig 14002 bp, 35 predicted proteins | sample H2a2metaG_FD_143058 | JGI IMG/M metagenome (GOLD analysis project Ga0193725, IMG submission 143058) | Soil microbial communities from a riparian zone of the East river system, Colorado, United States - H2a2 | ecosystem: Environmental > Terrestrial > Soil > Riparian zone | place: USA: East River... | reverse complement strand
AGTCATGTACTTACTGAAAAGTAGGTTTTCCCCAGCGGCAACCTGTAGAAACTAGTTTATCTGATTAACATTCCCTTCTCTGTCACTCTTTCATATTCAGTTATTTCCTTTTTGGAAAATACTCATCATTTTACACACAACTCATAACGGATTGAGATAAGGAAACACTTAACAAATTTTAGATTTATTTAATGTGTTATAAGCTGTGTACAAAATAATCATTAAAATATATTAATTTTGCCGCCGTTGATTTCTATTATATCTTTAAATAATTGTTCTACTATAGTTGTTACCATTAATTTAGCTCCAATTAAAGTATCACTAAATCCCCATTTGTTACCGTTTAAAAATATGTCCCATAATTGATCATTATGGGTACTTTTATTTTTGTCTAATTTAATATCCCATCTAAATAAAGATAAATCAGTATGATGAACATAGCGTTCTATTTCTATCCATTTTAACATCATGATAACAATCTCCAAAAAGGTGCAAGATGGTGTAGTAGGACAGGAGTCGAACCTGCATAGGTCATAGCCTAAAGTCTAGAATTCAGCTTTCACCAACTCGTCTACACCGAGTCCGCTTTCCCAGTATGCTGCATCTACTACATTGGTGCAAGATGGCTGGACTCGAACCAGCGTATAAATGATTAACTTAATCTGCATTTATAAAAAGAGCAACAACGATCTTTACTCACATTCCAATGAGCTACATCTTGCATAGGTGAGAAGATCCGAGAATTGAACTCGGCAAGCGTATATTTACATATACCATCCCTTAACTCTTTTCTTCCCATATTGTGGTATTTCTGAGCAGAATTGAACTGCTATTTTGCGGATGAAAACCGCATGTATTAACCACTATACGACAGAAATACATAAATAAACTCTCAAATATTTGCTTATGCGTTTATATTGACCGAATACACGATCCCGCAAAGAGGCTTAGAGAGTTTATATTCTATAAATCCTATTTATATAGATCAGTTTAGCTCTGCTTCTTTATCTGATCACGGTCGAGTATGAAGTTATCTCTGGAGACACCGTAAATAAAAAAGCCCCATAGAAAGATATACTTGACGGTAAAACTTCTGGAGCTTTTAAAAGTGGATAATTTCTTAACCACCGATTAAACTTACCGTCATGTTTAATCCGTGGTACGTGTATTAAATACATAGGGGTTAGCGGGATATGAATTGTCGCAGTCCTGATTTATTACACGTGCGCTATTATTGCACATCTGAACACAATTTGTCAAATTAAATCTAGTAAATATCTTAAAATTTTGCTACCAATTACTATAGAATATCCCATTAACAATACAATTATTGTTAGCTTTATTCCCATTTTCTCTTTAATACCAAAATAAATTGCTATAAATGTAACGGCAGCGAATAAAATCCAATCCATCACAGTACCCCTCTATCTTGGAGAATCAACAGTATGCATTTTTGCTTTAATTGCAACCTACGCCAAAAGAACCATAAATCAAGAGTTGTTAATATTGTATTAACAGACGCAATTTTTAAGATATGATCTTTTACGTATTTTATATGTTCATCCAGACGCAGATCAATCCACATTAATTCCTCATTAGTTGCCATCAATTACCTCCAGTTCCTAAAAATGTTGCTAAATTAGTGGGGAGATTCTGCATAAACATCATATCAGGATGAGCTAAGTCAGCACCATCCGGCAATCTATAATTGTCTAGTTTTTTATCTATTATTTGAATGATTTTAAGTTTTGGGAATGAATGACCCCTCATTTTAAGTAATCCATATTGCTCCTCAGTCAACACAATATCCCATTGCTTGGTTTCGTGGTTATATCTACGCTTCATGGTATAATCTCTTCCTAAGAATTTCATCAATCCTTTTCTTATATTCTATAAACGCCTGTTCCTTATATGGGTGTGACTTACTATAAACAATAGCATTAATGGTTTTATTATCAGCATGTTTGCAATATAAATAAGATTCCCACCATTCTTTTCCCCGTAGATTAGGCTTCTTATTCACATCAGGTAAAAACCACATGATTCAATCCTTTCTAAATACCATTTTCGCCGCATGGGAAATATGGTTCATTTATCCACCATCTTAACCTTAGCCACCTTCACCCACATGTGCTTATATAGCAATTGCTTAAGCTCGCACCATCGTGCAATAAACAATGCTTCAATCTCAAAATCAGACCCCACATTAAATGTTTCCCACTTATTTTTTTTACCGCTCATTTTTTATTCATCCTTCCACAATTATGGATACTACCATAAAACGCATCTTTTTTAGCCCTCTTACGAGCTAAATATTTACCAATATACCAACCGCCTATCCACCCAAGAATACCTAAAATAATGTAATTAGCGATTATGAATTTTTCAATCATAATAAACCCTCCGTTTTTGCTTGTTCCATTCTATGCGATGCCAGAGATAACATTTCATTTCTGAATGATGGAGTATCAGGAAATCGTCTATATGGAACAAATTGTATTTGCTGTCCATTTACGAATAATTCGGCATCTTCATCAGACATCATCATGCCCATGACAAGCTTCAATTCTTGATTTTCTTTCTTAAACATCTCAATCGTACGTTCTAAATCATACATTTGATCTTTCAATCCAGATATTTCTTTTTCCATATCTATCCGCTGTCTACGTAATATATAGCGCCATCTACGTTTAAATATTTCAATCATTCAATCACCTCAATCATTCCATTAATAAACTCTCGCATTCTATTTTCTACCATGAGTTTAGCGCCCTTAACTGTATCATGTTTATGCCAATGCTTGCCGTTTAGAAGAATCTCTGCAGTATATAGATTAATTTCCCAGACCGTACACCCCAAATCACAAATAATTAATTCGTCATTTAATGGAACCCACTCAAATTTTTTCATTTTAATCATTTTCCTTGTCCTCCAATTCAGTCCTAAACCCATTCTCACGCAGCCATTTATCCGGGTCTTTGATGTCTATCCAACGATTTGGCAGCGATTCCGGTTCAACCTCCAATAAACTCAGCACATGTTCACTCCAGTGCTTCTGAGCAAATTCTTTGCATTTTTCTAAATCGTCACTACTATTTATAAATCGATGTTCACAACTAAATGTTTCATAACAGGGAGAATCATCATAATAAGGATAATCCTTGTAAATATCGTAACCCTCTGGCTCCGTTTTCAAGAATGCATACTTTGCACAATTATCATTGTCTGGAATCCACACAAGTTTCTTAACCTTAATTTCCGGCTTAAGGTCTTTGATCATCTTAATAAGCCGTGCGCATTCATCAAGATTGTTAAAATTATCTCTTGAATCATAATCGCAGCTATCAAGCGTAACCGAATCTTGGATATAATCAATAATTTCTTGTTTAGTTGTCATCATACACCCCTTCATTAATTTCATCAATAATACTCTTTATTCTACAGGCTAATATATCATACACTAAAGCCTCAACGCCATCTTTAGCGACTGCATGAAATTGGCTATACTTTTTGTGTAAATCATAAAGCCTATCTAATAACTTATATTTGTCCAACACTTTTCATCCTCCCATCATCTTGTTTTGTTGCGATTTTTTCTGACAGAGGGGCATCAGTGTCCTTCTGTGAAATAATTATTTTCTCATCAAATAAAATGTTCCTCAATTCTTGTCCGATTATCTTATAAAAGGACCGTAATTTAGAATGTGTTGAACTCCAATCTACATAGAATTCTTCTGCCGATATCTCTGTTATTGGCAATCTAACAAGATGAGTATCAGCTTCCCTTTGAGTAATAACATGTTTGAAAATTTCTTCTAACATATCTTTCCCAATATGTAATTTTAAATCGGACGCATTAAACATTATTTTTCACCCTCCACTCAATCCCCATTTTCGTTAAATAATTCTCCATGTCAATAGCTTTTGACTTGCTATAAATATTCTTACCAAATTTGTCAGATACTCCTAGAAGCACTCTAGTTGTGGGGCTAAGTACATTAAACAAGAACATATCAATTTTTTCCTCTGCCCAACCACGTTTAATCAGTTCGCTTTTAGTTATGCAATCATTTGTTTTGACTGTTTTCATTCAACAACTTTCTAAAAATTGATTATAAAATTTCTGAGCTTTATTTTGAGCCGTTGCCAATCTTCTAGGGGCAGAATGGAAGCTATTTGCAATGAAAAGCCCAAACGTACCGTCGGTATAAGGTATGATCTCAAATTGAATTGTTTCATCACCAATTGTACAAATATCAGCAAAATAACTACCGTTTTGTATTTCCCATTTTAATAATTTCATAATTTCTCCTTTAATCGCTCTATATCGCTTTCACTTTCCCCGGTTGGTACTTTGGTACCACCGTCACCCTCAAAATCAATCCTGGTGGCATCTGGGTGGCTTCCTGACGGTTTTGATTCTAAAGATGCAATCCGTTTTTCTAATCCATCAATTAATTTGAGTAATTCATGATAAACCACTTCTGGAACATACCTGCGAGTTTCCCATAAGTCTCCAAGTCTTATTTTCATCTCAACACCTCACAAGTTTTAATTTTCCTAGCCGTATCATAATATTTTCTTTTTAAAAGACTGAGATACTGTTTTATTTTATTAATTTTTGGTGGTCGAAAATCACAAAAGTTATCTTCTCCAGTCCAGTATATGCCTTTTGTACCCGGTAAACCTATCACTTCAACACCTCACAAATCAACAAAGTCAATCCAAGATTAACCACCAGTATTCCCACGCATATTGCTCCAATTGTTACAAACTCTTTAATTGTCATACTTTTGCCTCTCTTTCATCATACAGGCAGCAATATCATATGCAATACTGGATATATCAGTGAAATTAATGGCTTCTCCGTATATTAGTTCTGAAGTTAATCCCGTCAAAACAGCCATTGCAAACTCATCTAATAACGTTTTCTCTTGTTTAACCGTTGTCATTTCTCACCTCCTGTTGTTGTAATGTGTTGTAAATTTATTTTAACAAATAGCTCAACTTCTTTATTTGCCAATGCTTTAGCCTCTTTTAATGTGTTGGAATTCCCCAAATTATACATAATTGATTGGTCATAATCTACACAAATTCGATAGTAATCATCCTCTTTACCAATTATGATGTCAACCATTAAATCACACCATGTAAATAAATTTGCTGACCAGACGTAAGCACTTTCTTTACGCCATTTTAGTTTTTTCATTCCTTAGTCCTCATTTCTTCTTGTTCAATTATTCGATTCCTACGTTCTGCAACCGCTTGACCATAAATTGGATTTCCTTTGGCGTCTGTAACTTTAGCTGCAAATGGTTGTTTAATAAACGTACCGTTTGTTACTGCAAGTAAAAATGCATTTTCAATATCTAAACCTTCTTGTGCCCATTTATGTGTTTGCATAATAGTTGCCCTTATTTGATGAGGTTGTAAACTTGGTTTTGCCATTGCATAACCTTTAATAGCCATCCATTCATCCTGTTTATATTTTACTCCCTGTTCTTTTGCTAACATTTGCCAGTTTTGAAAAGCTCCTTCTGCAATTTTTCCCAATTGGCGATTTTCCGGTAAAGGGGTAAGGGGATATATAGTATCAGGAACAGTTACAGGAACAGTTACAGGAACAGTTACAGTTGACACTTGTTGACATGTGTTATCATGTGTTGGATTTTGTTCAACACTTTCAACATGTGTTGACACTTGTTGACGTTTGTTAGCACTTGCTTTACCCGCCTGGCTTCTCTTCTGGCGCATATCTTCCCACTTTTCATTCTCTCGATTTAACTGTGATTTAATAGGTTCAAAAACAACTGATAAGAGTAAATCGTCAATTGTATTTTCTATCCCGTTAGCATAATCTAAAATTAATTGGAATAATTTACCCTTTGTTTCGTCCGGTAATTGATCAACTACATTTTTTAAATCTGAATATAATAAAAAAGATTTTTTATTTTGCATCTAAAATCCTTTTGCTCTTTTAATTGGGTCTGATTTAATTGGATCCGATTGATTTAATTTTGCCATTCTTTCTTGATGAGCTTCTTTGGCTTTTTGCATAAGAGTAAATTCTTCTTGCTCACTCTGACATTGAGGACAACCTTTCCAAATAATGTTGCCTGATATAGATTTATGGCACTCATTAACATAATCCATTTTATGTGTATGGCAATAAGCATCTTTTTCTTCAATTAAACCAAATTCAACATTTCCAACACGAGTTAATTTACCGATTGATTCTTTAGTTTCAAAGGGTTTAACCCATCCATCTTTTAATTCTTTCATATTTTATACTCCATAAAATAAAAAACCCCCATAGGTTGAAGGAAGTAAGCAATCAACGAACAGGGGCTAAGAAATGTGCACAGTTTTAATATCTTACTTATACAATAACTGTGCACATGCCGATATTATAACTTATAGGGAAAAGTCCTGTAGGATATTTTCCTCTATCTTATTGTGCATTGCACAACATAAACATTAGAATAAATTTGCACAGTAGGTACACTTATGGTATAGTACGGCATTGAATAGGATAATAAATAGCGACCTTGCATATGTCGGAAATGATGAAAAGATAAAAAATCAATCCTTTTTTCATTAAGGACTCCATTTTTATAGATAATCATTTTGGGTAAAATATGCAGTTTTTGAAAATTATTTTAGGAAAATTTGAAAATGAAATCAGTTGAACAATGTATAAAAGAGAATGATGTTAAATCATTAAAAAAAATCTATGATGAAAATTACATTAATCAATTTCATTATCCTTTTGCTGAATTTATTTTAACCGCAGGGTTTCAAACATATTTAAAAGAAAACCCTAGTATGACTTTATTAGAAATAAGCAAACTTATTGATTTTAGTATTAAGAATGCAACCAAAAAAGAATCCAGAGAATATTATAAAAAAAGATATTGTCGTTATTCAAATTTTGATATTGACAAAAATGAACATGGATGTAGTCCCTTAATATTATGCGTAAATGATTTAACAGCCACTCTGCCAAATAATCCTATCATAGGCGCATTTTATAGCATCCGATTAGGTGAAAATGTAGCCACTGGTGCATTGGTAGCCCCTGATAATTATCCATTTTATGGTGAAGGGATATTTGATGGAAAAACTATTTTAAAAGGTCAATATAATACTCTAACCGCAATATTTAGCGGGAAAGAATGGCTTTTACGTTAACAATTAAGTAATATCAAAGGAGATATGAAATGAGTAAATATGAAGATATGAGACATGCAACAAACTGGCAGAATGCAATACCAATGGCCAAAAGGCGCGAGTATTGCGATTTTTGGCATAAACAATTAGAACTTGGTTTTTGGGCTAAATTAAGCTTATGGTTGAAAGGAAAATTATAGAATGAGTTTTAACATGGAAACTTATTATGAAAAAATAATTGAATATCTTAAAAAATATCCACGAATAAAGCGTTCAGATTTAGAAGCTTTTATTGTTAAGACTTTAAAAGTTAAAGATCCGTACAAAATCATAGTAAAACTAAAAAAGCGTGGATTAATAGTTGAAGATAAGATTATATCACTAAAAAGTGAGTAAAGAATTGCGCTGTCTAGTAGCTTATGGTCATGAGAAGTTAGACGATTTGATGACTATAACTGATATGCAGCGCATCCGTTTTAATAAATAGAGGAGATAAATAACATGGCAATTAAGATAATTAAACCAACACAACCAATATTAACTGAGAACCTGATCATTGTACTTTACGGTTCTCCAGGAGTTGGAAAGACTACGTTAGGGTTTTCTACGAATAAACCATTACTGCTTGATTTCGATTTGGGATGCCAGCGTGCATTGCAGAACATTAAAAAGCATTCTGTGCAAATCAAACAATGGTCTGATATTTCTGACTTATCTAAGGATGATTTAAAGGATCAGGATACCGGAGAAGAATTTAATACAATTGTTATTGATACTGCTGGTAGGTTATTAGAAATAATGGAAACTCAGATTAAAAATGATAATCCTAGATTAATTAATAAAATGAATGGCGGTTTATCATTACCGGGATATGGTCAATTAAATACAATGTTTAAAAGCTTTATGATGAAGCTAAAATCATATGGTAAAGATATAATCTTAATAATGCATGACAAAGAAGATAAAAGCGGTGATACCGTATTTGTCAGACCTGATGCTATAGGTAGTAGTAAGACTGAGATAACAAAAATTGCTGATCTTATGGGGTATGTATCAATGAGCGGTAAAGAACGCCATATTGACTTTAACCCAACCGAGAATCATTTAGGTAAGAACTGCGCTGAAATAGCTGAACAAAAAATACCTAATCTTGTTGAGCATAAAGAATTTTTAGCAGATTTAATTGCATTTACTAAAGATAAGATGAATGCTAAAAGTGAAGAAATGATACAGGCAGAAATTGAATTTGATGAGGCATTGAATCTTATTTGTTTAGCTGAAACTGTCGAAGATTTTAATAAACTTACTGCGCATAAAATGATTGCTGGTAAAACAGGGAATAAGATATTAAGAGTTAAATTAATGGATGAAGCTAAAGCAAATGGCTTTGCTTATCATGTTGAATCAAAGTGTTTTAGTCCTATAGTTCCAACTCCAGAAACCGTAGCACCTCCTGCTGAAACACCAGAGGTTGCGGTATAATGTCTGATTGGCGGAATAATGAATTACCTGAATTACCATTTAATGAAATAATAAAAGATATACCTGAGTATGAAGCAAAATATGCAATTACGAATCATGGTAGAATTTGGAGTTATCCATTAAAAAATACTATAGGTGTCAATCATAACGGTAAATGGTTAAAACCAGCTCTTTCACATCATAAATATTATAGAGTGCATTTATGTATAAATGGAAAATATAAAAGTTATTTTGTTCATAGATTAGTTGCTTATACATATATGAAAAAACCTGTAGATAAAACAGAAATCAATCATATCAATGGAAATAAATTAGATAATAGATTAGAAAATTTAGAATGGTGCACATCTTCCGAGAATCAACAGCATGCTTTTAGGCTTGGATTACAAAAGGGTAGAATAGGCAAAAATAATCCCATAGCAAAAGCAGTCAAATGTATAGAAACTGGTGTGATATATGATACTTTAACGATTGCCGCTCAAAATGTAGGGGGATCAGTATCTCTTCTTTCAAAATGTTGCAGTAAAAAATTTGTTAATAAGACGGCATATGGTTATACTTGGGAGCTAATAAATGTGGAGAAATAGATTTATGCAACCATCAAGAATGGATACGTTTGCTATGTATCTAACCAATGAATACTGGGGTCGTAAAGATGAAGATGGAGAGCTTATTGAATTTACTGATCAACTATTTGTGGATGAATTACTTAAAAAATTTGAGAAAACTCCAGAAATGAAAGCTGGTACGGCATTGCATAAGATTCTTGAGTTAAGTCAATATCAGGAAGAGCTTCACTCCATTATTGGCATAGATGGAGAAATGTATCAGTTTGAATATTGCATAGATGAATCAATTAATATAGTTTTACCTATATTAAGAGAAAAAAAAATCAATAAACAATTCAATGACATAATTGTAAATGGGGTTGTTGATGCTATTAATGCAACAACTATTTGGGATCATAAATTTACCAAGCAAATTAGATATGAAAAATATGCAAATTCATATCAATGGCGTATATATTTATGGATGGAAGGATTAAATACTTTTAAATATAACATCTTTCAAGGTAAAGTATTGCCTTCTACTATCGAGCCAGTAATGAATAACATTAGAATTGATAAATTTGAAGCATTTGACTTTGAGCGATATGCGGGAATGGATAGAGAAATTGAGGATCTCTATACTTATTATTGGGAAATATTAAATAAACTGAAACCATTAATTATTGAAACAGCACATATAAACAATATTATTCTTAAAGGAGAACTATCATAAAAGAGATTATAATAACAGGTCATGCGGGTCGTAATCCAGAAGTTAGGGTTAGCCAAGAGGGTAAAGAATACGCAACATTTTCAGTTGGTGTAAATGTAGGTAAAGATAAAACTGATTGGTGTGACATATCGGTTAGCGGTAAACAAATTGATATGGTGCGTAATTACATTAAGAAAGGCACTAAAGTTTTAATTAGTGGATTTCCTAATACTAAAGCATATTTAAATAAAAACAATCAACCTATGTCTACATTACAAATTTATGCTAGAAACATTGAATTACTTGGCAAAAAAGAAGATCACGAAGATCCTACATATCATCTACCACCAATTGATGAATCTCTGATGGATAATGGATCTTTAGCTTCTGATGATATACCATTTTAATTATGATTAAATATAGAGAACATAGAGGCAGTTTACAAGAAAGTCTTGATACTGCTAGAGAATTTAGTACTTTAAAAGATTGTTTACAGTATATAAAAGGCGCTTATAATGATTTTCCAGGACATAACATAAAAAATATAAAAGACTTTTCAATTGCATATTATGGTTATGATGAGAGGGTTCATCAGGAACTATATAGGGTATATTGCCATTCAGAACTTCCATTTATTCTTGGGTTTATTTATGAGGAAACAGAATGATTTATGCAGAGTATGAAGAACAGAAACAGCTAATCAAATGGTGGCGTGATTTAAAAACTATCAAAAAAATACCATCACACTATCATCTGATTTGTACTGATACAGCAGCAAAGCGCACTATTGGACAGCAAATTAGATATAAAGCCATAGGTGGTGAATCCGGTACACCTGATTTGTTTTTAGCATTACCGGGAGTAATTTATGATAAAAACTGCTATGGCTTATGGATCGAGATGAAAAAGCCAGATGTCAAATCTAAAACTGGAAAAGGAAAAGGTGGTGTAAGCGCCGCGCAAAAGAAAATATTATGTGATTTGAGAGATATTGGTTATGGAATTGTAGTCTGTTATTCTGCAATTGAAGCACAAAAAATAATTAATGACTATTTGGGAATGAAATTAATATGATGAACAAACAATGTCCAAAATGTAATCAATGGGTAGCTACCTATAATAATAACTATATTTTAAAGCATTCTGGATGCAATTATGGACAAAATGAAGATGATATAGCTTCAACTATTACTCAAATAGCTATAGCAGAAGAAGTAATGTCGCTTTTTGATGATTCTTCATCTTCTGTAGATTCAAGCTGTAGCTCAGACACTTCTTCCTCTGATATTGGTGGTGGTGGTGATTTTGGTGGCGGAGGAACTTCAAGTGATTGGTAATAGAGAATATAAAGAGTTAATCGAAAAATTAAATAAATTACCAAAAGGTTTTCATGTAATTAACAATATTGAATTCATAAAAATATCCCTCAGTGGTACTTCTATCGGACATGGCTATCATGAAAATTATACGAATTTTAATATAGTGTTAAAAGATGGAAGCATTCATTATATACCAGATGAAATTAATGATCATTGTTATAGTTTAGAAACATTATTCCCATTAGCAAAAATATTTAACATAAAAGTATATGGTTGGAAATGGGCTTGGGAAAGATATTCACCTATGGATGAAGATTATGCTCATGGGGAATATTTTACTGTAAATGAAGAATTTAACCAAAATCATTTAGGTCATATCACGAATAAATTAATAAGTAAAGAATTTGTTGAATACTAAATAGTTTTACCGGCTTGTAAATCTTGCCAAGTTAAGCCATTAGTGTATTGTAAGTGTGGACGATCTTTGAATGATTTCCAGTCGCCGCCCCATTCCAAGCCGCAACTAACCCCAAGTTTTCCACAAAGCAAAAATAGTAAATCATCATTATACTGCGCTTTATTATCATATATGGGAGCAAAATCAAAGGCTAATCTATAGTTATGAATAGACTGTCCGGGTTTTGCATCAGTAACTTTTTTACCCAAAGGGCGTCCTTGACTATATAATTTTGCTTGCGCTTCATTATCTCTGTATGTACTAGTAATTGTGATAGTAATCCCAGAATCCTTACATTTTGCAATAAAGGCATTGCACATTTTCTGTACTACAGGATTAAGTTGATCTATTGCACGAGAATCTACCATTGATATGACCCATTAATTAAGTTTATATATGAGACTGCCGCTGGGTAATATTTCATAAATTGTAATAATCCATTAGAAATTAACGGTGCAATTGAATCACTGGATTGGTATTGTTCCGAAAAATCCAATGTTCCGCAGGAGGTCAAACATAATAACAATATTATGGATATTTTCATAGATAACTATTTTTTAAATAAAGCAGCAATAATACCAACAATCGCTACTCCTAATGCACTTACTACAGCATCATTGTGCACCAAATTAGTTATTAAATCCTTAGCTGCACCCAATAAGATAAATTGAATAAATTCCACAAATTCTTTATTATGAAATAAGTCCAAATATACTACAGTTAATCCAAATACTAAAAAAATCCTAAATGAAGACTTTGGCCAATGATCTTTAAACCATGCTAATATTTTACTCATCAACTAGCTTTCAATTGACTTTTAACGCCAGCTAATTCAGCCTTTAAGGCACTAATTTCTTTATCATGAGATCGCGTATCATGTTTGATTTCGCCTATATCTTTTGCAACGGAGGACATTTGCATACCATATTTACTTAATTCTACCTGCATATTATGTTGAGAATTAGATACATTTTTAGTTTCAGTAATCACGGTATCCAATTTTTGTTCATTATTTTTACTGGCTTGTTGTAATCTAATATATCCTACGATTATTGCAACTAGAGAAGCTACGATACTAAAATGATTTATAAAAAACTGTTCTACCTCTTGCATTTATTCATGCTCCAATAAATTATCGCCCATATCAAAACGTATGCTATCATTGCAATATCAATCCCGATAAAAAGCAATTGTAGCGCCGTAGGTTCGATAATATAATCTCTATAATCTTCTAACGTATAATAGCCATTTCGCCAAGTAAGGAAAAAAGCTATTAGCGCCATCTTAGGATTAAAGGACTTATCAAATTCAACTAGAATTTTACTAATAAAATAAATCGACAAAAAAGCAGTTGCCATATTTATAGGGGTAAATATCCAAGCTAGTATAAAACTTGTCACACCTTCTTTAGTCACAAATGTACCAAGCGCATTAGTTTGAATTGTCCACCTAAGACAGGCGTACCAAAAAAATAGACTCCATCCAAGAAGTGCATACAATTCTTTTTTAGTATATTTAAATTTTAACAATTAACTATTCCTAATTAAACGGGATCTGGATATAAACTACTCTCACTAACCACTCGCCATCCAGTCATACCATCACTCACAACGCCAACAACGGTTGTATTAGTTACTGAGCCAGCCGGAGTATAGGGAGTTGCCGTTAGATAGTTTAGTTTATAACCGGTAAGAACCTCTATTGAACCGGGTGTAAGTCCAGCAGGGAATTCAATATAAACAGGCAATCCCATTCGTACGCCCGGTCCATCAGCTTCAGGTAGTATGATAGTTTGACCAAGTGCAGTTACACGAATAAATCCATGAAAAGGCAACGCATAGGAACTCTCAGCGGTAGTCAATGTGCTATACGAAGTTATCGCACCAGCAGCAAGCTTTTGAAGCGCCTCAAAAATTGTATCTGTCTCAAGAATTGGCACTGCATTTGCGTAGAATATATAAAATCCGGGAAGTAATTTATTTAAAATAGCAGCAGTAGTTGCTAGAGTTGTAGAGCTATCAGAACCAAGAGGTGTGGGTGCTGTTGGTGTACCTGTAAAAGCTGGGCTATCTACAGTAGCTCGATCGTTAATCTGAGTTTGAATATCAGAGGTTACATTAGCTAAATAGCCAAGTGTTGTAGACGTATTAGTGCCAGGACTTAAATGTGCCGGGTCTGCAAACCCATCAGATTCAATTCCATACACCCCATCCGCTATATTTTTTCCGCCATTAAATGACATCATTTATCACCTTTTTAATATTATACAAGATACCATGTAATCCCATTACTTTGAGCACTTTGCGAATTATGA
>Ga0193725_1000356_pt1 | contig 14003 bp, 14 predicted proteins | sample H2a2metaG_FD_143058 | JGI IMG/M metagenome (GOLD analysis project Ga0193725, IMG submission 143058) | Soil microbial communities from a riparian zone of the East river system, Colorado, United States - H2a2 | ecosystem: Environmental > Terrestrial > Soil > Riparian zone | place: USA: East River... | reverse complement strand
CCGAGGAGCTCGAGGAGACCGCGAAGCTCTTCTTCCTCCTCTCGGCACGGCCCACGCGCTACCTCGAGCCGGCGGAGATCGCGGACCTGGACGCCCACTTTCCGAGCTGAGCAGCGTGGTCCTCGTCGAAGGCGTGTAGCGCGGGTCGTGCGCGTCAGGGGGCGGGCGGCTCGAAGACCGTCGGGCCCTCGACCGGCGTGCGGAGGGCGCGGAGGGCGGTACGGACCAGCTCGACGCGCCAGGCGCGCTCCTCGGCTGGCGGCAGCTCCGGACGACCGAACGGATGGCTGAAGCGGTTGCCGCGGACGATGCGGTTGGCCCCGACCTTGACCGCGACGGCGGCGAGGCTCGTCACGGTGGCCGTGGGAAAGCCCGCCCGCTCCAGCTCCTTGGCCATCGTAGCGCCGCTACGAGTGCCCGACCCTCAGGTCGCCACGAGCAGGACCGAATCCACGTGCTGGCGGCGGAGGTCGGCGGCGATCTCGCGGGCGTGGACCGCCATCTGGCCGAGGATGCCGTGGTTGCCGCACGTGACGTAGTAGGCGTCGAGCACGCCGCCGAGCTCACCGCGCCTCACCAGCTCACGCACGGCGTCGAGGGGCACGAGCCGGTCGGGATCCTCGGCCGCGAACGCGGCGTCGTAGCCGCCGTGAGCGACCTCGTAGTCACCGGGGGCCAGGGTCTGTTTACCGTCAATAGGGTACGTGAGCCACTTGCTGGCGCGAACCCACTCCAGGCGGTCGGGGTTGCCCCGCGGCACGAGCCCGCACTCGGTCACGAGGGCCAGCCGCATGCGGGCGGGATCGGTGACGGGCGGGGGCGGCGGGATCCGCTCGTAGCGCGGCAGCTCCACCTCTGAGGCGAACGGCCGGCCGTCGAGGCGCGCGAGCAGGAGCTGGAGCGCGCGCTCACTGGCCGGAGCCGCCGCCCGCGCGTTCATCCGTCGCCCGCGCGGGAGATAGCCTTCCACCGCGGCCGGGCCGAGCGCCTCGCCCCGTCCCAGCCGCGGCGCCAGTCGCGCCATCGCGGCGAGCGCGTCCTTCATGCCGATCGCGGTGGCCGCCGTCGGCACGATCAGGACCTCGTGGCGGTGGAGTTCGACCGCGGCGTTGTCGGGCGCCATCGCGGCGAGCGCGGGGATGCCGAGGCGCCTGGTGACCGCGGCGCACACGCGCGCGCAGGCCAGGCCATAGCGTCCTGCGCCGAACGCGGGTCCCGCGACCACCACGTCGGGGGCGAAGCTCTCGACGGCATTGATGATCGCGTTTAAGACGTCGTCCGGCCCGTCGGCGACGAGCCCGTCGCCGCACCACACCGTGCCCGCGATCTCCGCCTCGCCCGCCAGCAGCTGTTGGAGCGCCAGGCCCGGGCCCACGGCGCCCGCGCGCGCGTCCGGCGGCGTCTCCGCGCGGTCCTCGCCGCCGATGCCGGCGAAGAACTGATTCAGGTAGTGGACGATCCTCATCTCAATAATCAACCGCCAGGGCGCCGCGGGCATTCATGACGGCGGTCGCCGCGTAGAGCTCCTGGATCGGCAAGTCGAGCGGGCCGCGGGCCGGCTCGCCCCGGTGGGCGAGGCGATCGCCGCCGATCACGCGCTCGACGAGGGGCAAGGTGAGCCGCCGATCGATGCCGCCGCTGCTGGCCAGCGCAATGGCCTCCGGGACCACGTCGACCAGCGGCGGATCCTCGCCCAGCGGCCCGCCGTATTCGTGGACGACCGACGCGGTCGGGATCCCGGCGCGCTCCAGCGCCTGCACGGTGAGCATGAAGTCGATGTGGGTGTTGCCGGTCGCCTCGTACGTGCAGAGCGCGCCGTCGGCGCGCAGCAGCGTCGCGAGCTTCGCGACGAAGTGGGCCGAGCGCTCCTTCATGAACTCGTTCTCGTGGTGGCCACGCGCCACGATGACGCCGGCGAAGTGCAGATCGCGTCCATGGCGGGCGGCGAGAGCGAGCAGCGAGGGGTGGCGCGTGTGGACGTAGGTTGGCGTCTTGCTGCCGGTCTTGTAGTTGCCGCCCACGAGGGCGCCGTCCAGCAGCTCGTTGGGATCGAGTACGGTCGGCAGCATGCCCGAGATCTCGTGGCCGTAGAGGAACGACTGGACCATGGGGCCCTGCGCGCGCACCTGGTGCACCCAGACGATCCGCCGTCGGCCTCCGTCGTCGCCGCCGTGGTCGAACACCTCGACGTGCTCGGGAGCGCGGCCGACCGTGAGCGCGGCGAGATGATCGGCCACGCGCAGCGCGGCGCGGCGGAGCGCGTCGTCGTAGTCGGCGTTGCTCGCCGCGGGCCCGGGTGTCAGCAGGAGCAATAGGTTCACGCGGTCGGCGCAGCCGGAGTACGCGGCGCCGGGGCCCGACATCTCGATCAGCCCTTCCTCGAACGCCTGCACGCCGCTGGCCGGGAAGGGAAATTCCGTGACCTGCACGACCGTGAAGCCGTCGAGCCGGTGCGTCCGGCCGTGACCGACGGTGTGGGGAGGCCCGAGGAAGCCGGGGAAGGCGCGCGCGGGGCCGTCGGGCTTGTGCAACGGCTCGATCGCGTCGAGCGCGCGGAGCACGCGCACGGATTCCCCGGGATGCGCCAGCTCGAGCCGCGCCTCCGCGATGCGCGGGTCGCGCAGGACGAGGCTCCGCACGACGTCGGCGTCGATGGTCAGCACGCCCTCGTCGTACGCGGCCGGCGCGCCCAGCCGCGCGCGCCGCACGAGAAATGCGGCCAGCTCGAGATGCATGGTCTCGCTCAGTCTACGCGCACGGCGGCGTCACGCGCTGGTCCGGACGGCGCCTATTTCGTGGAGGCTGTCGGGGGCTGAGCGGCGCCGCCGGTCGCGAGCGGCCACACCCAGCGATCCCACGTGATGCCGACGGCTTCCATCTGACCGGCGGGTCGCGCGCCGCCGCGTTCGGCGACGCGCCGCGAGCGGACGTTGTGCGGAGAAATGGCCGAGATCGCGTACGGCAGCCGCAGAACGTCGCGCGCGTGGTCGCGGACGCAACACGCCGCTTCGGTCGCGAACCCCTGGCCCCAGACGGCGGGGTCGAACGTGTAGCCGAGCTCACACTCGAACGTCAGCTCGACGTCGGCGGGCGCGGCGGGGAGCCGGAACCATCCTCTGCGAATCCCGTGCTCGGGTGCCGCGGATTCGACGACCATCTCCATCAAGCCGCAGCGCCCGATCAGCGCTCCGTCTTCCTTGCGCAGGACCGCGAGATAGCCGAGCGCGAGCTGCTCATAGCTCGCGAGCGTGGTTTGCAACCACGCCGCCGTCTCTTCGGGCGTGCGCGGCCGGCCCTCGGGATACAGATGCTGCGCGACTTCGGGGAGGGCGTGGATGCGCGTGAAGAACGGTAGGTCGTCCGGCGCGATCCGGCGCAGCACGAGGCGAGGCGACTCCAGCCGGTCGGTGCCGCGGGGCAGCGTCATGACGAAGACGCCCTCATGCCGCCCGCATTGTAGCGCCCTTCGCGGCGTCCACCTTCCGACGTTGCGAGCGCGGGCTCGCAACGTCGGAAGTGCATCCGTCTACCTAGTTGGGGATGTAGGAGTCACATCCTGCGTCGCCGATACCCCCCTGCGTGGTCGCGTCACAGCTGACGCATCTGGGATTGCCGCCCCCGATGGCGCTCAGCGAGCCCGCAAGCTGCGCCGCGCTTCCTCCATTCGAAACGCGGATCGCCTGCGAGGCGCCCTTGCCACCTGCCTGAGACATGCTGAACGACGCTCCCGCGGCGATCGGGAACCGGATGATGTCGCCGTCATGATAGGTGATGCGGACCTCGCCAGCGGAACCCCAGTTGGCGACCGCGAGGTGCCACGTGAAGGCGGAGTTCGCGCCACAGATGGCGCCCGCGTTCGGTCGATTCGGCGGATTGCTTCCGTCGAAGAGCGCAAAATCGCTCTGATCCGCGCTCGCCAGCGTCGCCACAGTGAGCAGGAACGCCACCGCGAGAACCACGCTCATCGTCGTTTTCATCGAGGCTCCTTCACATGGTCGAGATCGTTCATCGTCCTTGGTTGAGTTGCTCTGGCTCGCTTCGCGAAACGCTTAGTAACGAAGAGTCTCGTTATGTATCCTCCTTCAACGCGGGTTCGGCACAGCGATCACGTGCGGAGCAAAAAGGGCGCCACTGATCGGCGAGAGAGGTCATCACGGTAGCCCCTGCGGCATCTCCAGGCGCCGGGAAGTGAGCTCGAACCTCGAGGAGAAGAGATGGCGCTGATGCGCTCCATGGTGGTCGCTGACCGCGGCGAGACGAGCGCTGGACCGCGTGCTCACGGGACGCGGCGGCTGATGAAGGCCGCGCTCGCCGGTGCGCTGGCGCTCGTGTTGCTCGTCCACCGTGGGCGTCCTGGTGAACCCGGCCGCTGATCTTGCCTCGTCGAACGGCAAGGTCTTCCGATCGGTATAATCGGCCACCAGCTTCCTGGGTGCGAGCAGTTTTGACCGGTCGAAAGGGGAGACGTCGATGACGACACGATGGTCGCGACTCACGGCCGTTCTCGTGGTGGGCTTCCTCAGCGGCGCCGTCGCCGTGGGGGCGCTCGCGCAGAGCGCGGGCAAGACCTCCCTCGTCGGCAAGCTCGAAGGACCGGAGGTCGTCACCGACGCCGGGAAGGCCCCGAAGGCCTTCAAGGAGGCGCCGCAGCTGGCGGCGCTGGTCAAGGCCGGCAAGCTGCCGCCGGTGGCCGAGCGCATCGGCCAGGACCCGCTCGTCATCAAGCCACTGAAGGAGATCGGCAAGTATGGCGGCACGTGGCGCGCCGGCTTCACCGGCCCGGCCGATTTCTGGAACGGCTTCCGCTGCTGCTCGGGGCCGGACCATCTGATGTTCTGGGACTACACCGGCGACAAGGCGGTGCCCAACCTCGCCCGCGGCCTCGAGATGCAGGACGGCGGGCGCGCGTGGCTGGTGCGCCTGCGCCGCGGGATGAAGTGGAGCGACGGCAAGCCGTTCACGTCGGACGACTTCGTGTTCTGGTTCGAAGATATTTACCGGAACAAGGACCTCAACCCGACGCCGAGCGCGGCCATGGCCATCAACGGCAAGCAAGGCGTGATCGAGAAGGTCGACACCTACACGGTGCGGTTCAAGTTCCTGGAGCCCTATTACATGTTCCCCGACGTCCTGGCCGGCTCGACCGACCTCGCGGGCCAGTGGGGCGCCTACAAGAGCATGGGCGGCTTCGCGCCCGCGCACTACCTGAAGCAATTCCACCCGAGGTACGTGGGAGAGGCCGAGCTCGACAAGAAGGCGAAGGACGCGAAGTTCGACTCCTGGGTGCGGTTGTTCGTCTACAAGAACGACTGGGCGCTCAATCCCGATCTGCCCGTGCTCTCGGCGTGGAAGACGGCGACGCCGATCAACACGCCGACGTGGACGCTGGAGCGCAACCCCTACAGCGTCTTCGTGGACACCGCGGGCAACCAGCTGCCTTACATTGACAAGGTGGTGCTGACGCTGGCCGAGAACCTGGAAGTCTTGAACCTGCGCGCGATCGCCGGGGAGTACGACTACGCGTCGCGACACGTCGACCTCGGCAAGCTGCCCGTGTTCCTCGAGAACCAGGCCAAGGGTAACTACAAGGTCTATCTCGATCCGGGCGACTACTGCGATCTGATCATCAAGTTCAACCTCAACTACGATGCCGATCCGGAGCTCGGGAAGTGGTTCAACACGGCGGACTTTCGGCGTGCGCTGTCGCTCGGGATCGACCGGGACCAGATCAACGAGACGTTCTGGCTCGGCACCGGCACGCCGGGCTCCGTGGTGCCCGTCGACAGCAACAAATACAACCCGGGACCTCAATACCGGAAGCTCTGGTCGACGCTAGACATCAAGAAGGCCAACGAGATGCTCGACAAGATCGGGCTCGCGAAAAAGGACGCGCAGGGCTACCGCATGCGCGCGGACGGCAAGGGCCGGCTGCGGATCGAGATCATGACGCTCGGCGGCCAGTTCGTGCAGTACACGCAGATCTCGGAAATGATCCGCGAGCAGTGGAAGAAGATCGGCATCGATCTCCAGGTGCAGGAAGTCGAGCGGAGCCTCGCGCTGAAGCGCACGGCGGCCAACGAGCAGCAGCTCGCCGCCTGGAACAACGACGGGAGCGAGCATCTCTTCACGTTCCCGCAGCACGTGTTCCCGTTCGAGCTCGCCGCCGTCGCCACCTCGGGGCCGCACTGGGTGAAGTGGTTCCACTCCGCCGGCGAGCAGGGCAAGGAGCCCGAGCCGCGGATGAAGGAGCTGATGGAGAAGTGGAAGAAGGCCTTCGGCGTGCCGGAGAAGGAACGGATCCAGCTCGGCAAGGACATCTGGAGGATCGCCGCCGAAGAGGTCTACATCATCGGCGTGGTCGGCCAGGGCCCGGCGGCCATGGGCGTGCGCGTCGTCAAGAACAACATGGGCAACATCCCGTCCCGGATGTACAACAGCCCGGACGCCAAGACGCCGGGAATCTCGCGGCCGGCCACCTTCTACTACAAGTAACGGAGCCAGGGGAGGACGCGACGGTGCTCGCGTACGTCGGCCGGCGCGTCCTCCTCGCCGTCTTCACGGTCTGGGCGATCTCCGTCCTGTCGTTCGCGATCATCCAGCTGCCGCCCGGCGACTACGTGACGTCGTACATCGCGCAGATGGCCTCCAGCGGCAGTGTGGTCACCGAGGAAGAGGCGCAGAACCTCCGCATCCAGTACGGTTTGGGCCAGCCGATCTACGTGCAATACCTGAAATGGATGAAGCTCGTCGTCCGCGGCGATTTCGGCCAGTCGATGGAGTGGAAGCGGCCGGTCATCGAGGTGATCGGCGACCGCCTGTGGCTCACCGTGGTGATCTCGGTGGCCGCGCTGATCCTCACGTGGGTGCTCGCGCTGCCCATCGGCATCTATTCCGCCGTGCGCCAGTACTCGCCGGGCGATTACCTGGCGACCTTCGTGGGCTTCATCGGTCTCGCCGTGCCGAACTTCCTGCTCGCGCTGGTCCTGCTCTACCTCGGCTTCGTGCTGTTCAACGCGCACATCGGCGGCCTCTTCACGCCGGAGCTGCAGGACGCGCCGTGGAGCGCGGCGCGCGCGTGGGACCTTGCCAAGCACCTGCCCATTCCCGCGCTGATCCTGGGCCTGGCCGGCACCGCGCAGCAGGTCCGGATCATGCGGGCCAATCTGCTCGACGAGCTCCGCAAGCCCTACGTGGTGACCGCGCGCTCCAAGGGGCTTTCCGAGCTCCGCGTCATCCTGAAGTATCCCGTGCGGATGGCGCTCAACCCGTTCGCGAGCACCATCGGCTACACGCTGCCGTACATCGTGTCCGGCAGCATCATCGTGTCGCTCGTCCTCGGCCTGCCCACCGTGGGCCCGCTCCTGCTCAAGGCGCTGATCGCGCAGGACATGTTCCTGGCCGGCACCATCGTGCTGCTGCTCGGCGTGATGACGGTGATCGGCACGCTCCTGTCCGACATCCTGCTCGTGTGGATCGATCCGCGCATCCGGATCGAGGAGACGTAGTGGACGCGCGCATCTTCGTCGCCTCGCAGTGGCAGCTCATGTGGTGGCGGTTCCGCAAGCACAAGGTGGCGCTGGTCAGCGCCGTCGTGGTCATCGGTTTCTACACGATCGTGCTCGGCGCCGACTTCCTGGCCTACGCCGATCCCGACGCGTCGGAAGCCCAGCGCTCGCTGATGCCGCCGCAGCGCGTGCACTTCTTCGACGGCGGGCGCTTCGCTCCCTACGTTCACGGCGTCAAGGGCGTGCGCGATCCGCAGACGTTCAAGCGTGTCTACCGGCCCGATCCGAGCCGGAAGGTGCCGATCCGGTTCTTCGCCGAGGGCGCTCCGTATCACTTCCTCGGCGTGTTTCCGGCCACGCGCCATCTCATCGGCGTCGACGGCGGCGGCGATGCCGCCCAGGCGATCTTCCTGCTCGGCACGGACGTGCAGGGGCGCGACCTGTGGTCACGGCTGATGTACGGCACGCGCATCTCGCTGACCATCGGTCTGTTCGGGGTGACGCTGAGCCTGATCCTCGGCGTGTTCCTCGGCGGACTCTCCGGTTTCTACGGCGGCGTCACCGACACCCTGATCCAGCGCACGATCGAGATCTTGCGATCGATCCCGACGATTCCGTTGTGGATGGGGCTGGCCGCGGCCATGCCGCGTGAGTGGACGATCCTGCAGGTCTACTTCGCGATCACCATCATCATCTCGCTGCTCGGCTGGACGGAGCTGGCGCGGGTGGTGCGCGGACGCTTCCTGGCCATGCGCGAGGAAGACTTCGTGGTATCGGCCCGCCTGGTCGGGTGCACGCGGACGCGCACGATCTTCGTGCACATGGTGCCGTCGTTCATGAGCCACATCATCGCGGCCACCACGCTCGCCCTGCCCGCGATGATCGTCAGCGAGACCGCGCTGAGCTTCCTCGGTCTGGGCTTGCGCCCGCCCGCCATCAGCTGGGGCGTGCTGTTGCAGCAGGCCCAGAACGTTCAGACCGTCGCCATCTCGCCGTGGCTGATGCTGCCCGCCGTCCCCGTGATCGTCGTGGTCATGGCCTTCAACTTCCTGGGTGACGGCCTCCGAGACGCCGCGGACCCCTATGGCCACTGAGCCGCTGCTGTCCGTTCGGAACTTGAAGACCTATTTCGCGCAGGACGAGGGGACGGTGCGGGCCGTCGACGGCGTCAGCTTCGACATGGCACAGGGAGTCACGCTCGGGATTGTCGGCGAGAGCGGGTGCGGGAAGAGCATCACCGCGCGGTCGATTCTCAGGATCGTCGACCGGCCGGGGAAGATTCTCGAGGGGGAGATCCATTTTCGGCGGCCGCCCAAGAACGGGGGCATGCCGCAGACCGTGGACCTGGCCCGGCTCGATCCGAACGGATCGGAGATGCGCGCCATTCGCGGCGCCGAGATCGCGCTGATCTTTCAGGAGCCGATGTCGTCGTTCAGTCCGGTCCACACCATCGGCAACCAGATCATCGAGGCGATCCTCCTGCATCAACCCGTCACCCGGCGCGAGGCGCGGGCCCAGACGATCGAAATCCTGCGCCGGGTCGGGGTGTCCTCGCCGGAAGAGCGCGTGGATCAGCTCTCCAACCAGCTCAGCGGCGGCCTGCGCCAGCGCGCGATGATCGCGATGGCGCTCTCGTGCAAGCCGACGCTGCTGATCGCCGACGAGCCCACCACGGCGCTCGACGTGACCACCCAGACCCAGATCCTGGAGCTGATGCGCCAGCTGCAGCGGGAAGACGGGATGGCGATCATGCTGATCACCCACGACCTGGGCGTGATCGCCGAGATGGCCACCGACGTGGCGGTGATGTATCTCGGGCGCGTGGTCGAGCAGGCGCCCGTCGACGCCATCTTCCACGATCCCAAGCATCCCTACACACGCGCGCTCCTCACGTCCATCCCGCGCATTCGCTCGCGTACGCGGGAGCGCCTGACCCCGATCGCGGGCGCGGTGCCCCATCCGTACGATCGGCCGGCGGGATGCCCGTTCCATCCGCGCTGCGCCAACTTCATGCCGGGGAAGTGCGATCGCGAGGCGCCCGCGCTCCGGCCCGTGGCCGATCATCACGCCGTGAGCTGCTTTCTCTACGAATGAGCACGAACGGATCGCCGCTCCTTCGCGTCTCCGGCCTGCAGAAGCTCTTTCCGATCCGCAAGGGCCTGCTGCGCCGGACGGTCGGACACGTGCGCGCGGTGGACGGCGTCGACTTCCACATCGACGAGGGCGAGACGCTGGGACTCGTGGGCGAGAGCGGCTGCGGCAAGACCACCACCGCGCGCTGCATCCTGCGCGCGATCGAGCCCACGGCCGGCGAGGTCTCGATGCGCCTGGCCGACGGCTCGGTGGTGGACATGGCGACGCTTGGGCCGAAGGCGCTGCGCGGGCTGCGGCGCGAGATGCAGATGATCTTCCAGGACCCGTTCACCTCGCTCAACCCGCGCATGACCCTCCTCGATCTCGTGGGCGAGCCGTTGCTGGTCCACGGGATGCGGAACCGGGGGGAGCGCGAGCATCGCGTGGCCGATCTCCTGCGCCTCGTCGGCCTCAGGCCCGAGTACATGCGGCGCTTCCCCCATGCCTTCAGCGGCGGCGAGCGCCAGCGCATCGGCATCGCGCGCGCGCTCGCGCTGCACCCGCGGCTCGTCGTCGCCGACGAGCCGGTGTCCGCCCTCGACGTCTCCGTGCAGGCGCAAATCCTGAACCTGCTCCTCGATCTGCAGGCCGATCTCCGATTGACCTACCTGTTCGTGGCCCACGACCTCAGCGTCGTCCGCCACATCAGCCACCGCGTGGCCGTGATGTACGTCGGCCGGATGGTCGAGATCGGCGGGACCGACGAGCTCTTCAGCGCCCCCAAGCATCCGTACACCGCCGCGTTGCTCTCCGCGGTGCCCGAACCCGATCCGCGCACGCGCTCGCGGCGCATCGTGCTCCAGGGGGAAGTCGCCAACCCGGCCGCGCCCCCCAGCGGCTGCTATTTCCACCCGCGCTGCCCCCACGCGATCGAGCGCTGCCGGACCGAGGCGCCCGCGTGGCGCGAGATCTCACCCGGCCGCTTCGTCGGCTGTCATCGCGCGGACGAGCTCACGCTCGCCGGCGTGGAGTGACTGACCCTCGGGACGACGTCGTGCGGCAAGGGCGAGAGGCCCGGCCTCGATCGCCCTCGTCGCCCTGCGCCGACGCCGGTTCGCGGAGTCGCGAGCCGAACGCGCTCTCCCGCAACTGCGGTAAACCCCCGAGATCATAGACGGTCTCGGGGGTTTCGCGTTTCTACGGCGTGACGGCCGCCTGACGTTGGTTGCGCCCGTGGGTTCCGGAAACTCTGACCGCTCCATTCCGGAATTCTGGCCGCTGCCGAGGGATGGCGCGGCCGCGTATCCGCCTCGCAGAAATCCCTTGACGGCCTGTTGTCCGCGCTGTACTTAGGGGAAGACCGTCTATCGGATGCTCGGGACTTTCGAGCTGGCGCTTTATGTTGTCTATGCTGCCAGGGTCGTGAGTTTCGAGACGAGGGCTGGTGTTCGCCGAGTACCCGCAGGGAGGATGGCTCATGCGTGTCCAGGTGCAATGGCTGAAGGAGGGACCGTCTGGTCCTTCGACCTCGGGCAGCGCCTATCTGAGCGAGGGGGAGAGTGTCACGGTCGGCCGAGAGACCGGCGTCGATATACAGTTGAGTGACGACACCGTATCGAGGTTGCACGCCGAGGTCTATCTGGAGGGCAGCGTCGTCGTCATCAAGGATTCGGGCAGCACGAATGGGATCATCCTGGAGGGTAAACAGGTGGTCCAGTCGCGCTGGGAGCCGGGCCAATCGGTGCGAATCGGATCGTTCCGCCTCAGTCTCGTTGCGGTGGCCGAGGCTCTCGAACGGTCGCGCGCGGGCATGCCCTCCCCCGTGAGCCAGCGCCCGCTCGAGATCAGGCCACCGGTGACGCCGGGAACCGGACGCGTCGAGCTGGGCGATGTCTACCAGCGCGCGAAGAAGAACGATCGCCAAGCCGTACGGGAGTTCTTCTTGGGCTTTCTCGGACGCAACGAGACGGTGATCGATACCGGCTACCTCGGTTCTCTCGGACTGATCTTTCCCGAGCACAGCTTCTGGTGCGTGACCACTGCCCGCGTCTGCGGCATGATCGTGAACGCCTCCGGTCGGCTCGATTTCATGTTTTGCTTTCTCAAGGCCGTCGACGTCGCGTACTTCCACCAGCCCTCGAGGGTGGGCCTGTGGATGACCATCGCCATCTATCTGATCGGCGTCGCTTCGATCGGCCTGAGCGGCGTGGGGGTGGGTCTGGTGGCGTCGGCCCTGGGGCTCGGCACGTTGATCAAATATTCGTCGTTCATCCTCGGATTGCTCGTGCTCGCGGGCGGCATCTACCTGATCCCGTGGGTGACTCGGTTCTACTATCGGTTCACCAAATCGGGCTGCGTGTTCTTCACCAAGGAACACGTCCATATGGCCATTCTGGCGGATCGGAACAACCTGAAGGCCGCCCAGTCCATGCTGCGAGTGTTCGAGGAGCAAAAGCGCACACTGGGCGTTTGACGTCGCATCCGTCAACCGCACCAGCGCGGCGAGGGGGCGCACATGCAGATCTTCCTCAGCTATTCGCGAGGCGACGCTCAGCAGGCTGCCGCGTGGGTCGAGGATCTCGAGAGGTGTGGCTATCGGGTCTGGATCGACCGCGCGGGCATTCACGGTGGTGATCAATGGAAGGCGATGATCGTGCGCTCGATCCAAGAAGCGCAGGCGATCGTCCTCCTGCTCTCGCCCAACTCGACGCGATCGGACAACGTTCGCCGTGAAATCGACGTGGCCTGCGACGCGAAGAAGCCCATCATTCCCGTCGAGATCCAGGCGACCAGGGTCCCCCCGGAATTCGGCTACCAGCTCGCCGGTGCGCAGATCCTGCGTGTGTGGAACGACCCGCGTGGCGGGCTTGGCCTGGTCAGGACGGCGCTCAAGGCCGCGGGTGTCGAGCGCAGTAGTGCTCGCATCGTGGAGGCCCGTCCCGGCGGCCGAACCTCGGGTGAGGCCAATGTCGACCTGGCGGACATCGGCCAGTTGGGCTTCTTGAACAAGATCGCCTTCTGGCGGCGCGACTAGACGTTCGGATCCCCCCGCGATTGCGTTTCCCCCCTCCGGGTTTTCGCGCTCGACGATTCTCGCGATACCCATCGCGATACACTCTCGGGTGACGGAGGAGGACACGACATGAAGCTCGGCGTGGTGTTTCCTCAGACGGAAATCGGCTCGGACCCGGCGGTGATCCGCGACTATGCCCAGGCCGCCGAGGGCGCCGGCTACGATCACCTGCTCGTCTTCGATCACGTGCTGGGCGGCAAGCTGGAGCGCTTCGACACGCTCGGCCGCCGCTCAGCGAGCAGATCGCCGTGATGCGGAAGCTCTGGACCGAGCCGGTGGTGAACTTTCAAGGCTCGTATCATCATCTCGAGGGCGCCGGCATCAATCCTCTCTCCGTCCAGCGTCCCATCCCCGTGTGGATGGGGGGCATGGCCGAGCCCGTGCTCAAGCGGGTCGCCGAGATCTCCGACGGCTGGTTCCCGCAGTTTCAACCCGGTGACGAGGCGAGCCACACGCTGGATCGCGTGCGCGCGTACATGAAGGAGGCGGCCGCCCGCCCGCTGCCGTGGGAATCGAGGGACGCTTCGCCTATGGGATCGGCGGCCCGACCGAGTGGGTCTCGGTCGCTTGTTGGCAGTGGAAGACCAGATCTCCGAGGATGGGTGGGCTTGCGGTCAGCTCGTGATCGGCCGCGCGGAGGTCCTCGGCCGCCCGAACCAGCCAGGCCTTGACCTCCGCAACCCTGGCGGGATCATGCGGCATACAGCAGGCGGCCCTCGCGGAGCACGGTGGCCGGGAGAGACGGCTTGATGTGGCGACGCTCCTCGAAGTACTCGCGCGTGCACACCAGCACGTCGGCGGCGGTGCCGGTTCCCCTGAGGGCCGTGTAGGCGAGCCGGCTCCGACGGCGTTCCGGGGGGGCGGACGACGGCACGACGACGAGCAGGGCCGAAGTCGCTGTCGGGCCCGGGATTGCCGCGGGCTTGCGATCCGAACAGGTAGATGCGGAGGGGCCGATAGGCCTCGATCAGGCGGCGCAACACCTCCGCCAGTCTCGGATCCGCGATGTCGACCGTGCCTTGAGTCGTCACCTGAACCCTTTGTAGCATGCCTGGTAGACCCTACGGAAAGGACCTTGGCTCACCGAGGTGCGTGTTTAGAAAGCGCCTTGCCTTCTCGAAGCTCTGCGTGGCGGGATGCTCGTCGTAGCCGGGGTGGGTGCGCACCGCGAAGCCGTGGGGGGCGCCCTCGTAGAAGGTGAACTCGCAGACTTTGCCGAGCGCGCGCATCCGGGCTTCCATCCGGCGCATGCCCTCGACCGGGGCTTGCTCGTCTTCCGTGCCGTGCAGGACCAGCATGGGGACGTTCACGCCCTCGACGAGGTCGTACGGCTCGGGGCCAGGCGCGGACGC
>Ga0193725_1000355_pt1 | contig 14024 bp, 10 predicted proteins | sample H2a2metaG_FD_143058 | JGI IMG/M metagenome (GOLD analysis project Ga0193725, IMG submission 143058) | Soil microbial communities from a riparian zone of the East river system, Colorado, United States - H2a2 | ecosystem: Environmental > Terrestrial > Soil > Riparian zone | place: USA: East River... | reverse complement strand
AGCCACCCGAACGTCGGCGTGTTGGTCTTGCCCAGCATGATGGCGCCCGCGGCCCGGATCCGCTCCACCATCGGCGCATCCTCGGTGGGCACGTTGTCGCGGAAGAGCGGCGTGCCGAAGGTGGTGCGCACGCCCTTGGTGGTGACGAGGTCCTTCACCGAGAACGGTACTCCGTGCAGCGGACCGAGGGTGGCGCCCTTACGCGTGAGCGCGCGCTCCGCCGCCTTCGCCTCCCGCCGCGCCTGCTCGGCGACGAGGGTCACGAACGCGTTGAGCTTGCCGTCGACCTTGGCGATCCGATCGAGCACGGCGTCGATCGCCTCGACGGGCGAGAGCTTCTTGCGACGGATGAGTCCCGCCATCTCCGACGCCGGCATCCAGCACAGCTCTTCGCTCGTCATCGATACCTCCTACGAACTGCCTCTCAACCGTGGGTCCAGTGTGTCGCGCAACGCATCGCCCAGCAAGTTGGAGCCGAAGACGGCCAGGCTGATGGCGATGCCGGGGAAGAGGACCAGGTGCGGGGCCTTCTGCGCGTATTCGGCGGCGGAGACCGAGAGCATGCGGCCCCACGAGGGATACGGCTCGGGCACGCCGAGGCCGAGGAACGACAGCGTCGCCTCCACCAGGATCGCGCTGCCGAGCTGAGCGGTACAGAGCACGATGAACGGCCCCATCGTGTTGGGCAGGATGTGACGGAAGGCGATGCGCAGATGGCTCACCCCGACGGCGCCCGCGGCTTCGATGTATTGCATCTCGCGGATCGTCAGCACGCTCGAGCGGATCACGCGGGCCGCCCGCGGGATGATCGGGATCGAGATCGCGATGACCACGTTCTGGATCGAGGGGCCGAGCGAGGCCGACATGACGAGGGCCAGCACGAGCAGCGGCAATCCCTGGAGGATGTCGAGCACGCGCTGGGAGACGAGATCGGTCTTGCCCCCCACGTAACCCGAGAGCAGCCCGATGATGCCGCCGAGGACCGAGCCGAGCAGCGTGGAGGCCAGGCCCACGATCAGCGAGACGCGGGCGCCATGGACGATGCGCGAGTAGATGTCGCGTCCGAGGTGATCGGAGCCGAGCCAGTGCTCGCCCGAGGGCGCGGCCAGCGTGTGGGCGGCGTCGGTCGCGATGGGATCGTGAGTCGCCAGCACGTCGGCGAAGACGGCCGTGATCAGCATCACGGCCATCAGGAGCCCGCCCGCGGCCCCCAGCGGCTTCTTGCGGATGAAGCGCCAGAGCGCGGCGCCGAGGCTGTCGCGGCGGCGCGTCGCCGCCGGTAGCGTGAGCTCGATTTCGGCGCCGACTGGCCTAACTGCCATAACGCACTCGAGGATCCAACACGCCGTACAGCATGTCCACGATCAGATTGGACAGGATCACGACGATGGCGATGAACATCACGAGATTCTGCACGACCGGGTAGTCGCGCCACAGGATGGCCTGGACGAGGAAGCGGGCCACCCCGGGCAGGTTGAAGACGGTCTCGGTGACGACCAGGCCGCCGATGAGGAACGCGAACTCGATGCCGATGACGGTGACCACCGGCAGGATCGCGTTCTTCAGCGCGTGCCGCCAGATGACCACCCGCCCGTTCTGGCCCTTGGCCCACGCCGTGCGGATGTAGTCCTCGCGCATGACTTCGAGCAGCGACGAGCGGGTGATGCGCATGATCAGCGCCGAGGAGCGATAGCCGACGGCCAGGGCCGGGAGCACGAACTGGATCACGTGGAGCTTGAAGTTCTCGAACGGCGAGACGTAGGTCAGCGGCGGGATCCAGCCGAACCACGTGACGCAGCCGAGGATGATGACCATGGCCAGCCAGAACGACGGCATCGAGAGCCCGCTCAGGCTGATCACCCGGAGCACGTAGTCGAGGGTGGTGTCCTGCCGGACCGCGCTGATCACGCCGGTGGGAACGCCGAGGACCACCGCGAACACGAGCGACAGCAGGGCCAGCTCGATGGTCACCGGCACCAGCGGCTTGATGATCTGCCACGCCGGCAGGTCGTAGCGATAGGACTTGCCGAGGTCGCCGGTGAGGATCTGCGTGATCCAGCTCACGTACTGGGCCCAGTACGGCCGGTCCATCCCGAGGTCTTTGAGGATGGCCTGCTTCTCGGCCGCGTTCACGTAGCCGGCCGACGCGAACAGGATGTCGACGATGTCGCCCGGGGCCAGCCGCAGGAGCACGAAGATGACCACCGACATGCCGAACAGGGTCAGCACGGCGATGGCCAGTCTCTGCGCGATGTACGTCTTCACGCCGGGCGCTTTACTTGTCGATCCAGACTTCCTGCATCCGGCCGAAGTTGTAGATGGACTGGTGGGGGATCAGGTTCTTCACGTGCGGCCACACCGTGAAGTAGTCGAGCTTCCAGTCGAGGATGGGCCGCGACGCCTCCGCCTCGATCTTCTTCTGGATGTCCCACACGAGCTGCATCCGCTTCCTGGCGTCCAGCTCCTGCGACTGGGCGTCGATCAGCTTACCGATCTCCTCGTTGCAGTAGGCGCTGTAGTTCCGCGGCGAGCCGCAGCCGTAGTTCTCGAAGAAGTTGGCGTCCGGGTCGTCGGGGCCGATGCCGGTGAGGTTGGCGCCGATCTGGTACTCGCCGCGGGTGGCCATGGGATGCCACTGCGCGGTCTCCACCTGCTTCAAGGTCGCCTCGATGCCGACCTGCTTCAGCTCGTTGATCACGAACGAGGCCATGTCGACGTAGACCGCGATGGCGCGGGTGACCATCTCGACCTTCAACGGCTTCTGGGGCGAGATGCCGGCCTCGGCCAGGAGCTTGCGGGCCCGATCTTTCTCCTCGGCCGGCTTGCCGTAGCCGGGCAGCGCGATCAGGTCCTTCTCGAGCAGCCCGAACACGCCGTGCGGCTTGGGCGCCATCGACGCGCCGATCACCGCCCCGCCCTGCTGCACGGCCTGCACCAGGGCCCGCCGATCGATGGCGTGGCTGACCGCGAGGCGGACCTTCAGGTTGTCGAAGGGCGGCTTCTTCACGTTCATGATGATGTTGTCGTTCACGTTCTGGCTGTAGGGCGTGACCACGAGCTGGGGCACCGCCTTCTTGAGCTGCTCGGCGGTGGTCTTGGTGGTCTCGCCGGGAAAGGCCACGTCGACCTTCCCGGCCTGGAGCGCCGCCGTCCGCGTGCCGCGCTCGACGATCACGATGTACTTGAGTCCGTCGAGGTAGGGACGGCCCTTGACGAAGTAGTCGGGGTTCTTCACGAACTCCACGAACTCGCCCTTGCGCCACTCCTTGAGCTTGAAGGGGCCCGTGCCCACGCACCCCGTGCGGTAGGCGGCGGGCGGAACGTGGGCGGCGTAGACCGGGCTGTAGCCCGAGGCGAGCATGAGCAGCAGCGACGGCTGGGGCTTCTTGAGGTGGAAGATCGCCGTGTGCGGATCCGGCGCCTCGACGTTCTGGATATTGGTGTACCAGTCCTTGCGCGGGTTGATGCGCAGCTTGCCCTGGGCGTCGGGCGCCTCGCGCAGCATGTCGAACGTGAACTTCACGTCCTTCGAGGTGAACGGCTGGCCGTCGTGCCACTTGACGCCCTTGCGCAGGAAGAAGACGAGGTTGCGATAGTTGTCCTGCCACGACCACTTCTCGGCCAGCTCGCCGATGACGGTGTCCAGGCTCTCGACCTTCTTCAGGGGGTCGAAGAAGACCAGGTTGCTGAGGCACGGCATGGCCGGCCACGAGGTGGAGATGGTGCCGGTCTCGTGCACGGCGAACCCCTGGGGCAAGTCTTCACGCTGGGTGATGTTCAGGGTCCCGCCCGACTTCGGCGTCTGGCTCACCGCCGGACCGCTGACGGCCAGGGCCAGGACGGCGGCCAGGACGATGACGACGATCGACGCACGACGTGCAGTCATGAAAATCCCTCCAGAAAATTGCCGGTAGATGCACGGAGTGTAAGGGAGAACCGGCGACCCCACAACTCGAGCGAACCGGATCAGCGCGGGCGCCGACGCGACGGGAGCAGGATCCGCGAGGCCCGCACGTCCCACACGCCGCGCGGGGTGAGGCGAACGGCGGGCAGGAAGTCCGCCGACAGGAAGAGCAGCGTGAAGAACGGGTCGTGATGGGCATGGCCGCGGGCGGCCAGCGCCGCGCGGAAGCCGCGCTCGGCGGCGGCGGCGTCGGCGAGAGAGCCGCGTCCCATGATGCCACCGATCGGTAACGCGACCTCGAAGGCGGTCGCGTCGCCGTCGACGAGCACGAGGCCGCCGCGGAGCTCCAGCAGCCGGTTGACCGCGCGCGCCATGGCCGCCGGCGTTCGCCCGAGGACGAGGATGTTGAAATCGGTGCTGAGGGTCGTGGCGAGCCCGTCGATGCGCTCGGCGAAGCCGGCCACCACGCCCGGGGCCACCCAGCGGCCCATCCGATCGACGAGGGCGGCGTGGAGATCGCCGGGAGCGAGCGGGCGATCCTCGCGCCGGCTGATCACCGCGCTGACCAGCCGGAGCACCGGGTAGCGCTCCCGCGCCGGCAGCGCGAAGTCGCGGGCGGTGGCGCGCCAGCCGACCTCGAGGCGGGCGCGCGGCGAGGTGAACGCGCGCGACCACGCCAGGTCGGGGACGCGCGTGAGCAGCCGTCCGCCCTCGGCGGCCAGGCGTCCGCGCGCGATCACCATCTCGGGGCGAGGCTCGGCGAGGTCGCCGAGCACGCACACGTCGGCGTATCGACCGGGCGCGATGCCGCCGAGGTCGCCGTCGCGCCGGAAGTAGGTCGCGGGGTTGAGCGTGACCATGCGGTAGGCGTCCAGCGGCGGCACCCCGCGGTCCAGGGCGAGACGCAGCAGGTGATCGACGAACCCGTGCTCGACCACGAAGGCCGGCATCGCTCCGTCGCTCGTGAGCATCACCCGTGACGCGAGGGCGGGCGCTTCCTCGAGCGCGTCGAGCAGCCCGACGAGGTCGGGCCGCAGCGAGGAGTCGCGCAGCATCACCGCGATCCCCTGCCGCGCGCGCTCCAGAACTTCGGCGGCGGTGATCGGCTCGTGATCCGAGGTGAACCCGGCGGCGGCGATGGCCGGGATCTTCTCCGCCGACGCGCCGGCGGTATGACCCTCCACGCGGAGGCCACGCGCCTCGGCGATCGCGAGCCGTCGGAGCAGATCGGGGGCGCCGCGATGAGCGTCGGGCCAGCGCGTGACCTCGCCGGCGGCCGCCGCCCATGGATGCTCGAGGGCGCGGATGAAATCGCGCAGCGGAAAGCGGCGCGCCTCGTCGGTGGTGCGCGATTGTCCGTGGGGACGAATCATCCAGTAGAACTTGAGCGGCGAGCGGGCCAGCCCGTCGGCGACCGCGCGGAAGGCCGCGAGCCCGCCCAGCTCCCAGAACTGCAGCGTGTCGGCGAACACGCTGGTCGTCCCCAAAGGCAGCACGTGGCGCGCGAACGCCGATGGCGTGACGAAGTTGCCGACGTGGACGTGGGGGTCGATGTAGCCGGGCACCAGGACGCGGCCCGCGACGTCGAGCACCCGCGTGCGCGCGCCGATCGCGTCTTCGCGGAGCCCGACGTAGGCGATCCGCTCGCCCGTGATCGCGACGTTGGCGGGATAGAGCTCGCCCGTGTAGACGTTGAGCAGGGTCGCACCACGGAGATAGAGATCGGCCGGCGCATCCCCGCGCGCCACGGCGGTGAGGCGCCGACGCTCGATGCTCGTCATATTGGGAATTATGCCCGCGATTAGAATGGAGACATGGACGCGATCGTGGTCAGCGACTCGGTGCGGGTGCCGGCGAGCGCGCTCACCATGCGCGCGGTGCGCGCCTCCGGTCCCGGCGGCCAGAACGTCAACAAGGTCGCCAGCAAGGTCGACCTCCGCGTCGACCTCGACGCCATCGAAGGCCTCGCGGACTCAGCCCGCGCGCGCCTCCGCGTGCTCGCCATCCACCGCCTGGACGCCGACGGCCGCCTTCAGATCACGAGCCAGCTGACGCGAGACCAGGCGCGCAACGTGGAGGACGCGCGCGAGAAAGTCCGCGCGCTCATCATCCTCGCCCTCCGCGAGCCCAAGCGCCGCCGCCCCTCCCGCCCCACCGCCGCCGCCCGCGAGCGTCGCATCGAATCGAAAAAACACCGCGGCGCGACCAAGCGCCTGCGCGGCCGCCCCGGCGACTGGCCGTAACGGGAAATGACTGGACGCGCGAGACCATTTGACGCGCTGCCGCCGCACCGCTTAAGGTAGTGACCACCATGCGACTCGCCTCATTCAACCTCGAGAACATCTTCGATCGGGCGAAGGCCTTCAACCAGGACACCATGGCTGAGGGCAAAGTGATACTGGACGCGTTCGCGCGCTTGAACAAGCTGTTCGGCAAGCCCACCTACAGCGCCGCCGACAAGAACGCGATCCTCAAGGGTCTCAAGGATCTGGGCGTGCTCAAGGACGACAACGCCGGCCCATTCGTCCGGCTGCGTCAGAATCGTGGGAAGCTCCTGAAGCGGCCACAAACCGGCCCGGTCGAGGTGGTGGCGAATGGGCGTGGCGACTGGATCGGATGGCTGGAGCTCAAGACCGAACGGGTGAACGAGATCGCCACCCAGAACACCGGTCAGGTCGTGCGCGATGTCGCCGCGGACGTTGTGGGCACGATTGAAGTCGACAATCGGATTGCCCTCTTGCGGTTCAATGAGCAGACCCTGCCTAGCGTCAATGCCGAGCCCTATCCGCACGTCATGCTCATTGACGGCAATGACGATCGCGGCATCGACGTCGGTGTCATGTCGCGGTTCCCTTTGGGCACAATGCGGAGTCACGTCGACGACCTCCAGGACGGCTCCCGCATCTTCAGCCGTGATTGCCCGGAATTTGAGATCGCGCTTCCGTCGGGCAACACGCTCCTCGTACTGGTCAACCATCTGAAGAGCAAGGGGTTCGGCACTCAGGCGGACTCGAATGCGCGCCGTCGACGCCAAGCAGAGCGGGTGCGAGCAATTTATGACGCCCGCCGTCAGGCCGGTGTCACGCGCATCGCGGTGATCGGCGACTTCAACGACACCCCGGACTCCACGCCGCTCGCCCCGCTGCTCGCCAACAGTTCCGACCTCCGCGACGTGAGCCTTCACCAGAACTTCCATGGCGACGGCCGCCCGGGCACCTTCGGGAACGGGACGGCGTCACAGAAGATCGACTACATCCTGCTGTCGCCGGAACTCTTCGCCCAGGTCACCAACGCCGGCGTCTTCCGCAAGGGCGTCTGGGGCGGCGTGAACGGGACGCTCTTTCCGCACTTTCCGGAGATGACCAAGGCGATCCACGCCGCCTCGGATCACGCCGCCCTCTTCGTCGACCTCGACATCTGACCGCTCCGAAAGGGGCGGACCTGCCTCGCGCCGACGGGCGTCCCCCTTCGGGGGCCTAAAGTCCGAGCGCTCGGACTTCTTCGCGGAACTTCTGGACGTTGCGGAGCTTGATGTCTTCGTAGCCGCGGATGACGTCGGGGAGGTTCGCGAGCTTCACGGCTCGGGCGTGGCTGTCCGGCGAGAGACTGACGAGCGACTTGTCGACGAGCGCGCGGTATTCGCCGATCAGCTCGCGCTCCACGCGACGGACCTCGGCGCGGCCGAACGGATCGAAGGCGGTGCCGCGCAGGCCGCGCAGCGTGACGAGCAGGCGAAACGCGCCGTCGAACCAGCGGCCGAGCTTGATCTTCTTCTTCATGCCCATCGCGCGCAGGAGCGGCGGATGGAGCGCGTACTTGATCTCGACGCCATCCGGATACTCCTCGGCGAGCTGGGCGGCGAGGTCGTTGGCCAGGTGCAGGCGCGCGACCTCGTACTCGTCCTTGTAGGCCATCAGCTTGAACAGATGGCGCGCGACGCCCTCGGCGAGCGCTCCCTCGCCGGGCAGAGCGGTCCGCTCGGCCGCCGCGACCTTGCTCACGAACTCGACGTATTGCCTGGCGTACGCGGCGTCCTGGTAGGCGATCAACTCCGGCACGCGGATCTCGAGCAATCGCCGCAGCTCACCGGCGGCCCCGGCGCTGTCGACGAGCGCCCGCGCCTCCGCGGTGAGAGCGGGCGCGGCCTCGGCCGCGCCGACGCGATGCTTGTGCAGGCCGGTCACCCATGAGGGGTCGGCGACGGCCAGCCGCCCGGCGCGGAACGCCTGCGTGTTCATCTTCACCGACACGCCGTTGAGCGCGATCGCTTCCTCGATGGCCGTCGCGCTGACCGGGACCGCCCCGGCCTGGTAGGCCGCGCCCAGCACGATCAGGTTCGCGGCCATGTGGTCGTCGAAGAGCATCTCGGCCAGGCCGAGCGCGTCGAGGTAGACGTTCTCGTCCTTGCGGGTCACCCGGCTGAGCGAAGTCGTGAGCGCGACCAGCTCGGGGAAGTGGACGTCGGGCTGGGTGACCATGGCGCCGGTCGGCACCTGACTCGTCGAGATCACCGCGATCGTCTTGTCGGACCGCGCGTGGTCGAGGTTGGTCGGTGACGTCGCGACCAGGAGGTCGAACCCCAGGTAACAATCGGCGCCGCCCGCGGCGATCTTGTTGGACACCTCGGGGGCGTCGGTGAAGATCTTCAGGTGCGAGACCACGGGCCCGCCCTTCTGGCTGAGCCCGGTCTGGTCGAGACCGCGTACCTGCTTACCGTCGAGCAGCGCGGCGGTGCCGAGGACCTGGTTGACGGTCACCACGCCGGTGCCGCCGATGCCCATCATGTAGACGCTCGCCTCCGCGGGCACGCGCAGCACGGGCTCGGGCAGATCGCGGTCGACGCCGAACGCCGGCCGTTCCTTGCGGCGCCGCTCGCCGCGCGGGATCACGGTGAGGAACGACGGGCAATCGCCGTCCAGGCACGAGTAGTCCTTGTTGCAGGACGACTGGTGGATCTGGGTCTTGCGCCCGAACTCCGTCTCCACCGGCTGGACGGACAGACAGTTGGACTTCACCCCGCAGTCGCCGCACCCCTCGCACACGGCCTCGTTGATGAACACGCGCAGGGCGGGATCCGGCAGCTTCTTGCGCTTGCGCAGGCGCCGCTTCTCCGCCGCGCAGCGCTGGTCGTAGAGCAGCACGGTGGCGCCGGGCGTGTCACGCAGGACGCGCTGGGCCTCGTCGAGGCGATCGCGATGCCAGACTTCCACGCCGGGCGCCCACCGCGTGTCGCGCGGATACTTGTCCGGCTCGTCGGTGACCACGATCGTGCGCTTGATGCCCTCGGCCTCGAGCAGGCGGGTGAGCGCGGGCACCGGCATCGCGCCGGTCGCCTCCTGGCCGCCGGTCATGGCCACCGCGGAGTTGTAGAGGATCTTGTAGGTGATGTTGGTGCCTGCGGAGATGGCCTGACGGATGGCCTGCGAGCCGGAATGGAAGCACGTGCCGTCGCCGAGGTTCTGGAACAGGTGCGTCATCTCGGTGAACGGCGCGAGGCCGACCCACTGGGCGCCCTCGCCGCCCATGTGAGTGATCCCGATGTTGTTGCGGTTCATGAGCAGCGCCATGCCGTGACAGCCGATGCCGCCACCGGCCAGCGAGCCCTCGGGGACCACGGTCGAACGGTTGTGCGGGCACCCCGAGCAGAAGTACGGGGTCCGCGCCAGCGTCAGCGACTGCGGGCGCTCGCGCAACGCTTCCAGCAGCGCCACCCGCGACGTCACCGAGGGAAGCTGGACGCGCCGTTCGATCCGTGCGGCGACGATCTGAGCGATGCGGTCCGCGTCCAGCTCGCCGTCGGCCGGCACGAGCGGACGGCCCTCGAGATCGCGCTTGCCCACGATCTTCGGCCGCTCGGTCTGGTTGTAGAGCGCGTCGCGCAGCAGCAGCTCGAAGAAGCCGCGCTTTTCCTCGACGACCAGCAGCTCCTCCAGCCCGCGGGCGAACTCGCGGACGGTGCCGGTCTCGAGCGGATAGAGCATGCGCACGTGGAGCAGGCGGATGCCGTGGTGGCGCAGGGCCGCGTCGTCGAGCCCCAGCTCGCGCAGCGCTTCCCGGAGGTCGTAGTAGGTCTTCCCCGCCGCCGCGATGCCGAGCCAGGCATCGGGCGTGTCGACGGTGATGCGGTTGATCCGGTTGGCCGCGGAGAACGCGCGCGCGGCCTCGAGCCGGCCGTAGAAGATCTCGCGCTCGGTCTCGAGCGAGTAGGGCGGCAGCGCCATCATGTTCTGCCGGGCCTGCCAGGGCGCGCCCTCCCACACGAATCCAGGATCCACGATGGTGACCCGATCGGGAGAGACGTCCGCCGTGGAGATCTCGTCGGCGACGTTGGTGACGATCTTGAACGCCACCCAGAGTCCGGAATAGCGCGACAGCTCGACGCCGATGCGTCCGAGGTCGAGGATCTCCTGCACGTTGCCCGGGAACAGGATGGGAAAGTGCGCGTCGTAGAACGTGACCTCGGTGTGGGTGGGCAGCGTCGACGACTTCGACAGCGGATCGTCGCCGCCGAGCGCGAGCACCCCGCCGTGTCGTCCCACCCCGGCGAAGTTGGCGTGCTTGAACACGTCGCCGGTGCGGTCCACGCCCGGGCCCTTGCCGAACCAGATGCCGACCACGCCGTCGTACTTCGGCTTCGGGAACAGGTTGGCCATCTGGCTGCCGAAGATCGCGGTCGCCCCGAGATCCTCGTTGACGCCGGGGATGAAGACGACTTCGTGCTCGCGCAGGAGATCGCCGTTGCGCTTGAGCGTGAGATCGAGCCCGCCGAGGGGGGAACCCGGGTAGCCGGAGATCAGCGTCGCGGTCCGAAGACCGCGACGCTCGTCGGCCCGGTGCTGATCGAGCGGCAAGCGCACGAGCGCCTGGATGCCGGACAGAAAAACGACTCCCTGCTGCTGTCGATACTTGGCATCGAGCGTGAAGTCCGTGCTGATCGCCATCGCCCCTCCTCGGGAACCTTTCGCCAGCCCGTATGATACGAGGGCGTCCGCGCGGGTGCAATGAATCCGGCCGGAACGACGACGGCGATCACGATCGACCCCGCTTCGCCTACGCTCGACGGTAACTCGCCTTCAGACGCTTCGCGGGCTCCGGGCGCGCGCGCGCCCCCTCGATCCATGCCCCGACTCGAATCAGCGCACGTCCGATGGCGACGCGCAGGGGCTCCCGCGGCGCGCGGTGCGCCGCGATCTGTCGCTGGAGCGCGGCCTCCGCGCGCAGCTCCGTGAGACGGTCTGCGATCACCTCGCCCGTGACGTACTCGTGCCAGTCGAGCATCGCGTCCTCCTCTGTCTCGTTCGACACCGGAGGACGCCCGATGTGAAAGGGGACGGAACAGCTACGACGAGGCGAGCGGGTGGAGGTCGGGCCGGCAGTCCCCGCAGGGCGTGAGCCCCGCGGCCTCGGCCCGCTCGCGCGAGCCGAAGAAGAAGAAGCGATGGGGATCGTCCGCGGTGGGAATCCAGGTACACGTGGGCAGGCAATAGCACTGCTCGCGCGGCAGCGACACGTACATGGTCGCCCGCGGAACGCGCGCGCCTTCCGCCCGCATCACGCCTTCGAGCGCGAGCAGCCGGCGCTTGAGACCCACCTTGTCCCCCGCGTACCCGACGAGCGCGCCCGAACTGCCCACCACGCGGTGACAGGGCACCACGATGGGCAGCGGATTCCAGCGAAGGGCCTGGGCGACGGCGCGCGACGCCGTCGGCTTGCCGATCTCGCTCGCGATGCCGGCGTAGGAGCACACCGCGCCGTACGGGATGGCCGCGGTGGCCCGCAGCACCCCGCGATGGAACTCGCTGCGGGCGAGGCGAAGATCGAGCGGCCACTCGAGATGGGACCGGCGGCCCTCGAGATACTCGAGCAGCTCGCGATAGAAGGCCTCCACCGCGAGGCTGTCCTCGACCGCGTCCAGCTCGGGCCGGCGGCCGAGCAGCGAGCGGCGCACGTCGCCCTCGGGGCCCAGGTACTGGACGAGGGAGACGCCGTCGTCGGTCCGTCCGATGAGGAGCGGACCGAGCGGTGACGGGAACACGCCGTAGCGCAGCCGGCGGCGCCGCAGGTCTCCCAGACGCGCGATCAGCCGCTCCCGCGCCTCCGTGTCGTCGGAGACCGTCGCGCGCAGCCGGCCCACTAGGCCTTCGATGGCGCGATAGCGTCCGAAGTCCTCGCGGCACGGGCCGCAGTGTTCCACGTGCTCCTCCACGCGGCGCGTCGCCTCCGGCGCGGCCTCGCCCGTCGCCGCCGCGACGAGATCCGCCTCGATGGCCACACACCCCGAATGCCTTGCGTTCATGGCGTCACCTCTCTTTCGCTCGCCTCGGACGCGGGGGCCCCAGCCCCCGGCCGTCCCGCGGCTCGCACGGCCATCATCCCGGCCATGTCGTGCCCGTTGAGCGTGTGGCGGATCTTGCGCAGGGCCTGGAACACGTGGGCGCGGGCGCTGTCCGCCGAACAGTCGAGGGTCCGGGCGATCGTCTCGTAGTCGAGCTCGTGAATCTTGCGCAGCACGAAGGCGGTCCGCTGCTTGAGCGGCAACGTGGCCACGACCTCCTCGATCACGGTGCGGGTCTCGCGATACACGGTCTCGCCCTCGGGATCGTGCCCGGCGGTCTCGCTGCGCGCGGCCAGCACCGCGGCGTGGAACGTCGACCGCCGCTTCTCCGACCTGACGTGGTTGCGAAACAGGTTGGTGGCGATGGTGAAGAGCCACGCGCGGACGTTGGCGTCGTCCGGCAATTCGCGGAACGCGCGGTAGGCCCTCAGGAAGGTCTCCTGGGACAGGTCGTCCGCCTCGCTCGCGCGCGCGGTCAGGCGCCGGAGATAGCGGTGGATCTCCCCGTGATGCGTCGCCACCAATGTCTCGAACGTCTCCGGCCCCATTCGCTGATTACAACACCGCTGCGCGGCCGGCGTGAAACGCGCTCAGATCGACCGCGCGGGCAGCGGCAGCGAGCGACGCGCGAGAAACCGGTCGATGCCGGCCCGGCCGTCGTCGGAGGCGACCAGCGCCCCGAACTCCCGCGCCTCGAAGGCCAGGCCGGTCTCGAGTCCCTTGCCGAGGCCGACCCGCACCGCCTCCAGCAGCGCGTGGGCGGGCGCGGTCCGAGGCACGCGCGCGTGATGGTCGAGCAGACGACGGATCTCGGGATCTCGCTCGACGTTGGGAAACGCGATGGTCGTCGCGCCGGCGGCGAGCGGCGACCACAGCGAGCCCGTGAAGCTCCCGTCGGCGATGCGCCGGGCCACGCCGAGCGCGTGGGAGAGCGCGTCCGCGGGCGCGACCTCGTCGACCAGGCCGAGCGAGAGCGCGTCGAGCGCCCCGCGGCGGCGGCCGTCGAGCAGCATGGCCAGCGCGCGCATCAGCAGCGTGTACAGCTCGCCGCGTCCGGCCAGCGCGCGGCGGGCGGCCAGCCGCGGCAGCATCTGGGTCCCGCCGAAGCCCGGGATCACGTGCAGGTTGATCTCGGGCTGGCCGAGCTCGGCCCGCCGCGAGGCGACCCGATAGGCACACGCCATCTGAAGCTCGTTGCCGCCGCCCAGCGCATACCCGTCGACGGCGGCGATGAACGGCGCCGCCGACTGGGCGATCCGCGCGAACACCCGCTGGGCGCGCTGCGCGAACGCCTCCACGTCGGCCGCCCGCGCGAACGCGCGGAGCTGGCGCACGTCGGCGCCGGCCACGAACATCGTCCCGGCGCCGGTAAGCACCGCCGCGCGCAGCCCCGGCTCGGCGGCGAGCGCGTCGAGGGCGCGCTCGAGGTCGTCGAGGGTCGCGCGCCCGATCGTGTTGGCCGGCGGCACGTCGATGGTCACCAGCGCGACCCAGTCCTCGCCGACGGGATCGAGACGCACGCGGACGGTGGCGCCGTCGAGGAAGCGCGCGCCCCAGGCGCCGTAGACCTCACGCGCGCCGCGTGCGCGATCGAGCGCGGCGGACGCGCCGACCCGCACGGTCAGGGTGCCCGCGTGACGGTTTTCGCGGACCGCCTGGTTCGCCTCCGCGAGTCCCTCCCACGCCTCGACCACGGGCGCGTGAACGGCGAGCGCGCCGCCCTCGAGCAGCCTGACGACCTCCGAGGCCTGATGGGCATTCGAGAGATGGCTGCCCAGGATCGCG
>Ga0193725_1000353_pt1 | contig 14057 bp, 12 predicted proteins | sample H2a2metaG_FD_143058 | JGI IMG/M metagenome (GOLD analysis project Ga0193725, IMG submission 143058) | Soil microbial communities from a riparian zone of the East river system, Colorado, United States - H2a2 | ecosystem: Environmental > Terrestrial > Soil > Riparian zone | place: USA: East River... | reverse complement strand
ACCACGCCGGGAATGATTTCGTGCTCGAGGCCGGAATACAAGCTTTCGGTATTCTCGCGCACGACTACCAGATTGAGATCCGGATTGCGACAGGGAATGTTTGGCAACGCTCGAATCGGACGCAGGTTGGCATAAAGATCCAGGGCCTTGCGCAAGCCCACGTTAACGGAAGTAAAGCCTTTGCCAACTGGCGTTGTGATTGGACCTTTGAGCCCAACCTTGTTGCGCTTGATTGATTCAAGCAACTCTTCCGGCAAAGTTGTGCCGAATTTATCCAGCGCTTGCTGGCCCGCGATATGTTTCTCCCATTCGATTTGCGCGCCGGAAGCTTCGATGATGCGCACGACCGCGGAAGCGACTTCAGGGCCGATGCCATCGCCAGGAATCAGTGTGATACGATGCATAAAATGTCAGTGGTTAGTTGTTAGTGGTCAGTTGCGATTTCGTCTCGTCGCCCGATGTGTTCGAAGAAAGCCAAGCGCCCAGCATAAGGCTTCAACTAACAACTGACAACTGACCACTGACTATCGTGCGTCATGCCTGTTAGCAAAAGACTAAGGAAAAACGAATCGGCCGATGTCGTCATTATCGGCGGTGGCGTCATCGGATTAGCGATAGCGCGCGCGCTCAGACAGCGCGGCGTGCGCGAAGTGATGTTGATTGAACGCGGGCGGCCGGGCGCGGAAGCGTCCTGGGCCGCGGGCGGGATTCTCGCGCCACAGGTCGAAGCCGATCATACAGACGCTTTCTTTCGTCTCGCCTGCGCCAGCCGCGACCTTTATCCCGCATTTGCCGCCTCTCTCACGGAAGAAACCGGTATCGATGTAGAACTTGATCGGAGCGGCACACTCTGTCTCGGCTTCAATGCAAAGGAAGGAGAAGAACTGCGGCGGCGTTATGAATGGCAGGCGAGTGAAGGCTTGCAAGTTGAATGGCTGAGCGGTGACGAAGCGCGGCGCCTCGAGCGCTGCCTCTCTGATAACGTCGCTTCGGCTTTGCTACTGCCAAACGATTTCCAGGTTGAGAACCGGCGTTTGGTTGGCGCACTTTTGAGTGCAAACAAAAAGCTGGGTGTTCAACTGGTTGCTGACTGTGCGGTGAGCGCGCTCAGGATCGAAGGTGAAAAAGTTCGCGGAGTCGAAACTTCATCAGGGTTTGTCGCCGCACCCATTGTTGTCGTCGCTGCCGGGGCCTGGAGTTCCCTAATAAATTCACCGGGCTTACCGCTGATCGAGATCGAACCAGTGCGCGGACAGATGCTCTGCTTCTCCGCAGATTCTAATATTGCGCGGCACGTCATCTTCAGCGCGCACGGTTACCTGGTTCCGCGCCATGACGGACGTGTGCTGGCTGGCTCAACCGCCGAGCATGTCGGCTTTGAAAAGTGCGTGACCGATGACGGGATCAAGACCATCAGGGCGATGACGCGGGAGATCTCCGAAGCGATAGCGGCTTTGCCTATGATCGATTCGTGGGCCGGCTTACGGCCGCGCGCTAAAGATGATCTCCCCGTACTCGGGCCATGCGAAGAAGTTGAAGGTTTGTTCTACGCTACCGGTCATTATCGCAATGGAATCCTGCTGGCGCCGATCACCGGTGAAGTGATTGCCAACGCGATTGTGGAGGGAGTGATGCCGGCTACTTTGCACGCGTTTTCGGCAAATCGGTTTCGCGACCGTGCGACCAACGAGGCAATCGCTGTTTAGAGTACTAACTTCAGTTGGGCTCTTCCTTAGCCAATAACAACCCGATTAAAGTCGGATCTCTGAACGGTTTTTGACAGCACCATCGGCGTGTCCTAACATGCTCGCGTCTCTCTGAGGATGCTCGTCAAGACGCCGCGTTGCTTCTGAACTACTAATGAAAAGATCTCAATTCCTGACCTTTGTCATACTTGGTTGTCTCGCAACCGGCAGCTCCGCATCGGCCCAGTCGGGGCGGGTGAAGGACCCCATTGCCCCTCCAACCGCCGAAGCAAACAAAGCCAACGACGCAAAGCCGGCGGACATGCCCGCTGGTTCTCTCGTTAATCCAAATGACCCGCGCACTGCCCTCCAGCTCTTTGAAGATGCCGACAACTACACGCAGAGAAAGTTTGCCGAGTTCGAAAAGCGAAAGATGCCGTATGACCAGCGGCTCGAGGAAAAGATCAAGCAGGAACAGCGTGATCTGGCCGGACAGTCCGCGACGGTTTTAGCCACACGGAAACTCGAGGGTCAGGATATCTACTATCTCGGTTTGCTCTACAACCTGGCGCGCGATTTCGATGCCGCCCTGGAGGCGATGCGTCGTTTTTTGAGCGAGAACCAGAACGCGACGGGCGAGCCGGCACAGAACGCACGTGCGATCATCGTGATCCAAGCGGCGAAAAAAGGATTGCTGCCAGAGGCCGAAAACCGTCTGGCGGAGTACGCACAGAACCAACCGCAACCGGCAGACGATCGCTATGTCCTGGAAAACTGGATGGTGTCCGGCTACTTCAAAACCAGTGACTATAAGCACGCGCTGCCGCACGCGCAGGAAATGTGGAGTGCCGCGAAAGTCTCCGCCAGGAAAAAAGGGCCCTTTGCCCGCGACACTATGCTGATCGAGGCAGTTAAGCTGCTCTCAGAAGCCGAATTGAAATCGGGAAAACCGGACCAGGCCATTGCGCACGTGCAGGAACTTCGCGTCCTGGCGCTCCAGTTACCGTCAGCCAACTTATATAAGCTCGCTCTGCGGCGCCTGCTACAGCTTGATCCCAGGATCGATCTCTTCAAGTTGCCCGACCCGACTGAAACAGCCACCGCTCCGCCGGACATTCGCGTGAATGAGTGGATCGACCAACAGCCAACAAAGCTTGCTGAATTGCGCGGGCGGGTCGTGCTGCTGGATTTCTGGGCGACCTGGTGCGGGCCTTGCCGGATAACGTTTCCCCGGCTGCAGACCTGGCATGAAACTTACAAGAACAAAGGTCTGGTAATTCTGGGTGTGACAAACTTTTTCGGCCACGCTGAAGGCAGGCAGTTGACGCGCGCGCAAGAGCTGGATTACCTGCGCGATTTCAAAAAGAAGTTTCGGCTGCCGTATGGCTTTGCCATTGCCGATTCCGACGACAACGATCGGAATTATGTAGTGTCCAGCATTCCTACGACATTTTTGATCGACCGTCGCGGAGTGGTGCGATTTATCAGTGTCGGCTCGAGCGAGGCAGAGAGTGCGGCGCTGAGCAAAATGATCAGGAAGGTGATTGAAGAGCCGGCGCCGGGAATTGACACGACGACGCGGGGAAACGGAGACGCGAAGAAGGAGTCTCCTTGAGCAGACGGATTGGGTTCCCCCTGTGACCATGCGATCTTTTATTTACCGCACACACATCTGGTTGGGCCTGATCGTCGCCATTCCCGTGCTGGCCTGGGCCTCCAGCGGACTCCTGTATGCATGGCCCAATGTCGTCGAAGGCGGAAAGATAGAAAGCATTGATGCAACGCGGGTCCGCGTCTTACCGTCAGAAGCTCTGACAAAGGCAAGTGAGTTTGCCGGCAGCAAGTTACCTACCACGGCGCTGACGCTTTTGATGCGCGACGGCCGTCCGGTTTACCAGGCTATTGGCGGCATGGGAGCGGATTCGCTGCTGATTGATGCCGAGAACGGGACCGTGATCCGAACGCCGCCACCCGGCGTTCTGACTCGTTACTTTCGCCAGGCGCACTTTTATTTCTTTGCCGGCGGGTGGCAGGTTCCGCTTCTGGTAACATTGTCGGCCCTCGCGGGCGTTTCGGCGGTGTCGGGGCTGTATTTGAATTTGTCGATGTGGTTTGGGAGACTGTTCAGGCGAAGTTAAGGCAATGCAAATATCTCTGGTTAACTTGTTAATCGCGTTCGCCGGCGGGCTCTTATCATTCTTGTCCCCGTGCGTGCTCCCGCTGGTGCCCGGGTACCTCTCGTTGATGTCGGGAGTCAGCATCGATCACATGAAGGGTGAAGAGGGCTCGCGCAGCGGCGCCCTGCGCGCAGTCGTAATCAACTCGATCGCGTTTAATATCGGCTTATCGGTGATCTTCATTGCGTTGGGTGCTACGGCCGGTCTGGTGGGCTCGTCAGTTCTTAGTAACCCCTGGATACGAATTGTCGGAGGCCTTGTCATAATAGTCTTCGGACTGCACCTGATTGGTTTGCTGAAGATCAAGTACCTGTACAGAGACACGCGACAGTTTTCGAGCGAGAAGCCTCGCGGTGTCCTGGGATCTTTGACCCTGGGCGTTGCCTTCGCGGCCGGTTGGACGCCGTGCATTGGCCCGATCCTCGGAGGGATCATGGCGCTGGCGGCAACCAGCGGTGGTTGGAAGGGCGGATTTGTTCTGGCTACATTTTATTCGGCGGGACTTGCCGTGCCTTTCCTGGTCACAGGTCTGGCGATTAACAAGTTTCTCAGTTTCTACTCGAAGTTTCGCCGGCACCTGCACAAAGTTGAGGTGGTCTCAGGCGTAGTCTTGATCATGATCGGCTTGTTGATTGCTTCCGGTTATTCAAGTTTGCTTGCGAGTTCGAGATTTGCCGGGATGTTGCCGAACCTGGAAGCGCTTTTGAAAGTTGCTCCGACGACGCTTCCCAAGGCTGACCCGGGGAATTCCAGGTATGCGCCGGCGCCCGATGTTGAATTCGAGGCTCTCGATGGAAAACCGATTCGGCTATCTTCCCTGCGTGGTCGAGTCGTGTTGCTGAATTTCTGGGCCACGTGGTGTCAACCTTGCCGGGCGGAGATTCCGGAATTCAATGCCCTGCAACGCGACCTTGATTCGAAGGGCCTGTCAGTAGTCGGCGTTTCAGTTTCGCCCGTCGATACGTCTGATTCCATTCGCAGTTTTCAGAAAGACATAAAGCAGGACTACACTGTTTTGCGCGGAGCCGAGGAAATAGGAGCCAAGTTCGGCAACGGGCCTGGCCTGCCGGTCACATACATACTTGACCGCGAAGGGCGTATCCGCCAGAAGTTCAATGGACCGCAAACACGCGAGAACTTTGAAGCCGCCATCAAGCCCCTGCTCGACGAAGCACCCGCGACCGCGCAAAGGAACGACTAGACCAGCTGAAGTCGGAGATCGAAATTGCCCCGGAGTAATGCTATGAGAAAGACACTACTGCTGCTATTTGTTCTGATGATTGCTCCTGCCGCTGTCTGGGCGCAAAGCCACGAATATTCGCCACTGCAGGAAAAGACCGTTAACTACAAGAACTGGACGCTCAACGATCTGGCTCATAACAAGCCGGTCGAGTTGCGCTCGCTGATGCAGGGCAAGAAGCTGGTTATGGTGCTTTACTTTGCGCCCTGGTGTCCGAACTGGCGTAACGAAGCGCCGGTAGCAGCAAGCCTGTACGAGAAATACAAGGCACAGGGATTTGAGATCGTCGGGGTGAGCGAATATGGATCACGCGACGACGTGAAAGCTTACTTTGGTCCGTCCGGGCCGCCTTATCCCGTGGTTAGCGAATCAGAGTCCCGCGATGATCGCGAAAAAACTGCACTCTTTGCGTACCGTCAATTAACCGGTGACACGCGAAAATGGGGATCACCCTGGAATATCTTTCTCGAACCCTCCAAATGTAATTCCAACGGCGAAGTGCTGATGGAAAAGGCCTGGGTCGTTAACGGCGAATTGATCGAAGCTGATGTGGATAAGTTCATTCACGATCGGCTGGCCGCCAACGCCGTGATCACTCCGTGCAAGCAGTGATACCATCCGACGTCATACCGCCGAGCGAAAATCCTGCCCTGCACCTTTCTGTTTCAACAGCCAATGAAGGTGAGCGCCTCGATGCGTTTCTGGCGTCACACATCGAAGGTTGGAGTCGCGCGCGATTACAGCGACTGATCGAAGAGGCCGATGTACTGGTGAACGGCCTTACAGTCAAGTCTTCCTACAAAATCCACGCCGGCGACGAAATTGAAGTTGAGCTTACGCCGCCGCCATCAACCCTTTTTTCCCCGGAAGATATTACCCTCGATGTCGTCTACGAAGATGATGAATTGATCGTTGTTAATAAGGCTGCGGGAATGGTCGTTCATCCGGCCGCCGGCGCCCCCTCAGGTACGCTCGCAAACGCGCTCGCCTTCCATTTCCAGAGGCTTTCGACCCTGGGTGGAATGGCGCGGCCGGGTATTGTGCATCGCCTGGACAAAGGGACTTCGGGCTTGATGGTAGTGGCCAAGACTGAATTGGCACACGAAAATTTAGCCGACCAATTTCGCGCCCGCGAAGTCTTCAAGTCTTATGTAACGTTAGTGCACGGACAAGTCGAGAAAAAGACCGGCCAAATCGATCAGCCAATCGCGCGGGACCCGCGCAATCGTACGCGCATGGCCGTTGTGCGCGGCGGGCGTCCGGCACTTTCAATTTACCGGGTTCGAAAACGTTTTGAACGATTCACATTGCTCAATGTCGAACTGAAGACCGGGCGCACTCATCAGATTCGCGTCCATTTGGCCTGGATCAAACACCCAGTGGTCGGCGACGAGGCCTACGGCGGCGGTCGTGACAAGACAGTTCCCGACCAGAAGGTTCGCTCTGAAATAGCCAGGATCGGGCGCCAGTTCCTTCATGCGGAACAACTCGGCTTTAGTCATCCTCGAACCGCAGAAGAATTACGCTTTACTGCGCCGTTGCCGACGGAACTGCAGGCATTGCTCGACGCACTTCGATAGCCAGCCGGTAACATCCTACATCGTTCGTTGAATCAGGCTGCATGTGGTCACACACTTGCAGTGTGACAACTCGAACCGGCCCCAACCTCGCGAAGCTGAATCCAGAGAGCGGATCGTCGACCCAAACCCCCCGTAACCCTATTACATTGTCTTTTGCTTATCGGTAAGAGTGATGCCCATTTTTTCCAGCGTCACCTTATTCAGAGTACCGGTAACCTTAAGGCCTTCAGCCTGCTGGTATTTCTTGAGACCGTCGCGAGTGTCGTCGCCGAGCTTGCCGGTTTGCTCGCCACTATAGAAGCTGCGCTGTTTCAGAATTGCCTGCGCTTGCTTGATCTGATCGGCATTGGCGCGAAAGATTGGTTTCCGATTTGCGTTAGTGGACTTGTTGCCGCTCGTCGATCCGTTAGCATTGGTGTTAGCGTTCTTATTCTGCGTTGCCGCTGTCAGCGAAAAGGCCACCAGCAGTGAGAGTACAACCAACAGAAGTTTCTTCATCTTGTTCTCCTTTGTGATTTGGAAGGCGCGTTATCGCGCGAAATTTGATAAAGCCAATGTCGAATTTTCTCGCTCTGAGCCGCAATAATATCGTCGCTGTCAACCACCAAATCCGAGCACCAGCAACTCCATAGAAGCAGTTGGAGTTAGGCCTTAGTTGCTGTAATTATTGCAATACAAGCAGTTTGTCTCTGGGTATAATATGTTTGGCAATTCTTAAACCGCTTTGCTATTATGTCTGCGGCTTCATTCGGAGCCACAGATTGCACCAGTCCCCGGCCGACTCCACCGCCAAGATTGCAGACGGAATTCATAAAGCTGACCATGACAAGATTTCCCCGTGCCGCTCTCGTACTACTCTTCCTAAGTGCGCTCGCTCTCACTAGTAAGACGGCTGTCGGCCAGAGCACCCTATACTCGTTCGATAACTTCGACACTCGGAACGGCGTTCGCGTCATTCCGGAACCAGTCAAGGCCAACGTATCAACTCCGCGATCGCGCCGAGCGAGCCGTAACCAACTTGCGAGCAAGGCGAGTGAAAATATACAGCCCACTAATTCTCTGGATGATGCTGCAATCACCGTCAAGAATACTTCGCTGCTCTACGAGCCCGTCGGTACGACGGTTCTCGGCGCGGCTTCACCGTTGCGGGGATACACGACGGGCAGCACGCAGATCGATAACTATCTGATCGACTCAGGGACCAGAAACGGACTCGATCCGCTGCTGCTCTATTCGATCATGCACCAGGAATCCAGCTTCAAGTCGTATGCGATCTCGCCCAAGGGTGCGCGCGGGTTGATGCAATTGATGCCGGGCACCGCAATACGTTACGGCGTGACGAACATCTTCGATCCGCGGCAGAACATAGAGGGTGGCGCCCGCTATGTTCGCTTTCTCCTCGATCTGTTTGATGGGGACATCAACCTCACGCTCGCCGGCTACAACGCCGGTGAAGGCGCCGTGCAAAAGTATGGCTGGCACATCCCACCTTATTCCGAAACCCAGGAGTATGTAAGACGAATCTCCCGCCGCTATGCGCTGCTACGCGATCCAAATGCGCCCCTTTACGCCACCCGCCTCTCCACGAACCAACTGGCGAAGCTCCAGGGAAAACCAGCAGTGCCGCTCACTGTATACGAACGGAGTGTTCTGACTGTACGACTGCCCGATGGAAGGTTGCAGTTGATGAGCCAATAAAAATCCGGGCATTCTTTTTTAGAGCGAGGCGACGCGTCTGACACCAGGCAAGTCGCCTCGTTTTTCATTTAGGGGGCCACGCTCTTTTGTGTAATCATGGGGGCAACTGCTTGCGCTTTGCCGAAACTGAGATGGGAGCTCGGAGCATGCTCTGTACCAACTGCGGATCGACGCTTAACCCGAACAGCCGCTTTTGCGATCAATGCGGCGCGCCTGCACTCGATACGGAAGAAACCAGAATTGCGCGTCCACAGTCTTCGGTTCCGGCGCGGCAGAATAGCAATGATGATATTGAGAGTGTGATCTTCAGGATCCGGCCAACAATGCTTTTCATTAAGATTGGCTACGGCGCGGCGATCGTGGGGGCGATTCTGTTGACGGTTCTACTGGCGATGGTCCGCTTTGTAGAGATTCCCTGGTACTACTCGTTGCCGGTCGCGCTGGGACTATTGCTGATTCCGGCCTATTACCATGTGAAGCGGAACATGATTCGCTACACGCTCACGGAATCCAAGGTCGAAGTCGACCATGGCTTGATAGCCAAGACGACCCGGAACATGCCCTTGTCCAAGATCCAGGACGTCACGGTTTCGGCCTCAATTCTTCAACGGCTGCTGGGGTTCGGTGATGTAGTAATCGACAATGCCAGCGAGGTCGGCGGGACCACAGTTCTTCACAATATCAACAACCCACGTCATTATGCCGACCTGCTTTTGCGTGAGATGGCGCGCCGGCATTAAACTCTCAGCATCGTTCTATTATCGCAACGCAGGAAACATTTGTTGGGGGATCGGGTTCTAAGCAAGGACATGAGTCTGCGTCATCTTACCAAGTCAACCAGGACTCTATGCGGGTTCTCGCTCGCGGCACTGCTGATTTTGTCGGGAGCTGGCATGACCCGCTCTGAGCCGTACTCTGCGAAAGTTGCCGCGATGTTTCCTTCGGATCTGGGAGGCTTCCATCAGCGCCTGATGCGGCCTCTGGTCACTCTTGCGAAACAGGGCATTCTTCAACCAGAGTATTTTGCTCCCAACACCGATCAAAACGATTCGTCACCCTTTCTCGGGGCGGAAGCCGAATACTTATCTGCGGGTGGCGAGAAGCTTCTGGTTGAGATTGTGCGACTACGAGATGATTCCGGGGCCTATGCACTGCTCACTCTGGTGGCGAAGAAGATGAAGGCCGAGGCAGGCTCACAAGACCTGCGTGGCGGCGATGTGGGTACAGCCAGTTTGATTGGAGAGCGCAGCGTCATGTTTTTCAGCGGGCAGACATTTGCGCGCGTGACAAATGAAAGTAATAACAATGCCCAGCCGGCAATTGATCTCGCACGACTCCTCGCCGCGACCCTCGACAAAGGCGAGGATGATATTCCAGTCCTGGTCAAACATCTTCCTGATTGGCAAAGAGCTCAACGCAATGCCCTCTACGCCGTCAACCTGGGAGCGCTGCGAGATGCGATAACGAGGCAACCAATCCTGGATGCACTAAGTTTCGAAGGCGGGACAGAAGCGGTGGTTGCGAACTATGGTCAGGCGCAACTGCTCATCGTTGAATTTACGACGCCGCAGTTCTCAATTGATAACGACCAGCGCATCCTGGCAAAGATTCAGGAGTTGAAGAGTCAGGGTCAGGCTGTCCCATCTGCTTATCGCCGCGTCGGCAACTACTCGGTTTTCGTTTTCAATGCGGTGGATGAAAAGAGCGCGAACCAACTGATCGATCAAGTGAAGTACGAGAAGGTGATCCAGTGGCTGGGGGAGGATCCATACTTGTACGAGCGACTCCAGCGATACGTCGCCCAGACCTCCGCGGGCGTTCTGGTCGCGGTGCTGAAGAGCTCTGGCCTGTCATTGCTAATCTGCCTTGGTCTTGGGACCCTGTCCGGCGCGTTGTTGTTTCGCCACCGGCGCGCTCAGCAGGCAGCTGTCTATTCGGATGCTGGCGGCGGGGTTCGTCTCAACCTCGACGAGCTGACGGGCGCGAGCAATTCACACAGGATACTGGGACCCGGGACCCGGCCTGAATCGGATTCGACCCAATCCTGACCGACCGGCCACCGCAAAGTTGGCCAGTTACTATCGCCCCGAGTTTTCTCCACGCCAACCAATCTCGCCGATAAACCAACGATAACGTCAACGCGGGCAAAATAAGAAGCAGGTGACAACAAGGGCGTTGTCACCTGCTTTTGAAGGCCCACGTTCAAGGGCTAAATATGTCGCCGAGCCTAGTCTTCGGTGCGGCGACGTGGTTTTCTGGGCCGGGTGCGTTCCTGCGCAGGCTTCGCGTCGCCCGGTTGTACGGTCGGCGTCGGCTGCGGAGTTTTGGCTCCCGGCGGACAGATCCAGATTTCGATGAAGTCCGTTTCGCGATAGCCACCGTTGACGATGGTGATCCGGCGCGCATCGACTCCACGCTGATTCACGAGATAGTCCATCGTGCGCCTGCCCAGCATATCTGCCTGGCCTACACGGCTGGTCCGGCCTGAGTAGATGATGACGTAGGCTTGTGAGTCTGGAGCGCCCTGTAACTCGATTGCGAGGTTGTCCAAACGGGCCTTGTCGTCGTCAAAAGCCACCGATTGAAACTGATCGAATGGCTTGCACTCAACCTCGGGTGGTTTCTTTACAATGATATTGGTCGACGCCTGCGCCTGTTGACGGCACATGGCATTGCCCGAACCATCGTCGACTACCAGCGTGGCAGTAACGCGCTGGCTGCCGAGGCCGGTGGAATCCACCGTGATCGTCGCAGTGCCGACGCCACTGACTATTCTGGCGTCAGCCGGCGAGACGGTCCACGTATAGCTGAGAGGCGCTGAGCCGCTGTATGCGACATCGGATGTGAACGTGATTAGGTCGCCGTCATTGACGCTTACCGGGGCTGAAATATTAACCGGATAGGGGCATGGAGACTTGGTGATCGTGTACTTCTTCGGATGATAGTTAAGATTGACGCAGACCTTGCGACCCTGTTCGACATTAAAGTCTCGCACCCAACGTCCGCCGTTAGGCAGCGAGATCTCGATTTTGTGAGATCCCGGGTTAAGTTCGATCACGCGCACCGTCGTGGAGGTGGTGCCTTCCGGCTTCCCATCGATACTAAGAGGAAATCCGCCGGGGTTGGTCGCGAGCTCGATAATGCCGTACTTCACCTTCTTCTTGGCAAGGGCAGTCGTCGAAGTGCAAGCGAGACCGAATGTGACCGCGATCAGGATGGCGACCACGGATTTAATAACGGCTGATTTGGGGCGAATGGCAACCATGAATTTTTTCTCGTTCATCGTTACACCTCCGTCGTCGCTGCTGCTTGTTTACTTGCGCGCATCTTCGCGTAACGACGCCGCGCACCCGCGCTCAGAGCGACAATTCCAGAACCGAATAGTAAGAGCGACGCCGGCTCAGGTATAGGCGGTGTCGGAGTCGGAGTGGGGCACGTTGTGCATGCACACGTTACACACTCTTCGTTATCATGAGTGCAAATACCTGTTACGCAAATCAGCGGAATCAGTGCCAGGAACGGCCACTTCGGGAAACCGCCGCCCACCGCAGGAATCTCGCCGCAGTCGCAAATCGTACCATCGATGTTGTCTTGTTCGAAGACCTGAACGTCGCCCTGGGGCTGTTGGGGCGCGACCTCAGTTCCGGATATGAGTGAAGAAGGAGCTATCGCCTCCGTTCCCGAAACGAGCGACGATGCCGGCAATTGCGCATCGCCTTCAGCAGCCGGAGCAACTGAAGCCGCTGAAGACCTTGACGCGGAAGCCGTGGTTCCCGTCCCGCTCGGATCTTGCGCAACTGCCCGCAGCCGAAGCCGCTGGAGTTGGCCACCGTTTTGCAGGTCGCCCATTACGTTTACGACGTCTGCGAATTTGATTGTACTAGCCTGTGCTGGAACGGCCACCAACAGCAACAAGCTAAGGAACGTCGCGATAAGCCGAAAAACTCGAGTCCTCATCAGGTTAGGAACTCCCTCCTCAAGACTTTCAAACGGCAATGGGACTGTTCTTTATGCATCCGACCTTTCAAGCTTTCTTCGATTTCGGAGACACTGCGGAGACAGCCTGCCTTGCGCACAAGCCTTCAAAACCCATATGCTTGTTTTTACCTGTTAGGGAAACAGAGCTAATACGGAGGGTATTCCAGTTTCAGAAAAGGATTTAAGCCAATGGAAAGGTGGGTTTAGGCAAGCGGACGTGGCGGTGCGCCAAAGCCGCCCGCTTGCCTTACGCGAGTCAGTTTTCTTCTTCTTCTTCGCTCGGGACACTGTGGCCATTTCCCTGACGGTTTTCATCCTTGAGTACGGCTTTACGGGACAACTTAATCTTGTTGCCATCTTTGCCGATACATTTGACCATGATCTGCTGGCCTTCACGCAGCTCGTCACGGACATCGCGAATGCGCCGGTCTGCTATCTCAGAGATATGCAACAGCCCGTCAGTTCCGGGAAAGATTTCGACGAACGCGCCGAAGTCCACGATGCGGTTCACGGTGCCGACATACGTTTGACCTACCTCGGCTTCGGCCGTAATACCTCGAATTCGGGCGACGGCCGCCTCCGCCGCGGCGCTGTCTGCCGTGGCAATCGAAACCGTGCCATCGTCCTCGACGTCGATCTTCGCGCCAGTTTCTTCAACCAGAGCACGAATCACCTTTCCGCCTGGTCCGATGACGTCGCGAATCTTGTCTGGATTAATCTTGATCTTGATGATTCGCGGCGCTAAAAGTGAGATTTCAGTGCGCGGCTCAGCCAACGCCTGTTGCATCGCGTTAATGATGTAGAGGCGGCCTTTCTTGGCTTGCTCCAGGGCTTCGGCCATTATCTGTGAATTGACGCCGGCAATTTTGATATCCATCTGTAGTGCGGTGATTCCTTCGCTCGTCCCGGCGACCTTGAAATCCATGTCGCCGTAATGGTCTTCAGCGCCGGCGATGTCGGTCAGGATTGCGTACTTGTTTCCTTCCATCACCAGGCCCATCGCCACGCCACCGACCGGGGATTTCAACGGCACGCCGGCATCCATCATCGACAACGTTCCCCCACAGACGCTGGCCATTGAAGAGGAACCGTTCGACTCTGTAATGTCGGACACAATGCGAATCGTGTACGGAAACGATGTGTCGTCAGGCAGCGCCGGCTCCAGGGCCCGCCGCGCCAAAGCGCCATGCCCGATCTCGCGCCGTGAAGATGAGCCAAAGCGGCCGACTTCCCCTACCGAATAGTGAGGGAAGTTGTAATGCAGCAGGAAGCGACGCTTGACCTCGCCCTTTTCGATGTCGTCCATGAACTGCTCGTCTTCCTTGGTGCCGAGCGTAGTTGTGACCAACGCCTGCGTTTCGCCCCGCGTAAACAGTGCCGAGCCGTGCGTGCGCGGCAACCAACCAACTTCGCACGTAATGGGGCGAATTTCGGAAAAACGCCGGCCATCCGGACGGCGTCGATGGTTCAGAATATCGTCGCGAAAAATCTTTTCTTTGAGATGATCGAAAGCCTTCCTGGCCCACGCGCGCAACTCAGGCTTATCTTCGGGGTAGCTTTCGGTAACTTCTTTCTTCAACGCATCAATCGCGGCATAACTGGCCCGCTTTTCCTGGCCGGAGGTATCAAGCGCGGCGCGCAGGCGCTCGGCATAGTTTCGCTCGATCTCGGCAATCATCTCTTCGTTCAATACTGGCGG
>Ga0193725_1000352_pt1 | contig 14061 bp, 12 predicted proteins | sample H2a2metaG_FD_143058 | JGI IMG/M metagenome (GOLD analysis project Ga0193725, IMG submission 143058) | Soil microbial communities from a riparian zone of the East river system, Colorado, United States - H2a2 | ecosystem: Environmental > Terrestrial > Soil > Riparian zone | place: USA: East River... | reverse complement strand
ATTCGGGGGGCACTGAAGAGGAATTCAAGACCGCCTACAACCTCTGGAAACAGTCGGGCCGGCCGCGGATCATGATGTACCGTTGCATGCGCGCGATTCCGCCGGACGCGCTCGACCCCGATCAGTTCAAGCGCGTTCAGGAGTTCTTCAAGCAGTTCGAGGCCGTCAGGGGCGAGCATCCCGGGCTCTTCCAGACGTTCGACACCGCCGAGGCCTTCGAGAAACTGCTGCTCGACAACCTGCAAAAGATCCTCCTCGATTACGGCGAGCGCCTGAAGGGCGCGCCGGTATCACCGGAGATCGTTCGAGCCCATGCCCCGAGGATTCCCGACAACCTGCCGCGGCGGGCGCCGTTCTTCGGGCGCGACAAGGATCTCGCCGCCGCGTTGCGCGCGCTGAGCCCGGAGGACCGCACCTGGGGCGTGCTGGTCGACGGTATCGGTGGGATCGGCAAGACCGCCCTGGCCGTCGAGGCGGCGTACCGGTGCAAGGAGAAAGGACAGTTCGACGCGTTCGTCTTCGTGAGCGCAAAGCTGGATCGCCTGGACCCTGACGGCATTCGGACGCTGACCGCCGCCGCCCGTACACTCGACGAGTTTCTGAACGAGACCGCGCGCATCCTCGGGCAGCCGGGCATCGCCCAGCTGGCCGGCGACGCCAGACGGCAGGCGCTCCTCGACACGTTGCGGTCCACGCGCACCCTGCTCGTCTACGACAATCTCGAAACGCTATCCAAGGAAGAGCAGGAAGCGATGGCGGTCTGGCTCCGCGAGCTGCCGCAGGACTGCAAGGCCATCGTCACCAGCCGGCGGCGCGGCGGTGAGGGCGGGGTGTGGCTCCGGCTCGAAAAACTGGAGTGGGACGCGGCGCGCGAGATCATCGAGAACGAGATGAGGCGGGATGCGCAGCTGGCCACCAAGCTCAACCACGCCGGTGCGGCGCGCTGGAGCGAGCTGTACGACGAGACGAAGGGCTCGCCCCTGGCCCTCATGCACGTCCTGGGGCTCCTGCGCGTGAGAGCGGCGCTGACCTTCGAGGGCGCGCTGGACCTGCTGCGCGGCAATCGGGACCCCGATCTTCAGAAGTTCATCTTTCAGCAGGCCCGCCGAGAATTGACGGTGAACGACGAGGCGGCGCTCCGTGCGCTGTCCTTGTTCACTCCCTCTGCCGCGTTCGACTCCTGGGCCGAGGTCGCAGCGCTGTCGCGCAACGCTCTGGAGACCACCATCGATCGCCTGAGCGCGCTGTCGCTGGTCGACGTGTTGGCCGGCGAGGAACGCTATGCCCTGCACCCGCTCACCCGCAACTTCGTGCGCGACGAGCTGCTGGCCGAACCGAACGTTGCTCAGGACACGGGAATGCGATTCGCCCGGTATTGGGTCGCGTTCGCTCAGCGGAACGGCGGGGCCGTCGAGAACTACCGGACGTTCAACCTGCTCGAGACCGAGTGGCCGAACCTCGAAGAGGCCGCGGAGTGGCTCTGGCAGAAGGCTGCCGTGCGCGGCGCGAACGTCGGCGATCAGCAGGCCGCCCGAATGCTGAACGAGGTGGTTGAGGCGCTCAGTCAATTTCTCTGGTTCGGTGGCCGCTGGGACGAGCGAGTTCACCTGAGTTCCCTGGCATACGAAGCAATGCGGGTAACCAACGAGTGGAGCGCCGCCGGCTGGCGTGCGGCGGACTCTGCGTGGATCTACGGCCTCTACGCTCGAAATCTTCCGGACGAGAGCAGTCCGTGGGTCGAACGCGCTGTCGACGCCTGGGCACGCGGCGGGAGCAAGTATGAACAGGCCTACGGCCCGCGTTTGCGCGGTTTGACGGCGCTACAGCGGAAACAATACGACGACGCTGAGCGGTCTTTTCGGGCGTCGCTCGCGATATACCGCGACCTGAAGAACGATGAGGAGTCGCATTCGTCCTCAACGATCTGGGCAACGTGAAGCTCGACCGCGAACACTACGACGAGGCGGACCAGTTCTTTCGCGAAGCCCTGGCCCTCGACGAACGGTCGCAACACAAGGAGGGCATGGCGACTCGCTACGGCAATCTGGGCTTGGTTGCCCGGCTACGAGAGCAATGGGCCGAGGCGAGAGAGTGGCACGGCAAGGGGCTGTCCCTGGCGCGCGAGATCGGGCGACAGGATCTTATCGCCGGCGCCCTCTATGGCCTCGCCCTCGTCCAAGAGCACGAGGGCAGGCCTGATCTGGCGCTGCACCTCGCCGAGGAGGCGCTGGCAATCAAGGAGCGGCTGCGAGACAGCAACCTGCAATTAGCGAGTCGGCTCGTCGAGAGGTTGAGGTCTGCGGGGAAATCAGGAGAAGAAACATAGTCTTATCGACGGCAAGCCGACTTCGCCCGATCTCAGTCGGTCACGAGCCGGCTCAGGGTCGCGAGGAATGCGCGCAGGTCATCGGGGCCGTGGCGGGCGGCGCGATGGACGCGCGCCATGTCGAGCCGCGCGTACGCATGCGCGACGACGTTTCGGAACCCGGCAGCTCGCTCCAGGCGCGCGGCGAGTGCGGGGTCGAGGTGGCCCGCGTCGGCCAGACGACGGAACGCGTCGGCATAGGTGCCAGGTGCCCCGAGCCGCAGCTGCAGGCACGCCGACATCGCGAGGTCGATGACGATCTGGACGGCTTGCCAGAGATGCAGGATGACCGCGTCAGAGGCGTCCGTGGCCGGCGCCAGCTCGGAAGGATCGCCCGGAAGTCGCTCGGCCACGCGAGCGAGGTGACGATGGACCGCCGAGACCTTCTCGGCGAGAATCTCGCGGTCCAGCGCGCTCAACCGCTCGGGTCCGCCAGGACCGCGTCGTAGCCGGCGCGAATCAGGGGCCCGGCATCACACCAGAAATCGACCGCCTCACGCCAAAAATCGGCGAACGCGCCGGGCACACGCTCGAACACCGCGATGCCGTCGCGGGCTGCGCGGAACCGCACGAGCCCACCCGCCCGGGCGAGGTCGACGAGGTCGATACGATCGATACCCAGCGTGCGGACGAGATCGGCGAGCAGCGCATCGTGATCGAGGTCGGGATCGGACAGGATGCCGATGTCCCAGTCCGATGCGGCGGTGGCGTCACCGCGTGCACGGGAGCCGAACACCACGGCGAGGCGAACCCCCGCATGCTGCCTGCACGCGGAAGCGACCACCGGGAATCCGTTCCGATCGTCCACCATGCGTTAGCCCGACTTCTTGCCGATCGTCTCCCGGACTTCTTCCACGGTGAGCGGGCCCACGTCCAGGAACGCGATGATTCGGCAGGGGCAGGCTTCGCCGCCCTCGAACTTCCAGGGGAACGCGCCGATGATGCAGCGGGTGTTGAGCACGCGCTCGATGTCGCCGCCCACGTTCTCGGCGTGGACGCAGCCTTCGGGGAAGGCCAGGTAGTGCATCGGGAAGATCTCTTCCTTGACCAGGCGGCCGCTCTTGTGGTGGCGGTACTCGTACTCGCCGAAGAACTCCAGGACTGACTTGCCGGTCTTCTCCTCGAAGCGCTTGGCGAGGTCGGGGCGCATGTAGCGGATCGTCGTGTTCATCGGGTGGTCGCCGGAGCCGGCGTCGATGCCCCACCAGGAGATCTGCATATCGTGCATCCAGCGGGCGAGCTCCTGGGTGCCGCCGGGGTGCATGCAGAAGTAGCGGGTGAGGTCCTGCTGGGGCTTGCCCTCATAGTAGCGGTGGTAGCCCGTGTGCAGGATCAGGACGTCGCCGCGCTTGACCTCCATGCGGTCGGTGATGTGCTTGGGGGTGATGATGCTCCAGTCCTCCACGCAGTCCGACACATCCACGATCACGCCCTCGTGGACGAGCTTCTCGAGCGGGAGCGAGGCGATGTCGCCGGCGCCGTCGGCGGCGTGCATGGGGCCGTCCAGGTGGGTGCCCACGTGGAGCGAAGTCTCCACGCGCTGGGAGACGATGCGGTTGGTCTGAAGGGTCTGCGTGTAGTAGATCTTCGAGCCGGGGTAGCCGATCCAGCCCGGCGTGTGCATGTTCCAGGGGTGCGAGAGATCGACCAGTCTCATTTGGCCCCCATGATAAAGTCTCCCTACTCCCGTCGTCACGATTTCGAGTCACGAGGAGCACGTCGCATGGATCTCCGCCTCAAGGGCAAGGTGGCGCTGGTGACCGGCGGAAGCAAGGGCATCGGCCGGGCGGTGGCGTCCGGGCTGGCCGAAGAGGGCGCCAAGGTCGCCATCTGCGCGCGCGGCCAGCTCGACCTCGACCACGCGGTGGGCGAGCTGTCCAAGGAAACCGGCGGCGAGATCTTCGCGGTGGCCGGGGACCTCACCAACCCCAAGGACGTCCAGAAGATCGTCGAGACCGTCATCGCCCGCTTCGGGCGCATCGACATCCTCGTCAACAACGCGGGGGCGGCGCCCGGCGGCCTCCTGCTCGACCTCGACGAGGAAGACTGGCAGAAGGCGATCCAGCTCAAGTTCATGGGCTACATCCGCTGCATGAAGGCCGTGATCCCGCACATGCTCAAGCAGGGGCGGGGCCGGATCGTCAACGTGATCGGCAACGACGGCGTCAAGCCGATCGCCATCGAGCTGACCCCCAGCGCGGCCAACGCGGCCGATCTGGCCGTGACGGTGGCGCTGGCCGAGCAGTACGGGCGCAACAACATCTGCATCAACGCGGTCAACCCCGGGCCCGTGGCCACCGAGCGGTGGGACGGTCTGGTGGCGGGCATTGCGCGGGCCCGCAAGATCAGCCCCGACGAGGCGCAGAAGCGGGCCGAGCGCAGCATCCCGCTGGGACGCATTTGCACGCCCGAGGAAGTCGCGGACGTGGTGGTCTTCGTCGCCTCCGAACGCGCGAGCTTCATGAACGGCGCGCTGATCACCGTCGACGGCGGCCAGCGCAAAGCGCTCCTCGACTGAGCGACGCCCTGGAGATCCCGCGACCGGAGGGTGAGCGCTCTCCCCGCGAGGGGTCTCGTTGAAACCGCCGCGCTTCGACTACCTGGCCCCGGCGTCGCTGGACGAAGCGCTGGCGGCCCTCGCCGAGCACGGCGACGCCGCGAAGGTGTTGGCCGGGGGCCAGAGCCTGGTCCCGCTCCTGAACTTCCGGCTGGTGCGCCCGGCCTATCTCGTCGACCTCAACGACATTCCCGGGCTCGCCTACATCCGGCAGGAGAACGGACACGTGGCCATCGGCGCGCTCACCCGGCAGCGCGCCCTCGAGACCTCGGCCCTGATCCGTGAGCGGGTGCCGCTGCTCGCAGACGCGATGCCGCAGATCGGTCACGCGCAGATCAGGAATCGCGGCACCATCGGCGGCAGTCTCGCCCACGCCGATCCTGCCGCTGAGCTCCCGGCCGTCGTGGCCGCGCTCGACGGCGAGCTGGTCGTGCGCAACGCGTCGGGCGGGCGCGTGCTGCGGCCGGACGAGTTCTTCGTGGCGTATCTCACCACCGCGCTCGATCCCACGGAGCTGCTCGTGGAAGTGCGGCTCCCGCTCGTCCCGCCGCGCACGGGGACCGCGTTCCTGGAGGTGAGCCGGCGTCACGGCGATTTCGCGCTGGTCGGCGTGGCCGCGAGCGTGACCCTCGACGACGCCGGCGTCTGCACCAGGTGCGCGATCGCGCTGATTGGCGTCGGCCCCGCCCCGGTCGTCGCGCGCGCGGCCGCCCAGCGGCTCGTCGGATCCAAGCCCACGATGGAGGTGCTCCAGGACGTCGGACAGCTCGCCGCCGCCGACCTGAGCCCCGACGGCGATCTCCACGCCTCCAGCCAGTACCGCCGGCACGTGGCCGGCGTTCTCACGCGGCGCGCCCTCGCCCGCGCTCTCGAGCGGATTCGATGAAAGAACGGTTGATTCGCCTCACCGTGAACGGACGCACTCACGAAGCCACCGTGGAGGCGCGCAAGACCCTCGCCGACTTCCTGCGCGAGGATCTCGGGCTCACGGGCACGCACCTCGGGTGCGAGCACGGGGTGTGCGGCGCGTGCACGATCATCGTCGACGGCGCCGCCGTGCGCTCCTGCCTGCTCTTCGCGGCCCAGATGCACGGCCACGAGATCCTGACCGTCGAGTCGCTCGCCGACGGCGACCGCCTCAACCCGCTCCAGGAAGCGTTCTGGGAACACCACGGGCTCCAGTGCGGATTCTGCACGCCGGGGTTCCTCATGACGCTCACGTGCTTCCTGCGCGAGAATCCCCATCCGACCGAGGCGGAGGTCCGCGTGGCGATCGCCGGCAACCTCTGCCGGTGCACGGGCTACAAGAACATCGTGACGGCCGCATGCGCGGCCGCCCGGAAGATCGCGGCGGCGCCGACCACATGACGATCCCGTCGATCGGCCGGGCGATGCCGCGCACGGAAGATCCGCCGCTGCTCATGGGGCGCGGCAAGTACGCGGCGGACGTCCGCTTGCCCGGCCTGCTCCAGGCCGCGGTGCTGCGCTCGCCTCACGCTCACGCCCGGCTCGGCGCCATTCGCGCCAAGGCCGCGCTCGCGCTAGCCGGGGTTCACGCGGTGATCACCGGCGACGATCTCGCCGGGATCGGCCGCATTCCCACCCGGCTCGGTCATCGCATCGGCCACCCGGAGTGCTTGCAGTTTCCGCTCACACGCGATCGGGTCCGCTACGTGGGCGAGCCCGTCGCGGTCGTGATCGCCGAGAGCCGGTATCTCGCGGAAGACGCGCTGGAGCTGATCGACGTCGACTACGCGCCGCTGCCCACCGTCGCCGACGCCCGGCGCGCTCTCGAGCCCGGGGCGCCCGTTCTCCACGAGGTCCTGGCCGGCAACGTGGTCGACCGGCTCGAGACCCATCGTGGCGACGCCGCGCGGGCCATGGCGTCGGCCACGCATCGCGTGCGGGAGAGCTTCGCGATCCAGCGTCACACCGGTGTCCCAATGGAGACGCGCGGGTTGACCGCGTCGTACGATCTTGGCACCCGCGTGCTGAGCCTGTTCGGCGTGGCCAAGGTGCCGCACTTCAACCGCCGGGTGCTAGCCGATCTCATCAGTCATCCCGAGCACCTGATCCAGTTCGTGGAGCTGGAGGTCGGCGGCGGATTCGGGGTGCGCGGCGAGTTCTACCCCGAGGATCTGATCGTGCCGTGGGCGGCGATGCGGCTCGGACGGCCGGTGCAGTGGATCGAGGACCGGCACGAGCACCTGATGGCCACCAACCACTCACGCCAGCAGCACCACGACGTCGAGATTGGGTTCGACGCGGAGGGCGCCATCGTCGCGCTCGTCGATCGCTTCCTGGTCGACCTCGGGGCCTACGTCCGCACCCACGGCGTGGTCGTCCCCGAGCTGACCTCGGCCCTGATGCCCGGTCCCTACCGCATCCCGAACTACTCGAGCGTGGCCGACTGTGTACTCACCAACAAGACCCCGACGGGAACCTATCGGGGGCCAGGTCGCTACGAGTGCACGTTCGTGCGGGAGCGGCTGCTCGACGTCGCCGCCGCGCGGCTCGGATTCGACCGGCTGGAGCTGCGGCGGCGGAACTTCATCACACCCGCGGAGATGCCCTACGAGATCGGCGGCGCCTCGCTGGCCCAGAAGAACGTGCTGGACTGCGGCGACTACCGCTCGGCCCTCGACCAGGCGCTGGAGCTCGCCGGCTACGAGCAGGCGCTCGCCGAGCAGGCCCAAGCGCGCGGGCAGGGGCGCTACATCGGCATCGGCGTCGGCTGCGTGCTCGAGAAGGCCGGGCTCGGTCCGTGGGAATACGCGCGGGTCGAGGTCGACGCGACCGGCCACGTGGTCGTCTACTCCGGCGTGGCCGCGGTGGGGCAGGGCATCGCGACCACGCTCGCCCAGGTCTGCGCCGACCAGCTCGGAGTTGCCCCGGAGACGATCACGGTCGTTCACGGCGACAGCCGGCGGGTTCCGTTCGGGGTCGGCGGCTTCGCCAGCCGCGGGGGGGCGGTGGCGCTGCCGGCCGCGCTGGAAGCGGCGAAGGCCGTGCGGGCCAAGATCTTGCGGGTCGCCGCGTCGCTGCTCGAAGCCCACGAGGATGATCTCGTGATCGAAGACCGCGGGGTCCACGTGCGCGGTGTGACCGACACGCGCGTGACGTTCCGCGACCTCGCGCGCGCCGCCGTCCCCGGACCGCCTGGCATGGAGCCCGGCCTTGTCGCCGCGCACTTCTTCGAGGCGCCGAAGATGACGTATCCCTACGGCACGCACGTGGCGGTCGTGGACGTCGACGTGGAGACCGGCGAAGTCGCGCTCCTGAAGTACGCGATCGCCTACGACGTGGGGAAGGCCATCAACCCGCTCATCGTGGACGGCCAGCTCGTGGGGGCGCTCGCCCAGGGCATCGGCGGCGCGCTGCTCGAAGAGCTGGTCTACGACGACCAGGGCCAGCTCCTGACCACGACGTTCATGGACTATCTGCTGCCCACCTCGATGGAGATGCCGGCGGAGACGGTGGTGCGCATCCTCGAGGAGACGCCGACGCCGCTCAATCCGCTCGGCGTCAAGGGCGTGGGCGAGGGCGGCAGCTCCGGATGCGGCGGCGCCATCGCCAACGCCGTGGCCGACGCGCTGGCCCCGCTCGGCGTCTCGATCACCGCGCTGCCGCTGTCGCCGGACCGGCTGCTCGCGTTGATCCAGGCGGCGGCGCCTCGATGACCTCGCGCTACGTCAGCACGAGCGTGCGGCGGCGCGAGGATCCCGCGCTGCTGATGGGGCGCGCGCGGTTCATGGGCGATCTCGAACTGCCCGGACTCCTGACCGTCGCGTTCCTGCGGAGCCCGCACGCCCACGCGCGGATCGTCGAGATCGACGTCCGTGAAGCGCGCGCGCTCGCCGGGGTCGAGGCGATCGTGACGGGCCAGGAGCTCGCCGCCACCACGCGGCCGATCCGGGCCGAGCTGTCGGGAGACAACTACAAGGAGACCGGGTGGCCCGCGCTCGCCCTCGGCAAGATACGCTTCGTGGGCGAGCCCGTCGTCGCGGTGGTGGCCGGCGATCGCTATCGCGCGGAAGACGCCCTCGACGCGATCCGGGTGACGTACGAGCCGCTGCCCGCCGTCGTCGACGCCGAAGCCGCGATGAGCGCGGCGGCCCCGCGCGTGCACGACGAGCTGGCCGACAACGTGCTGATGCGCGCGAGCTACGAGAAGGGTGAGGTCGACGCGGCGCTGGCCACGGCGGAGATCCGCTTCACCGAGACCTTCCGTCAGGCCCGCTGCAGCGGCTCGCCCATGGAAGGGCGCGGCGTGATGGCCTCGCTCGACCGTCAGGACGGCACGCTCACCGTGTGGGCCGGGAGCCAGGCGCCGCACATGCTGCGCGCGGGGCTGGCGGCGGCGCTGGACGTGCCGGAGTCGCGACTGCGCGTGCTCTGCCCCGCCGTGGGCGGCGGCTTCGGCCCCAAGATGCATCTCTATCCCGAAGACGTCGCGGTCGCCGACCTCGCCCGCCGGCTCGGCCGCCCCCTTCGCTGGCTCGAGGATCGCCGGGAGAATTTGCTCGCCTCCACCCATGCGCGCGACTGCGTGTGCCGGGTGGAGGTCGGCGCGCGGCGGGACGGGACCATCGTGGCCATCCGCGCGCGCCTCGTCTCCGACGCCGGCGCCTACTCGGTCTTCCCGGTCACCGTGGCCCTGGAGCCGATGACCGCGGTCGGGATCATTCCGGGGCCGTACCGGTTCGGCGCGTACGCCTACGACGCCTGCTCGATAGCCACCAATAAGTCTCCTCTGGGCGCCTACCGCGGGGTGGGCATGGCCTTCGGCACCCTGGTGCGCGAGCGCGTCGTCGACATGGTGGCCCGTCGTGCGGGGCTGGACCCCGCGGACGTCCGGCGGAGAAACTTCATCGAGACCGGCGAGCTGCCGTTCGTGACCGCGTCCGGGCTCGTTGTCGACAGCGGCGATTCCGCGGCGGCCTTCGAGAACGCGCTCGAGGCGGGCGAGTACGCGGCCCGTCGCAAGGAACCGTGCCGCACCGCGGACGGCAAGTATCGCGGGATCGGCCTGGCCGCCTACACCGAGTTCACCGGCATGGGCGCGGGCACGTTTCGCCGTCGCGGCATGACCATGGTCTCGGGCCACGACGCCGCGACCGTGCGCGTCGAGCCGACCGGGGAGGTCCGCGCGTTCCTGAGCGCGGTCTCCCAGGGCCAGGGCCACGCGACCGTCTTCGCCCAGATCCTGGCCGACGAGCTGGGCGTCGACATCGACGCGGTCACGATCGTCCAGGGCGACACCGAGCGCTGCCCGCACGGCAGCGGATCGTTCGCGAGCCGCAGCGTGGTGGTGAGCGGCGGCGCGCTCGTGCTCGCCGCCCGCCGCGTGCGCGACAAGATCGCGAAGATCGCCGGCCACGTGCTCGAGGCGGCGCCCGAGGACCTCGTCGTGGAGGGCGGCGCGATCAGCGTGCGCGGGACGCCCGGCCGCGGGCTCACCGTCGCCGACGTCGCGCGGCTCGCGTATCGGCCCGCGTCCGGCACGCTGCCCGCGGGCGTGGATCCCGCGCTCGAAGCGACGCAGCACTACGATCCGCCGCCCGCCACGTTCTCCAACGGCTCGCACCTCGCGGTGGTCGACGTCGATCCCGAGACGGGGCTGGTGGAGATCGTCCGCTACGTCGTCGTCGAGGATTGCGGGCGCATGGTCAACCCGATGATCGTCGAGGGTCAGACCCAGGGCGCGGTGGCCCAGGGCATCGGCAGCGCGCTCTACGAGGACTTCGCCTACGACGAGGGCGGTCAACCGCTGACCACCACGTTCATGGACTATCTGATCCCGGGCGCGCTCGAAGTGCCGCCGGTCGAGGTGATCCACGCCGAAACCCCGCCCGCGGTGAGCGTGAGCGGGTTCAAGGGCATGGCCGAGGGCGGCACCATCGGGTCCACCGCGGCCGTGGCCAACGCGGTGGCCGATGCGCTCGCGCCGCTTGGCGTCGACGTGTGCGAGCTGCCGCTGACTCCCGACCGCATCCTCGCGCTGCTGCGCGCGGCCCCCGTGGCCGCGCCGCCCCAGGAGGGACCACGATGATCACCGCTCGCCGCCGGCTTCTCTCTGCGTGCGCCCTCGTGCTCGCCGTGATCGTGTCGGCCGTCCCGCTGCCGGCCCAGGAGCCCGTGAAGATCAGGATCGGCAACCTCGGATTCCCCTCGCACGCCGCCATGATCATCGGGGTGCTGAAGGAGAAAGGCTTCGACAAGAAGAACGGCGTGGACATGGACGTGAAGGTCTTCGGCGCGGTGGGCGCGTAGTACGCCGCGACCGCCTCGGGCGAGACCGACGGGGTGGGCGGCGGGCCGCTCGTGTTCCAGAAGATGCGGCTCGAGGGTGTGCCGATCAAGATGGTCGCCGCGATGGTGGACATGACGTCGATGTCGGTCATCGCCAAGAATCCCGCCATCAAGTCCATCGCCGACCTCAAAGGCAAGACCATCGCCGCCGACATGGCGTCGTCCGAGTACACGGTGCTGAGCCTCTACGGTAAACACAAGGGCCTGAGCTTCGGCACCGACGTGACCGTCGTGCAGGCGGGGCCGCCGCTGGTGCGCACGCAGCTCGCCGCCGACCGCGTGGATGCCGGCATGACGTGGGAGCCGACCCTCACCATGACCATGCGCGACAACCCGGCGTATCGGGTCATCGTCAACGGCAAGCAGGCCTGGCGCGAGATGACCGGCAAGGACGGCTGGCTCCTGGCCCTCGGGGTACGGGAAGACTGGATCGCGAAGAATGCCGCCGGGCTGCCCAAGGTCATCGCGGCCTTCGACGAGGCCGCGCGCTTCATGAAGTCGAGCCCCGACGAATGTGACCGCATCCTCCAGGGGGCCATCAAGCTGCCGGCCGGCGCGTTCAAGGACATGATCACGGCGCCGCGGGTGGTGTACGACATCCGCTCGACGGCGGATGCCTCCACGCGCGAGACCCTGTGGGAAGTCGTCAAGCAGGGCGTGTCCGCGGGCTTCTTCAAGGACCCGGTCAAGGACCAGTCCGTCATCCACGTGCCGTGAGGACCCGTGGCTGAGCGGCAGAGCGAAGCGGTCGAGGCGGTCGACGTCGTCCATGGCGGGCGCTGGCCGAAGGAGACCCTCGTGTCCCTCGTCGCCTTCGCGATCCTGTGGCACTTCGCCTCGATGGTGCTGCCGCCGTTCGTGGCCCCGAGCTGGGCCCGCATCGGCAAGAGTCTGCTCGACATCGCCGGCCGGCCCGACTTCATCGCCATCACCGTCGCCCGCGTCGGCGTCGCGCTGATCGTCTCCTTCGCCCTCGGCACCGCCGTGGCGATCGCGATGTTCCGGTGGGACGCCGTCGAGCGCTACTCGATGCCGCTGGTCAAGCTCCTGATGGCCGTGCCCGTGCTCTGCTGGATCCTGTTCGCGGTGCTCTGGTTCCGCCTGCGCGAGGTGCGGATCGCCTTCATCCTCGTGGTCGTGTGCGCGCCGATCTTCACCATCGACGCGCTCGACGGCATGCGCGGGGTCAGCAAGGATCTGCGTGAGATGGTGCGGGCGCTCCGCCCCACCGCGAGCCAGTTCTTCGTCAAGCTGATCCTGCCCGCCACCATCCCGGCCATCCTCACGAGCTGGAAGGTCAACCTCAGCCTCTCGATCCGCGTGGTCACGATGGCCGAGCTGGTGGGGGCGACCTCGGGCATCGGCTACGCGCTCATGCAGGCCAACGAGACGTTCTCGGTCGCCGACGTCTTCGCGTGGACGGTGGTCCTCGTCCTCATCCTGATGCTCGCCCAGATGATCGTGACGGGGGTCGAGCGCCGTCTCCTGGTCTGGCGCGAGTGAGCGCGTCGGGGGCACTCCACGACATCCACGTCCGCGGGCTCCGAAAGGTGTTTCGCCAGAAGGGCTCGGGGGTCGTGGTCGTGGCCATCGAGCGGCTCGACTTCACGGTGGAGCGGGGCGAGGTCGTGGCCATCGTCGGCAAGACCGGCTGCGGCAAATCGACGTTCTTCAACGTGTTGATCGGCCTCGAGCCGCCGACGGACGGAAGCATCGAGATCGGCGGCCGCACGCCGTACGGCGACTTCGATCACTTTCGCGGGCGCATCGGCATCATCTTCCAGCAGGACCGGCTCTTGCCCTGGCGCACGCTGCTCGACAACGTCACGCTCGGTCTCGAGATCATGGGCCTCCCTCCGGCCGAGCGGCGGGCCCGCGCCGAGCACTGGCTCTCCCGGCTGGGCCTGGACGGGTTTCTCCGCGCGTTTCCCGGCGAGCTGTCCGGCGGCATGCGCCAGCGGGCCGCGCTGGCCCGCGCGTTCGCGGTCAACCCCGAGATCCTCCTCGCCGACGAGGCGTTCGGTCACCTCGACGAGGTCACGGCCCGGCAGATCCGCGGCCAGTTCTTCGACATGGTGCGCGACGAGAAGAAGACGGCCATCCTGGTGACTCACCAGCTCGAAGAGGCGATCGAGACCGGCGACCGGCTGCTCGTGTTCGGCCGGCCGGCCACCCTGCTGGCCGACCTCCGTCTCGAGGCCTGGAAGCCCGACGAGCTGGCGGACCTCCGCGCGCGAATCCAGGCGACGCTCCAGGATAACCAGCCCGATCCGCAGCTCATCCGCTCAGGGGAGACTCCACGATGACGCTGGACCGCGACGCGCAGCGCGTGCTCGACCACCTCGACGTCGACGAGCTGGTGAAGGTCGCGCTCGACCTCGGCAACATCGACAGCCCGACCGGCAGCGAGGGCCCGGTGGGCGAGTACGTGTTCGACTGGCTCTCGCGGCAGGGCATCAAGGCTCAGAAGGTCGCGCTCATGCCCGATCGCCCGAACGTGATCGGAACGTTGCCCGGCAGCGGGCGGGGCAAGAGCCTGGTCTTCAACAGCCACATGGACACGACCATCCACAAGGACGAGTGGTGGACCACGCGGAGGGCCGCCGACCCGGTGTTCCATTCGGCGTGGCGGGAGGGTGACACGCTCATCGGTAACGGGGTGTGCAACGACAAGGGGCCGATGGCCACGTGGCTGCTCGCCGCCAAGGCCATCAAGGACAGCGGGGTCACCCTCAAGGGCGATCTCGTGCTGATGGCGGTCGTCGGCGAGATCGGCCTCGAGCCCGTGGACGAGTTCCAACCGCCGACCTACCTGGCCAAGGAGGCG
>Ga0193725_1000351_pt1 | contig 14066 bp, 12 predicted proteins | sample H2a2metaG_FD_143058 | JGI IMG/M metagenome (GOLD analysis project Ga0193725, IMG submission 143058) | Soil microbial communities from a riparian zone of the East river system, Colorado, United States - H2a2 | ecosystem: Environmental > Terrestrial > Soil > Riparian zone | place: USA: East River... | reverse complement strand
CGCCCTGCCCCTGGCAGCTCAGTCCAAGCTCTTGCGCGTACTTCAGGACAAACGCGTTCGTCGGGTAGGCGGCCGCACAAACATCCCCGTCGATGTGCGAATCATCTCAGCTACTAACTGCGAGTTAGCGTACGCTATTAGCGAAGGCCGCTTTCGGGCTGATCTGTTTTACCGCTTGCGCGTTTTCCCGATACAAACTCCCGAGCTTCGCCATCGTCAGGAAGACGTTGAGCTGTTGATTGACCATTTCCTCGATCGTCATGCCGCGCAGCAGGGAGTCGCGCGACGTTTTAGTCCGGAAGCAATGACTGCCCTGTTGCAATACTCCTGGCCGGGAAATGTGCGCGAGCTGGAGAGTGCGGTTGCTTACGCGCTGGCGATTGGGCAGCAAGAAGAGCTCGGGATTGAGGATTTGCCGCCCGAGTTTTCACAGAAAACCCGACCAACCTTTGTCGACCTGAAACAGGCCCTGGAGGGTTACCGGAACGACGGCACCCCTCTAGCGGACGTTGAAAGGCACTATATCCTCTCAGTGTTACAGCAGTTTGATGGGAATCAGGTGCGAGCCGCTGCGGCGCTGGGGATTGATCGAAGCAAACTTTATCGCCGCCTCAAACAGTATGGAATCAAAGCGGTCACGTTCTTGCAGGAAGAGCAGCGTGATGGAATGCAACTGCTCTCGAGCCGCAAAGGCGAACCCAGCGATTCGATTAGAAAAGATGAGATTGGGTTACCGTATCGAATAGCTTAGGCCTTCTCATTCCTGGGTCATCGTCTCTTACGCCAAATGCGTTCGCTAATGCTAACCTAGGCAGGGGGTAACCCGCGCGTGGGTAAGGTTTGCTGGGAGCAATTCAGATCCGAGACAGAATTAGTCGTCAGTCAATGAAGAAATGGCGTTTTCCGCCGACAGTGTTCTAAAGCGTCATTTGACCCTGCGCAGTGTGTTCATTTGGGCGTTCCTCATCTCGCTCTTTGCCCTTGCAGTTCGTCAGATCACTAACCTCGATCCGGACTTCTGGTGGCATCTCAAGAGCGGACAATACATCCTTCAAACAAGAGCCATCCCGCACGCCGATCCTTTTTCATTTAGCCGGGCGGGGTCGGCCTGGGTGGCGCATGAATGGCTGTCGGAAATCATCATGTACGCGACCTTCCGTCTGGCCGGGTGGGCCGGGTTGCTGGTCCTTTTTGCCGCGACAATCACGACCAGTCTGGCCATCGTGTATCAGCGATCTGAAGGAAGGCCGTTCGTTGCCGCGTTCGCAGTATTCCTCGCTGCTCTGGCATCGGCGCCGCTGTTTGGCCTCCGGCCTCAGATGTTTACGTTCTTGTTTGCCAGCATTCTTTTTGCCCTTCTCGATCGCTATCGTCAGGAGGGAAGGCGCCGCCTGTTATGGGCAGTACCGCCGATGATGCTGCTATGGGTGAATCTGCATGCGGGATTTGCGCTTGGGCCGGCCCTGATCGTGCTCTTCGTGATAATGGCCGCGTTGGAAAGAAACTGGCAGAGAATCAAGCCTCTTATCGCGACTCTCATCATCTGTATCGTTGTCATTCCGATTAATCCCAGTGGCTTCAGAATGTTCTCGTATCCATTTGAAACCCTCTCGTCTCCGGCGATGCAGACCCTGATCCAGGAGTGGCTCTCTCCGGATTTTCACCAGTTTCGCTTCCTGCCGCTGGCATTTCTGATGCTGGCAACTTTCACCGCCGTAATCCTATCGCCAGTACGGATTCGGCCGGGTGAGTTGTTTGGGCTGTTAGTGCTGAGCCTTGCCGCTTTGCGGTCTGGACGAAACATCCCGATCTACGCTCTATATGCTGCGCCCATTTTGGCGGAACACTCATGGGATTGGATCAACGCTCGAGACTTCAAGCTCAAGATCAGTTCGAAGCCCGTCACCGGCGTAGGGATCGCACTAAATTTACTGCTGGTACTCTTGCCCACCCTGGTGTCCGTTCGCAGAATCGTTGACTTTTCGCGTCACGAGAAAACTTACGAAGCGCAAAGCCTGCCGGCCGCGGCGGTTGATTTTGTGTCCGAGCAACATTTGCCCCCTCCGATCTTCAATGACTACAACTGGGGAGGCTACTTGATCTGGCGGCTTTATCCCGATCATAAAGTCTTCGTCGACGGTCGCGCGGACCTGTACGGCGACGCCTTTATCTTCGATTACTTGAAGACCTACAAGGGCGATCGCGATTGGCAGGCGCGGCTCGACAATTATGGGATTAGTACTGTTTTGATCGAACCGGATTCAGCCTTGGCAACACTGCTGCGGCAGCAGAAGGAATGGCGCGTCGCCTATGAGGACAAGCAGGCCGTAGTTTTCACCCGTAAGTGAACACTCTCGGAACTTGCGTCGAAAAGGACTGCGCGCGAGCGAGCACTTGGGGTGAAATGGAACAGCCTCTCTGTAATAATTGGCCCGAAATTATTGGAGATTGTGCTGGCCCACCACTTGCTCTGGGCCGTGTTCTTAGCCTGCCAGAACTATGTTCGAATTTCGGAGTGCTTTTGAGCGATGAGCACCGCAGTTATTAATCTTTCCGCAGCGCCGCAAAAGAGCCGCTGGATTATCAGTCCGGCGGATGATATGACCTGGTTCATCTGCTCCGCACTCGGCGGCTACCTGACCATCCTGCTGTTCAAAGCGGGTGTGCCCCTGTTCCCGATACTGATCGCTTTCATTCTGGTCATCGATGGCCCGCACGTATGGTCGACGATGACGCGGACCTACTTGGACAAGTCCGAACGCCAGCGGCGCCGGCTGCAACTGTTTGCCATTGTGCCACTGCTGCTGATTGGCCCGACGATGTGGTGGTTGGGGCAGGCCAACTTGTTCTTTGTATTGGCCTACGGTTGGGCCTACTACCATCATGCGAAACAGGAATACGGTTTTGTCATGTTGTACAAGGCCAAGAACAATGACCGTGCACCGTTTGATATGAAGTGGGATCGTCGTTTCATCATGGTGTCGTTCATCCTGCCGTATGTTTACTATTTAGAGGAGGCCCATGATCTGGCTCAACGTTTCAGCATCATGCGCCCGTTGGTGAGCTTGGTCCTTTCCGCCTACATCCTTTTCGCAGTACTTTTCGTCGCCAGGCAGGTGCAAAAATTCGCCCGTGGAGAGTCAATTAACGCACCCAAATTGGCGCTTCTGGCTGTTTCCGTCCCCTTACAATGGTCGGCGTTTACGTTCGCAATTCACCATCCGTTTGGGATTCTGGCGGCTGCTATACCAATTAATACTTTCCACGCGCTGCAATATCAACGCCTCATGTGGTTTCACAATCGCAACCACTACGCTGATGAACAGGTGAAGGCGCGCGCGGGTTTCGCAGGAGTAATAAACCGCAGCGTGATTTTCTATCTGGCGGTGGTCCTGGTTGCTAATTTCGCTTTTTACGCGATCGCCGGAGGAGTCTTCCAGTTGCGAGGGGCCTGGGTTACTGCGTTCTGGGGCATAAGCTTTACACACTACTTCCTCGATTCGAAGATCTGGCGGGTGCGCGGAGATAAAGAATTAGCCACCGCGTTGAGACTGTAGCCTTTGATGGCGGGGTCCCGATCACTTTTGATCAACTCATGACAACCAAACACTTGCTGATCATCGGAGTCTTGCTTCGGCAACCCAATCGAATAGCTTGTCCAGGCACCAGGTCGGCTCCGGCCTCAGAATTCCTGGGCAGAATCGGCGCCAAGATTCTGACCTCCAACCCGCAACACGGGTAACCGGTACCATCTACACCAGAACCAAGGGCGTCTACCCCAAATTAGCAACACTGCCTCAGAATTGGTATCGGTATGGCATCGCTGAAGAGTCTTGATCTATGGAAACCAGGATTGCTGGCGGCGGTTGCGCTAGTATTTATCACTTCGCTGCCACAGCTGTATCTTTGCTACGCTCGCGGCTCAATGTGGAATGGCTCATACGCCTATCTCGATACCGACGAGTTTGCTTACGCTGCCTATACCAATGCTTTGCTAGACGGCCGGCCCAGACGTAATGACCCATACACTGGGCATGACAATCAGTCTTTTGAGACACCGTTCTCCATTCAGTTTATTCCGCCCTATGCATTGTCCTGGTTCTCGCGCCTCCTGAATATCTCACCCTCGATGACATTCGTCCTGCTGGTACCGTTGGTCGTCATATCATCAACTTTGATCATTTTTAAGCTGGTGGTTGATGTCACTGAGAATCCAGCACTCGCCGCTGCTAGTGCCATTGGGGTTCTCTGCTTGAGCACTCTTGTTGTTCACGAGCCAGTAATGGTGTTTTTTCCTTTCTTGCGGCGTTATGTCCCAGCGTTTCCATTTCCGATCTGTTTTGCGATGTTCTTGTTCGTGTGGAAATCCCTGACGATTCGCACGATTCTTTGGCCCTTTTGCGCGGCAGTTGCCTTTGTTTTCCTTATTTATTCGTATTTCTTCTTTTGGACCGCGGCGGCTGCCTGGCTTTGTGCTCTGATGATTTTGTGGATCATTGCACGGCCTAAGGACCGCAAAAAAACTGTCCGAGTTTTGGGAATCATAGCCTCGGTGGGTGCCTTGGGTCTTATGCCTTACCTGTGGCTCTTATCACATCGCGCGAATACAACAGACAGCGCGCAAGTACTCGAGATGACCCGTGTTCCCGACCTCTTCCGTACACCGGAGATTTATGGAGGGCTAGTGCTGCTGGTGCTGGCCTACCTTGCCCACAGGGGCAGAATTGCCGGGCGCGAGCCCGGTGTTCTGTTCGCGGCTTCTTTCGCGCTCGCACCCTTTCTGATCTTTAATCAACATGTGGTCACAGGCCGATCTCTACAGCCATTTCATTATGAGCAATTCATTGCTGATTATATGGTTGTGCTGGCAACTTTCCTGCTCGTCGGAATGGCTTGGCGGAAGATGCCCAGACTTGTTCCTGTTGGTCTTGCGTTCGGTGGTCTTTCCATTGGGCTCGTGTTCGCCGTCAGTGCCTCACGCGTCACGCTTCAATCGAACATTCTTATTGACGAGGCTCGCTCGGTAGCTTTGCACTTGAAGAAGGAAAACACTGGTGGCCTGGTTTTTACTTCTAACACACTGTTAACGTCCCTAATTCCGACCGAAGCCCGCAATCCCGTGTTATGGGCCCGATATAGTTATGTGTTTGGAGACATAACTCCAACAGAGCGGAAGAAGAGCTTTTATCAACATCTTTACTATTCGGGCTTTGATGAGGCTAGGCTCGTGGCAGCATTACAGACCGACTTTACTACGCGGGTGGAATTCTTCGGCGCTGAGCGAGCGAATCCGCTGCTCACCTCGCAGTACCAGCCCATAACAATGCAAGAAGTGAATGCAGCTGCCCGGGAGTACGTCGCCTTTGGCGAATCGTTCGACCGGTCCAAGGCGAGCAATCCGATTCTCTTTTATGCGATTGTGTCCGCGCGAGACAATCTATCGAATCTTGATCGCTGGTATCGACGCGACGCTGGTGCAGGAATGGGTGAATTTATTATTTATAGATTGTCGCTAAGAGAGTGAGATCGGCAACGCAGATCTCAAAGCAGCCGATTGTAATAGCTCCACCTTCGGAATTCAAAGGTAGCGAAACATCAAAATGAGCGAGCAACCAAAGATCGAATGGAAATGGGGCTTCCTGGTAGCGCTAGCGCTGATGATCCTGGCGCTCTACCCTCAGTTCCATCTGTTGGCAGAGCGAGGTCGGAGCTGGGCCGGTATATACGCTTATGTCGATACGGATGAGGTCGCATACTCAGCCTACATTCAAGCTTTGATTGACGGCCGCCCCCGTAAGTACGATCCATACACGGGTCGCGATCAGTTACAAGACGCGCCTCTGCCGGAATCGCTTTTCTCGGTTCAATTCATTCCTTCTTACGCCATTGCGATTCCCGCTAGAATTCTCGGGCTTTCGTCTTCGACCGCCTTCATCATTTTGATGCCAGTCATCGCGGCCGCAACAGCGCTAACATTATTTTGGGTGCTCGCGATCACTACCGGCAACAGCCGTTTGGCTGTGGCAGGGGTGCTCGTCGTGCTCTGCCTAAGCACGTTTGTCTCCGGGCAAGGACCTAGTCGTATCCTGTTTGGAACGCCAGTGCGTTGGAATTATTTGCCCTTTCTTCGTCGATATGTCCCCGGCATGGTTTTCCCGCTTTTCCTGGCCATTTTCGGCATGAGCTGGCGGGCCATTACTTCCAAAGACAACCGTTATGTGGCGCGGTCCGTTGGAGCCGGTCTCATGATCAGTCTTTTGATCTTTTCTTATTTCTACTTGTGGACCGCTGCCATTGCCTGGCTATTTTGCTTGGCCCTTGTCTGGCTTCTGGCTCGACCCGCAAATCTGAAACGGTTCATTGGCTCCGCTTCCATCACTCTCGGCATTGCATTGCTATCTTTAATTCCTTACTTGATGTTGCTGTCACAGCGATCGCAGAGCACAGATCAGGTCCAGGCGTTGGCGTTGACCCGGAGACTTGATCTCTTGCGGCCTTCCGAGATGCTCGCGTTGATTATCCTAGCGATCTTGGGTGGTCTTCTGGCTTTGCGTCGCTTGATTTGGAAGGATCCGGAAGTGTTGTTTGTCATTTCACTGTTACTGCTGCCGCTGGCGGTTTTTAATCAGCAGGTCATTACTGGTCGGTCCCTTCAACCATTTCACTACGAAGAATTCGTGACCAGTTATTGTCTGTTAATCGCCGCAGTGATTGGCTGCGGGATCCTGGTACGATCTCGGTCACTGCCGTCCTGGGTATTATCGCATCGCGCGCTCTTCTGGATCGGCGTTCTTTCTTTTACGTACGGAATTAACAGTGCTTCTGGCATTAGCCGTGCCGCCCTCAGCGATAATACGGTTCGAGATAAGAGTGTTATGGTAGGCAAGCGCCTTAGAGAACTTGGCCGAGAAGATCTCGGAATGGTTTTCACGGTCGAACCTCGACAAGCAGAAACCCTACCTACGGTTGCACCTCAGCCGAGCCTATGGGCGCTTCACATGGCTGTTTTTCCTGGAACCCGGGAGGGTGAGCTAAAAGAACGCTTTTACCACTATCTTTATTATTCCGGCATTCCTCCGGATGAGCTACAACACCTTTTGGCTTCCAGGAGCTTCGCTGCCTTGACGGCTCTTTTTGGACCTGGACGAGAGGCGGCGCACCTGACGGCCAACTTCAGACCCGTGACACCCCGGGAAGCGGAGGAGGAGGTTCGGCTTTACTCTGACTACATCGGAGCGTTTGATCGTCAAACTGCAGCAAGGTATCTGCTCAGTTACCTTATCGTTCCCGCCGAAACGAAGTTTGATGCCTCTAATATCGACCGATGGTATCAACGAGACCAGGGAGAGCAGGTTGGCGATTTTATGATCTACCGCCTCAAGCTTCATTAGTAACATTCTTCTACAGAATTGAGAGGCACACTTAATCTCTGAGCGAAATTACGAAATGGCAAGAAAACCAGACGAACCTACTTTTAACGGCGCCTCTGCAGCGAAGGGCCTGACGCGAGTCAAGCTCTTTGACATAGTCAGCCGCGTAGTGCCTTCTTCATTTTTCTTGTTCATAGTGATCCGAAACATCATTGACCTGTATCTCTTGCTCAGCGGCGCAACCCTCGGAAATAGTTCTGAGCCCTGGAGGCTTCCGGTCGCCGTGGTGTCGAAGCTTTCCATAATATGTTTCCTGGGGTTGATGTCGGTCCTGTTCCTGATCCGCATCGAGCCCATCAGAAAGGCTGAAGGAATTTTGCCGCGCGTCATGGCCATACTTGGGACCTTCTGTCTATATGTGGTGACCCTGTTCCCCAGGGCAAACCTCTCCACTAAACAGATCCTCATGGCCACGGCCATAAGCTTAATTGGGACCGGTCTGTCCGTTTTTGCTTTGGCCCATCTTGGCCGCTCGTTTAGCCTGATGGCCGAGGCCAGACGCCTGGTAACTTCGGGACCTTATCGGGTCGTCCGGCATCCTCTATATCTCTTTGAAACTGTGGCAACGTTGGGGGTTCTGCTTCAGTTCTTCTCGCTATACACCGTGCTGATCTTCCTCGCCTACATCGTCATACAACTTCAGCGGATGAAGAATGAAGAGGCGGTTCTTGAAAGGGTCTTTCCCGAGTATCGAGAATACCGATCAAAGACAGCTCGAATCATTCCGAGGGTGTATTGATGCCCCTGCTCTTGGCAGAGTTATTACGCTTGTTATTCGCAACCCGGTCTTGACCCGGTTACTACCCAATCAGCTTTGTAATCCACCTTCTTTTGCCACAACTGCTCGCAGGCGAGCACCTTTTCAACGGGCATCACATCAGGCATGCAGTCCTGTTTGCCACCCGTTCCCCATTTCCGCGCTTCGGCAATTTGCTTATCTATCAACAACTTAAGGGGTTAAGTTTTGGCTCCGCAAGATCCCTCGCCAAGAACTGGCATGGGCCTTGCCATCTTGCCATTAGGAGACGCGTACTCAAATTATTAGAGCTTGCTCGTGCCCTGACTCCTGGTAGGGAGAGGGCGTTTCTTATTTGAACGAATAACCAGCGTGGAAAAATTCCTTCGTTGCGAAACTGGGCTTGAGCTTTCTGAGTACGCCGTAGCAGCGGCATTGATCACGTTGGCGATCGTGATTGCCCTTGCAACTCTTGGCAATGCAATCACTGACAAGATCAACACCCTGGCTAACCAGATCGCCCCTTAGGTTTCAGTTCAGATTTTCCAGGGACCGATCACATTCTTTTACGCCTTCTGTGCTGGCAGCCAAATCGCTTCGCCCTGATGGCAAAACCTTAACCCCTAACCTCTTCTAAAAGGAGCAAGACCGATGATTAAGAAATTCTTTGCTGATGAAACCGGCCTTGAGCTGTCAGAGTACGCCGTGGCAGCCGCGCTGGTCGTAGCCGGCGTTGTCGTCGCTTTCACCGTTCTGGGGAACTCGATCACAACCAGGCTCGGCACGCTATCCAATACGATTACCGGATAGCCTGCGACGCACACGAAATGGGCGCGTTCGGATCCGCGAACGCAGTGAAGGGCGCGCTTAATTTCCTTATCCATAAATTCTGGAGGAGTAGAGAAATGATTAAGAGATTCTGGAGAAATGAAACAGGTTTGGAACTGTCCGAGTATGCGGTGGCGGCTGCGTTAGTTGTGGCTGGCGTCGTGGTGGCATTTACAGTTCTGGGTAACTCGATAGGCACCGCCCTGGGGACGCTGTCGAACACGATCACCGGGTAGCATCTGTCAAGGAGAGTGGCGCGCTGCGCCGGGCCAAAACGCCTTTTGGCAGCGCGCCCGACTACCCTTTGGACTTAACAACCCGCTTTGCGTTGAAGCCTGCGGCTGCGCAAGCATTATTCTTTGCCCGACTAAATGACCCCAATGTCTTCAACAATGATTATCGGCAGGGCGATTCCCCTCCTGCCGCTATTTTTAGTGATCGCCTACCACGATGTGCGTTACCGCCGGATACCAAATCCATATGTTCTGGCTGTCCTGGTGATGGGCGTTGTACTCAATACGAGTCTCGCGGGTTCCGCCGGTCTGTTAGCCAGCGTGGAAGGCTGTCTGCTCGGTTTTGGCCTCATGTTTATTCTGCACGTTTTGGGCGCAATGGGCGCCGGAGATGTGAAACTATTTGCCGCCGTTAGCTCGGTCCTGGGCATACATCTGGTATTACCCGCATTTGTCATTGTGGTGTTTACCGGTGGCTTGCTCGCGGTAATTGTAATGCTGCGTTTTGGTACGGTCCGCACTACGATGATGCGAGTCTTCAGCATCATGCTGGGCCTTCTGCCAGGCTGGCGGATGCCGCACTATGAAGTCCCCGCAGATCGCAGCTTAACAATTCCCTACGGAGTTGCCATTTCTCTCGGCAGCCTGGTGTCGCTTTTTGTCTTTCGCGCCTAGGGCGTGAAAGTCTCTTTCTTGATTTGAACGGAGAACTGCTATGCGTAACAAACGTTTTATCATCGCCATTGCCGGCGCCCTGGGCTTCGGTCTCATCGCCGCCGTCTCAGTCAGCCGTTACTTAGCCAGCGCACGAACGTTGGGTCCAGAGACGATTAAGGTGGTGGTCACCAAACTGGATCTGCCCGTCGGCACAAAGCTGATCGCCGAGCAGTTGACCACCGTACAGCTTCCGTCCGACTCGTTACCGGCAGGCAATTTTCAGTTACCTGAAAAGCTGATCGGTCGGGTAACACTCAATAGTATTGCCGCGAACGAGGTAATCACCGAAAAGAAACTGGCGCCGGAGGGTACGTCGGGTGGGTTGTCAGCAGTTATTCCAGACGGCTATCGCGCAATGACCGTGCGCGTGGATGAAGTTGTAGGAGTATCGGGCTTTATCAACCCTGGGACCGTAGTCGACGTGGTTTGCGTGATCCAACCCCCGGAGAACTCAAAGAGCAAGGATACGATTTCCAAGATCGTGCTCCAGAACATCAAGGTGTTGGCAAGCGGCCAAAACATTGATCGACCTAAGAATGATCGCGATACAACCACCGTCAAGTCGGTGACCTTGCTGGTATCGCCAGAGCAAGCAGAAAAGTTAGCACTGGCCGGCGCTGAAGGCAGGTTGCAACTGGTGATGCGAAACTCAGTGGACCAGCAGGACGAGCAGACCAACGGCGCGAATAGACGTTCGTTGCTTACGGGCGAAACGATGTCCCCCACGTCGGAGACCGTCGCGCCGGGCACCCAGCCAAAGCCGGCGCCAGTCCGCCGACCGGCACCGCATCCGAAGCCAGTAAAAACTGATTCTCAGACACCCAAGGACGTCACGCGCACTTCCGTGGAAGTCTTTACCGGCACCAAGCGAACCACGGTTGAGTTTCCCTGACACGATCCAGGCTGATCAGGCGGGACCAAAACCACTGCGCCAGTTTTCGGCGTCAATTTTGAGACAGCAATTGATAAGGAGCAAAAACAGCATGCATACCACCACTTCGATCGCTCGCGGCATCACGCTACCGTTTGCGGCGATGATCAGTCTTTTACTTCTGATCTCAATCGCGCACGCCCAGGAGATCACTTATAAGGCCACTTTCGACGAGAACAAAGAACCCATCACCGTGAATGTACTGGTGGGCCAATCAAGAATAATTAACTTCGATCGCCCGATTGGCCGCTTCTCGATTTCGAATCCGGATATCGCTGAGGCTGTGCTGGTGGCGCCGGATCAGGTAGTAATCAACGGCAAGGCGTTTGGGCAAATCAATCTAATTGCCTGGGAGCAGCGTGGCGCGCACCGTTTTGTGGTCTTTGACGTTTATGTGCGAGCCAATCTTTCTTTGATCGACTCTCAGATCAGGGCGCTCTTTCCCAAAGATGATATCCGGCTAAGCCAGGCGAATGGCTCGGTGGTTATTTCGGGTAATGCTTCGGATTCAGTTGTCACCCAAGTTGACGCTATCGTTCAGGCGGCTGGTTTCAAGACTGTTAACCTGCTGCACTCGCCGATTAAGGATGCTGTGCAGGTGCAGTTGCAGATTCGCGTCGCGGAAGTAAGTCGGAACAAGTTGAAAGACCTCGGCACTTCTTATACCTACCAGTCCAGTCCGGGCTCCGGTGCTTTTGTCACTGGTGGTGGGCCAGGCAGCCTGAGCAGCGCGACCAGTGGCCTGTTGAACGGTACCTTTAGCGCGCTCAACCTTTTCGTGATGGCCGGCAACACCGCGGCCATGATTCGCGCCATGGAGACGGCCGGCGCGTTGCGGGCCCTGGCCGAGCCAAACATGATCGCCATGGATGGCCAGACGGCCAGCTTCCTGGCTGGCGGCGAATTTCCGGTTCCGGTGGTTCAGAGTAATAGTGGCGCCAGCGCCGGCGGCGGGATAACCATCGAATTCAAGCAATACGGTGTCAGGTTGAATTTCAAACCGACCGTGCTTGACGAAGACCACATCAGGCTGGAACTCGAGCCCGAAGTTTCAACCATCGATTTTGCTAACGGCGTAAGGTTCAACGGCTTTGTGATACCGGCCCTGCGCACCCGCAGAGCCAAAACCGGCATAGAACTCCGCGATGGACAAAGCTTCGCCCTGGCCGGGCTGCTGGACAATAGTGAAACCAAGTCGATCTCCAAGGTGCCGGGGCTGGGTAACATCCCGATTCTCGGCAATTTGTTCAAATCGACTTCATTTCAGAAGAACGAGACAGAGCTGATGTTCATTGTTACGGCGCAAATCGTTAAGCCGGTCAACCGCGATGACTTGCCCCAGCTGAAGGGCATCGATGGCTTGAAGAAAGGCTCGCCTCTTGGCGTTGAGCCGAAGGGTGACGGGATCCAGGGGCCGAGTGGTTACTCGAAGCCAGGCTCCGGGTCGAAGATAAGCACTGATGGGTCGGGAGCTGGTGATGCGATGCCCGTGCCGGCAAAGGCGCCAGCCGGGACTCCGGCCGGGACGCCGGCAACCACAATTACGAAAGACGCCGTACCAGGTTCCGCGAAGAGCTTGCCGCTTCCTTAACTGAGCTCGTCTTGAACTGAGTGTTTTCGCGGCGAAGGGAGTGAGGGACACATGAACCCAATTGCGACACCTCATCAGATTTCACGCAACGGCGAGCGCGGGTCCGTACTGGCTTTGACGGCGATCTGCATGTTGGCTTTGATTCTCGCCCTTGGTCTGTGCCTCGACATCAGCCACTTTTATTCAGTGCAGACCGAGATGCAAAACGCGGCGGATGCTTCCGCTCTGGCGGGTGCGTCCGCGCTCAACTCGACGGCGGCAGGACTTGATCTGGCGGAAACCCTCGCGGTGGCCGCAATGAACCAGTACGAGTTCAATCACAGCGCCACAAGCTTTTCGTCAAACAATCTTTACTTCGCCACGGACTTCAACAGCCTGCAGACATTTATTTATCCCAACTCGACCACGACCTGCGCCGCTATTGCCGCGCTTTCAACTCCGTCGAATGTGGAGCGCTACGGAGAAACCAAACTGAACCCTACGGAGGTGGCCTATGTCGGCGTTTGTATGCCCGCGCCGGCGAATAGCCCAATCTTCTTTTCGAGTTCGGCCATCACCGGTGCGGTGTTAATTCGGGGCCGAGCCATCGCTGGTAATTCTCCGCCGCTCACCGGAGTATGCGACGCGCTTGCGCCGGTGTCGCTACTCGACGATCCTGCTGTTCCGAATAGTACGGAGTACAGCCCTGGTGACGTAATCGTACTGAGGAACGATCCTGGGGGCGCCTATGCGGCAGGTCACTACGGGCTGACCGAGCAGTGCGGGCCCGGCGGCGCCAGCGTGCGAGACGCGCTTCAGGGTAACTGCGCTGGTTGCCTCAGCGTGGGCGATGTCGTGCACCCGAAAAGCGGCGTCACTGCCGGACCTGTGCGGCAGGGGTGGAATGATCGATTTGACGCCGACCTCGTGACCAGCAGGCCGATCACGTATAGCACCTATCAACAACAGTACAAAGACTACATCGCAACCGGCACCACACCGGCGGGCGCAACGATAAACGCCAGTGGCACATACGGTCGCCGCGTTATCCTCGTGCCGGCAATAAACAAGAATGATGTTGCGAGCAACGACTGGCACGTCACCGATTTCATGGCTTTTTTCATGCAGGACCAGGTACCTGGAGGCAATGGTGGCGAAGTGACTGCCGAGTTCATCTCTAAAATATCCATCGCCAAAGGGACCTACGGCGGCCCTACTCCGATTTCATCACTAACGCAGATCGTGCTCTATAAATAAACGATGATCCGATTTCAGTTGAAATGTTTTTGGAAGAGCACTCGCGGCGCCTCTTTGGCCGAGGCGGCTATCGCACTTCCGTTGTTGGTACTGATGCTGGGCGCGGCGGCCGAGTTCGGCCGTTATATTTACTATTACAACACCCTCGACAAAGCTACTCGGGCGAGCGCGCGCTACATCTCCACCCGGCAACTGGACGGCACGCAGAGCCCGCCTACAAATTTCAATGAGGCAAAGAACATTGCCGTCTACGGGGAGCCTAACCCAACTAACACAAGCAATAGCAACAAAGTCCTCGGCGACACCAATTTCACCACCTCGAGAATCTCGATCTCGCCAACTTCGGGAACGCCGCCAACGGTTA
>Ga0193725_1000349_pt1 | contig 14082 bp, 11 predicted proteins | sample H2a2metaG_FD_143058 | JGI IMG/M metagenome (GOLD analysis project Ga0193725, IMG submission 143058) | Soil microbial communities from a riparian zone of the East river system, Colorado, United States - H2a2 | ecosystem: Environmental > Terrestrial > Soil > Riparian zone | place: USA: East River... | reverse complement strand
GGTCTCGACGCGCGGCGTCGGCGTTTGCTGGCGCGGGGTCTCGACGCGCGGCGTCGGCGTTTGCTGGCGCGGGGTCTCGACGCGCGGCGTCGGCGTTTGCTGGCGCGGGGTCTCCGGCGCTCGTCGCTCACGGACGGCGGGGCCCGGCGATTGACGCGTGGTCGGGGCCGTGACCTCCGGCGTTCGAGACTGGCCGCCCAAGCGCGGGGGTGGAGGCGGCTGCGGGCGCTCCGACCGGCCTTCACCGATCGGCGCGCGGGGAGATTCAACGGCGGCGTTCGGCGTGCGCGGTGCCGGGACCAGGCGCGGCGCCGGCACGACGGCCGCGCCGGAAGCGCGACGGCCCGGCTCGCCGACGGTCACGTCGACGCGCGCCTCGGGCGGGCGCGTCGCCACCACGGGACGCGCGTGGCGGTCGTCGGACGGACGGAAGGCCGACTCCCGTCAGCCGCGTACCGTCGTCGGCACGAGGCTGACGGGAGTCGGCCTCACGTCGAGACGGCCACGCACGATTTCCAGGCCACGCGCGTCGACCTGAGCGATGCGCGCGGACACCACCGACCCGCGGCCGAAGTGCTGTTGGTCGACGGCCACGATCGCGTTGCGCACGCCCACGTTGCGGTAGACGTTGATGGTCGCCACGTTGACCACTGCGGTGCGGCCGATCACCACGTTGTTCACCACGCGCGGTCCGCCCCAGCCGCCCCACCACGCCACGCCCACGAATCGCGGCGCGCCCCACCACCGGATCACCGGCTCGCCCCACCCGAGCGCGCACCACCCGACACGGACCGAGGCGCTCGGTCCCCCGCCGAAGAACGCGACCAGCGCGGGAGAATAGGCCGGCCGAACCACGACGGGACCAGGCGCCCACGCCCAGTAGCTGTCGACGAACACCCAGCGACCGTAATGGAACGGCGCCCAGCCCCAGGGCGCGGTGTCGGTCCACGTCCAGCCGAAATACGGGTCCCACGTCCACGCGCCGGTGCTGTAGGGCGCCCACCCGGTGGCGACCGCGGTCGGCACCCAGACCGAGCCGTAATCCGGGACCACGCGCCAGCGTCCGTAGCGATCGAGATCGCTCGCGCCGTAGACGCCGGGCGACACGTAGCGCGCGCTCACGGCCTCGGCGACATAGTCCGTGCGCGCGTAGTTCCAGCGGTCCCACTCGTCGAGCGGCGGGGCGGCGTAGGAGGCGACCCGCGGCGCGTCGGTGCCCTCGACGACCACTTCTTCGCTGGCCGCGACCGAGACCGCCGCTCCGTTCGCGGGCGTCACGATGGCCCGCCCGCCGCGCCGGGAGATGAACGCCGTGCGATCGCCCGCGACCTGCACGCGGTAGTAGCCGGGATGGTCGATCGTGAACGCCGCGTTCGGGGTGTCGACTTCCACCGTGCGTCCGGGATCGAGCGTGCGGATGTCGAGCGAGGCGTGACCCGCGGTTACCTTGACCTGGAGGAATTCGGGCTCCTGGTTCACCAGGCCGACGGCGGTGCCGGCCCAGCCCCGGACGAACGCGCGCGCGCCGATCTGGATTTCGAAGTTGCCCGGCGAGCCGGTCGAGAGCTCGTCGCCCGGAGCGAGGGCGATGTTGATCTGCGCGGCCACCCATTCCGGCGCGCCCGGACGCCAGAACGACACCTGGCCGTCGACGTAGCTCAGCCGCGGCGGCGTGCGCTCCTCGGCGGCCGATTCATCGGGAGCAACCGGCGTCTGCGGCTGCCCGGGCGGGGGCGAGACCTGTGGCGGGCCGGGCGGGGGCGGCGGCTGCGCCGGCGTGACGCTGGCGCCGCCGAACACGATCATCAAGGCCGCCACGATGGCGAGCGTGGGGATGGCGCGCATGGTCGTTGGTACCTCCCGCAGGTGAGACGATCCGGCCGTGGCCGGCATTTCATCCGTCCGGCCGGAGGCCGGCTTCTCCCATAGTACCCGCCATCCGGCCACATCACCGATCGACTTCCGGCTATCATGTCCGCCATGCCGTTGACGCTGCTGATGCTCCCGCCGCAGAGGCCGACCACGCGCGACTGGGCCGCGCGGCTCGCCGACGCGCTGCCCGAGATGTCCATCGTGGTCGCCGAGAGCGACGGCGACGCCGTCCGCGCCATCGGCGACGCCGACGCGGCGTTCGGCACGATCCCGGACGCGCTGCTCCGCCAGGCGCGCAAGCTGCGCTGGCTCCAGGCCCCGCAGGCGGCGCCGCCGGCCGGCTACTACACGCCCGAGCTGATCGCCCACCCGGTGGTCGTGACGAACTTCCGTGAGATCTACAACGACCACATCGGCGCCCACATCATGGCCTTCGTGCTGGCCTTCGCGCGCGGGCTCCACCACTACCTGCCGCGCCAGCTCCACCGCGAGTGGCGGCGCGAGCCGAACGATACGGGAGTGATCGCGCTGTCCGAGGCCACGGCGCTGATCGTCGGCGTGGGCGGTATCGGCGGGGAGGCCGCGCGGCTCGCCGCGGCCTTCGGCATGCACGTGATGGGCGTCGACGCGCGGCGGCGCGAAGCGCCGCCGGGTGTGGTGAAGCTCGACGGCCCCGACGCGATCGACGCGCTGCTGCCGCTCGCGGATTTCGTGATCCTCACGGTGCCGCACACGCCGGCCACCGAGGGTTTCATGAACCGCGCGCGCTTCCGGCTGATGAAGCGCACCGGGTTCTTCATCAACATCGGCCGGGGCCGGACGACCCGCCTCGACGATCTCGTCGACGCGCTGCGGGCCGGCGAGATCGCCGGGGCCGGCCTCGACGTGTTCGAGCAGGAGCCGCTGCCCGCCGATCACCCGCTGTGGACGATGCCCGGCGTGCTGATCACTCCGCACACCGCCGGCTTCGGTCCCCACCTCGACGAGCGCCGCTTCGCGGTCCTCCTCGACAACTGCCGCCGCTTCGCCGCCGGCCAGCCCCTCCGCAACGTCGTCGACAAAGCCAACTGGTTCTAGAACGGGGGCCCGCATGGCATCGAGAACACGGATCGGTCTGCTGGTCCCCTCCACCAACACGACGTGCGAGGCCGACTTCCAGCTGGCCCTGCCCCGCGGGTTCACCGTTCACGGCCAGCGGCTCTGGCTGACCAACGACGCCCAGGGCGACGAGAGCATGCTGCGCATGAACGCCGAGATCGAGACGGGCGCACGCTATCTCGCGACGGCGAGCGTCGACGCGATTTCCTACGGCTGCACCACCGGCAGCTTCTTCAAGGGTCCGGGCTGGGACCGCGAGATGATCGACCTGATCGAGCGGACCGCCAGCGTCCCCGCCGTGGCGACCAGTCCCTCCGTCGTCGCGGCCCTTCGCTCGTTCGGGGCGCGACGGATCTCGGTGGCCACTCCGTACCCGGACTGGAACAACCAGCGGCTGCGCGCGTATCTCGAGGCGCAGGGCTTCGAGGTCCTCAACCTCGAGGCCGAGCCCCACGCGGCCCGCGCCGGCAACCAGGGAATCAACGATCAGGATCCCGGTGTCATCGTCGAGTTCGCCTCGCGCGCGTGCCGCGCGGACGCGGACGCGCTGCTCTGCTCGTGCACGGCCTGGCGCTCCGTCGAGGCCGTCGAGGAGATCGAGCGGCGCATCGGTAAGCCCGTGGTCACGTCGAACCAGGCCAGCATCTGGATGACGCTCCGCCGCCTCGCCCACGCAGAACCTATCGCCGGCTTCGGCCGTTTGCTTCGCGATTGATTGAGATGGGGGGGCCCGTGGCGGTTCGCTAGAACGGGAGGCCCAGGGCCTTCGCGAGGAACTTCATCAGCGGCGCCTCCTGCCGGCAGGCGCTGACGAAGACGTCCCCGAAATTCGGGGAGCACGCCTGCTTCTCGGTGAACCGGCGGCCGACCGTGAAGCTCGTGCGCTTGAGGTCCTCGACGAGCGGATGGTCGGGATCGAATCCGCGCGGGGCCCGCCGCAGCGATTCGTCGGTATGCGTCAGCGGCGAGCGCTGCGTCCGCTTCCAGCCGCGGGGGTCTTTCACGATCGCTTCGCGCACGGCGTGGAGCGCATCGGGGTCCGGATGCCACATGCCCGCCCCCATGAAGACCTCACCCGGTTCGAGATGCAGGTAGTAGCCGGGCCCGTGGATGTCCCTGCCGGCCCCGTGCGGAAACCGCAGTCCGACGTTGGTCTTGTACGGCGTCTTGTCGCGCGAGAAGCGCGTATCGCGATAGATCCGCAGCAACGAGCCACCCGACGGCCGCGGATCGGCGACGATGTGCGGACTGATCGCGATCAGCTTCGGTCCGACCGCCTCGACGAAGGCGAGCACCGGATCCCGCACGAGGTTCAGATACCGCGGCTTGTTCGCCTCGAACCACCCACGCTCGTTGTGCGCTCGCAGCTCCTCGAGGAACCGAAACAGCTCCGGCGTGATGAACGCGGTGGTCATGGAGGGGCCCCGTTCACCGCGAACCGACGCGTGTCGTACACCGTCTGTGAGTCCGGCACGAAGTAGTAGTAAACGATGGGCGGTCCCTCCACGCAAAACGGTGCGGTCGGGATGATCTCACCGTGACGGTTGCGCGATGTCAATGGTTGTATGGAAGCGTAATCCGTCGTGACTGCCGGAAGCTGCGCCGCGGCCTGGAGGGACGAGGCTGCCGTGGCGAATCGAGCGATCAGCGTATGATCTGTGGACCGGCGTTCAGGTCGCGCCGGGGAACGGAGCGGAATTGGGGACGCTGTCTCTCGACCGCGTGGCGATCAAGGGCTGGGTGCGGGCCTACACGGCTGCCACGGATCTCGTGGGCCGTCACGTCGCCTATGGGCTGTACGACGGGCGAAACCTCGAGCAGTTCCAGCGGGACCACGGGCCCACGCCCGTGCTGTTCGCGATCCCGCCGATGAGCGACGTCAACGGCGCCCTGCCCCATCCCGGGGTCCAGATCCTTCAGACGATCCTGCGTCACCGGGGAGTGGCCTGCGAGATCGTCAACTACAACCTGCCCGTGACCCACCCCCGCGATCCGTTCCAGCACCTCGTTGCCGCCGTGCGCGCGCTGGGGGTCAAGATCCTCGGCGTGTCCTTGTACAGCCAAGCGATCCGCAACTCGCTCGAGGGGCTGCGCGGCGTCAAGCAGGCGTGTCCGGAATTGACCGTGGTGCTCGGCGGCCCGCACCCCACCGAGTCCTATCGCAGCCTGATGGGCGTGACCTTCGTCGACTATGTCTGTCGCGGTGAGGCAGAAGAGAGCTTCCCGCTCCTCGTGGAGACCCTGCTGCGCGGGGAGCGGCCGCGGCCGGGCTCGATCCCCGGAGTGTACACGCGGGACCCGGAGTCGGGAGCGGTGCACGGGGTGCCGGCTGGGTTCATCGACGTCCAAGACTTGGACCGGGACGGGCTGCTCCGGTACCACTTTCGCCCGGAGGAACTCAAGCAGTACCGGCTGTTTCGCGGGGCCCACGGTACGGCGGGGGCCGCTTACTGGCCCGTCGCACTGGTCCGCGGCTGCCCCTACGATTGCACCTTCTGCGCCGCCTACCAGATGTCGGGCAAGAAGCTGCGCTACCGCGACGTGCGGGTCGTCGTCGACGACTTGCAGCACTATCTGGATGCCTACGGCTGTCGGCACTTCAGCTTCATCGACGACGCGTTCACTCAGCACTATGGATATGTGATCGACCTGTGCGAGGAGATCCTACGCCGCCGGTTGCGCGTCTACTGGACCACCGACAACGGGATTCGCTACGAGACGCTCGGCTCGGGCAAGATGCTCGAGCGGTTGCTGCGCGAGCGCAACCTCGCCAGCGTCGACGAGCTGATCGCGCTGATGATCCGCGCGGGCTGGCGCGGTACCGCGGTGGGCATCGAGTCCGGCTCGGCGCGGGTCCGGCGAGATCTGGTGCGCAAGGGCGGCGCCCAGCTCACCAATGAAGACATCCTGGAGAGTCTGCGCAACCTCAAGCGAATCTCCGAGCGCGAGGGCGTCTACTTCTACGTCAACGGCTTCCTGATGGCTGGGTTCCCCGAGCTGCCGCTGCACAACGGCAAGCTGGTCCCGGCGGAGACGATCGAGGAGATGGAACAAACCGGCGAGTTCGCCCTGGAGCTGCGGGACCGCCGGGCGATCGACATGATGAACCTGAGCATGGTGATCCCGCTACCGGCCACGGACATGTGGGAGTGCCTGACGATCGAGGACAAGGTCAAGGTGTTGGTGAGTCACGTGCCGCCGGAGCATCCCGAGCGGAAGACGATCGAGGGGCTCCGCGACCGCATCCTCGCGCGCTACGGCCAAGACATGGAGGCCACACGGTACGCCGAGGAGCCGGAGGCGTCGTTCTGGCAGGAGGCTCACCGGCTCTCCGACTCGGCGCAGATCGGCATCATGGCCTCCTACGACGCCTTCAATGCCGACGCCGCGCACACGATCGGCGACTCGGCGCAGATCGGCATCATGGCCTCCTACGACGCCTTCAATGCCGACGCCGCGCACACGATCGGCCTCAAGCGACCCGATCCGGAGTTCTTGTGGAGCTTTCGTGAGCGAGTCGTCGCGCGGTTCTACGCCGGTACCGGGATGAAGCTGCGCATGCTCAAGCACGTCGTGCACCGCAGCACGAGCCCGCAGGACGTGTTCGCCTACCTGACGCTGCTGGCGCGCAAGTACGCGCCGGAGGAGAAGCAGACGCGGGCCGTGGCCGGCGCCGACTAGCTGGACTGGTTGTAAGGGAGGCAAGCCGACAGCTCAGCGCGCGAGGGGCGTGGACGGAACTGGCGCGGGGGTGAGGGCGTGGCGCAGGACTTCTTCGGCCTCGTCGACGAAGACGAAGCGCATCTCGCGGCGGAGCTCCTCGGGGACGTCCTCGACGTCGCGCTCGTTGCGGCGGGGGAGGATCACCGTGCGGAGGCCCGTGCGGTGGGCGGCCAGGACTTTCTCCTTGATCCCGCCGACCGGCAGCACCTTGCCGCGCAGGGTGATCTCGCCGGTCATGGCCACGTCGCTGCGCACGGGGCGGCGGCTGGCCAGCGAGGCGAGCGCGGTCATGATCGTCACCCCGGCCGACGGCCCGTCCTTCGGAATCGCGCCGGCCGGCACGTGCACGTGGATGGTCTTCCCCTCGAAGATCTTCGGATCGATCTCGAGGGCGTCGGCGTTGGACCACACGTAGGAGACGGCGGCCTGGGCGCTCTCCCGCATGACGTCGCCGAGCATGCCGGTGAGCACGAGCCGCTCCTCGCTGCTCGGCATCATCGTGGCTTCCACGAACAGCACGTCGCCCCCGACCGGCGTCCAGGCCAGGCCGGTGGCCACGCCCGGACGATCCGTGCGCTCGGCCACCTCGTCGAAGAAGCGCGGCCGCCCGAGGTACTCGACCACGTTCCGGGCGGTGACGGTCACGGGCTCTCGGTGGCCTTCGGCGATCCGGCGGACCACCTTGCGCGCGATGGTGGCGATCTCCCGCTCGAGGTTGCGCACGCCCGCCTCGCGCGTGTAACCCCTCACGATCTCGCGCAGGGCCTCGGGCTCGAGGGTCAGCTCCTCGACGGCCAGGCTGTGGGCGGCGAGCTGCTTGGGGATCAGGTACTCACGGGCGATCCCGATCTTCTCGGCGTCGGTGTAGCCGGAGAGCATCAGCACTTCCATCCGGTCGCGCAGCGGCCCCGGGATCGTGTCGAGCGTGTTGGCGGTGGCGATGAACAGCACCTGCGAGAGGTCGAACGGCACCGACAGGTAGTTGTCGACGAACGCGTGGTTCTGGGCGGGATCGAGTTCTGGGCGGGATCGAGAACCTCGAGCAGCGCCGAGGACGGATCGCCGCGCCAGTCGGCGCCGATCTTGTCGATCTCGTCGAGCATGAAGACGGCATCGCGGGTCTCGGCACGCCGGAGCCCCTGGATGATGCGGCCGGGCAGGGCGCCGATGTAGGTGCGGCGGTGTCCGCGGATCTCCGCCTCGTCGCGCACGCCGCCGAGCGACATCCGCACGAACTTCCGCCCGAGCGCGCGGGCGATGCTCTGGCCGAGGCTGGTCTTGCCCACGCCGGGCGGTCCCACGAAGCAGAGGATCGGCTCGCGGGCGGGCGGGTCGCCGGTCACCCGCGGGGGCGCGGCGGGGGTCGGCGCGTCGCTCGAAACGGCGGCGCCGGCGGCGCGCTCCTCGCGGAGCTTCTTGACCGCGAGGTACTCGAGGATCCGGTCCTTGATCTTCTCGAGGTCGAAGTGGTCCTCGTCGAGCACCGCGCGGGCACGGCGGATGTCGATGGTCCCACCGCCGAGCGCGTTCCAGGGCAGGCTCGCCATCCACTCGAGGTACGTGACGATCATGCCGTGCTCGGGCGACGCGGGCGGAATGCTCGCGAGTCGGCTCAGCTCGCGCTCGGCCTCGCGTCGCGCCTCCTCGGGCAGCGCCGCCGCCTCGATGCGACGCCGCAGGTCGGCCGCGCCACCGTCGGTGCTCTCGCCCTCGCCCAGCTCGCGCTGGATCGAGCGGAGCTGCTCGCGCAGGTAGTACTCGCGCTGGGTCTTCGAGAGTCGTTCCTCGGTCTCGGTGGTGATCTTGCGGCCCAGCTCGCGCACAGCAACCTCACGCTGCAGGACGTCGATGAGCCGTCGCAGCTTGGCGGTGACCGGGTTTGCCTCGAGTAATTCCTGGCGGACGGCCAGATCGAGCGGCATCACCGAGACGATGAAATAGGCGACGTGACGCGGGTCGGTAACGCTCGCCACCGCCGCGGCGAGATCGTCGGGCATCTCACGCGAGGCCTCCACGAGCCGGCGGAAGACATCGATCACGGCCAGTCGCAGGGCCTCGGCGTCGGTCGCCTCGCCGATCTGCTCGGGCTCGGCCTCGATGCGGGCGATCAGGTACGGCTCGGTCGCGGTGAGGTCGATCAGCCGGAAGCGCTCGATCCCCTGCACCATGATGCGCACGCTGCCGTCGGGGGCGCGCGCGAGCTGGTGGATCATGCCGACCGTCCCCACGCGCTGGAGATCCTCGGCTCGCGACGGCTCGGCCTCGGCGTCGCGCTGGGCCACCAGCGCGAGCAATCGATTGCCGCGCATCACGTCGTCGACGAGCCGGACCGAGCTCGGCTGCCCGACCGCGAGGGGCACCGCGGTGAGCGGAAACATCACCGTGTCGCGCAGCGGCAGGACCGGCAGCGCGTCGGGGATGCGGAACTCGGCGGGGCCGGACGCCGGGACGGCCATCAACGCGCTCCCGCCTTTGGCAGCGTGATGCGCAGGAGCCCGCGCTCGTAGCGCGCCTCGACGCGCTCGGGGTCGATCGCGGCGGGGAGCGGAATCTCGACCCGGAAGGGTCCCTGACGGATGCTGGCCGCGTGGTAGATGGCGGCCTCCTTCGCCCCCGACAGTCGGCGGTGCCCCTCGACGATCAGCGCGTCGGCGAAGAGCTGGATCTCGTAGTCGTCCTCGTCCACGCCAGCGAGGTCGACGACGACCTCGAGGGTGGCGGCGGTCTCGTAGGCGTCGACGTCGGGACGAAAGCCCGTGCGCACCAGCCACCGCAACCGATCGCTCTGCCAGACGTCGCCGACCACCCACGTCTGACCCCCGCCGACCACGGTTGCATAGCGAATGCTCGAACGCCGGTAGCGCATGTGCCAACCATTGTCCGGGCGGGACCGACCCGCGTCAAACGATCGCGCGGATCGCCGTGGCGGTCAGCCGGCACGACGAGGTGGAAATCTGTTGACGGTGCCGCTTCCGGCGCTGTATCACGAGCCGGACATGGATGACCGATGACGCCGTCCGCGCTTTCCTCTGACCGCGAGACCGACGAGTTTCTGATCGCCCTGGCCCTCATCTCCACGGCCACCGGCACCATCTGTCTGAGCATCGCCGTGCTGCTTCTCGGGACCAGATCGGGGCTCGGGACACCACCCTTTCTCGTGATCCTGTGCGTGGCGATCGTCGGATCAGCCGCCTACGCGCCGTTTCTGCTTCCGAAGGCGTGCCGGTCGCGACTCGACGCCGCGAAGTTCGTCTATGCGTTGCTGATGCTGGCGGTGATGTTCTCGCCGCTGGTGCTCCTGTGGCTGCCGTCATGGCTGGGCTACGTGTACGTGATCGGCGCCCTGGCCGGTGTCGTTCGGGCGGTGCCGTATGTGGCCGGCTCGGGATGGCGCGCGCTCGCGACCGTGGCCGTGACGTGCGTCGTGCTGGGATTCCACCTCTTCACCGCGCAGGGGGTGCACAGCGCATTCCTGCCCGAGCTCCTGGCGCTGGGCCGGTTCTCGGCAGATCCCTATCTGCATGCGGCCATCGCCAGCATGATCCGGTTCGACGGGATCGCATCGTCGGGCGTGGACGGAACGGTCCCATATCTGTATCACGTCGGGTCCCACTACTGGTTCGCGGCCGTCGGCGCCGCCGGCGGCTCCGATTCGGCCCGCGCGTACATGGTGGGCCGGACCGTGTTCATGCTGCCCGCGCTCTATCTGGCGCTGTTCGTGGCCGCGCTCTCTCTTCGGCGTTTGCGTCCCCACGACGCGCCGTTTCTCGTGGTCGCGACCACGGTCGTCCTCATCCTCATCGACGGGGTCAAGCTCGACCGCTACACGTACCGCAGCGAGTCCGAGGTGTTTGGCATCGTCGTCCTGCTTCTGGCCCTTCCGCTCCTGGAGGACGCCGTCAGGTCGGCCGAGCAAGCCGAGGCGATCCGATGGTGGCGGCTGGTGCCGTGGCCGTTCCTCGTCTTGCTGGCCGGGTCGATCAAGGTCTCCGTTGGCGTGCTCCTGGCCGTCATCGTCGGCTACGCCCTGGCCCGCACGGTACGGCCGGCTCTCGCCATCGGTGCGGCGGCGGCCATGGCCGTGGCGATCGCGCTCACCCTGCGAGGTCTCAGGGGCGGCGGGATGGGCGAGCTCACCTCCATACGCCCGCCCGGATTTCTGGTCTCGGGCTACGGTCTCGTCGCCCTCTCGTTCGTGTTCGCGTTCGCGCTGGCGGCGGCCCTCGTGGTCACGGGTGTTCGCCGATGGAGCGATCGAGAGCCATCGCCGTCGCGCGGGCCTGCGTGGCGCTGGATCCGGGCGCCGCTGTCGTGGGAGCAGTTGGTGCTCGTCTTCATGGCCGCGGCCTTCATGCCGGCGCTGGTCGTGTCCGGCTTCGCGGGCTGGTACTTCCTGGATGCGCTGCTGTGGTTCACGCTGGCCGTCGTGATCGCGCGGCTGTCGAGAGCGGACGTGATCGAGCTGTGGAGATCGGTGACGTCGCTCAGGTGCGGCCCCGTCGTCATCGGATTGGTGATGGCCACGTGCACGGCGGCCTTCCTCCGGGCGTTCACGCCCGGAGACCTCGGCCACGCGACGCGGGAAATGCTCGCCGGGATGGACCGGGAGGAGCACCGACTCCCCGTGCCCGCCGGCCAGGTGTCTCTCCGTCACCTGTTCGGGACGTCACTGGCCCGCCATCGCGTGCTCTTCGGACCGGAGTTCGTCGACCGGTTACGGACATCGTACGGGCCCCGAGTCGTCGCGGTGATCGGCCGTGTCACCGATCGAGAGGGGCGTTCGGGACTGGGCCTGTTCGTCCCTCCGGAGAACGTGAAGTTCTGGAGGTACGGCGTGGACTGTCGATCGCAGCCGCTGTTCGTGCCCGCGCTGGCCGGCATCCCGATGGTGCGGGGACTCCCCCCGATCGCCGAGGGGTGTCGCCTTCCCCGAGCATATGGCTACGCAGACTATGGCGCGTCGTCCCGAAGCGTGGACGCCGATCGAGCCGCGTTGTGCCAGCACGCGCGGAGCCGGGGACTGCAGCGCGTGCTGGTGCTGCGCGACGTCGACGTGTCCGAGGCCAACGCGGTCATACGCTGCGACTAGGCCGGACGCGTCATCGCCGGACGCGGTGCTATCATCGCGGCGTGAGTCGTCCCAGCCTCACGATCTTCTTCCCGTGCTACAACGACGCCGGCACCATCGGCAGCCTCGTGGCCGCCGCGGACACGGTGGCGACGGAGCTGACCGACGACTACGAGATCATCGTCGTCGACGACGGCAGCACCGACTCCAGCCGCGAGTTGCTGGGCGGGCTGCGCCGCCGATTCCCGCGTCTTCGGCTGGTCCTGCACGACACCAACCAGGGGTACGGGGGAGCGCTCCGCTCGGGGTTTGCCCACGCCACCAAGGAACTGGTGTTCTACACGGACGGCGATGGCCAGTACGACGTGTTCGAGCTGCGGAGACTCCTGCCGATCATGCAAGACGGCGTGGACGTCGTGAACGGCTACAAGATCGCGCGCTCGGATCCCGCGCACCGGGTGGTCATCGGCGGGATCTACGGGTGGCTCATGCGTCAGCTCTTCCAGTTCCACGTGCGCGACATCGACTGCGACTTCCGCGTGATTCGCCGCGCCGTGTTCGACACGATCACCCTTCATCACAGCACCGGCGTCATCTGTCTCGAGCTGGTGAAGAAGCTCGAGCTGGCGGGCTATCGCTTCGTGGACTTCCCCGTCCATCACTATCACCGCCTGCACGGCCGCTCGCAGTTCTTCCGGTTCGGACGGCTCCTGCGCACGGGCGTGAACATCATGCGCCTGTGGTGGCAGCTCATGGTGCGGCGAACGACGCCGGTCGGTGTCGCCTACCGTGACGAGCGGGCCGCTGCTCACTGAGCAGGAGCTCCGCGACACCTTCGCCGGCCGGGCCGTGCTCATCACCGGCGGACTCGGTTTCATCGGGTCCAGCCTGGCCCGCCGGCTGGTGACCATGGGGGCCCGGGTGCTACTGGTCGACTCGCTCATCCCCGAGTACGGCGGCAACCTCTTCAACGTCGCCGACATCGAGTCGGCCGTGCGGATCAACATCGCCGACGTCCGTGACGAGCACGGGATGCGTTACCTCGTCCGGGGGCAGGACGTTCTGCTGAATCTCGCCGGGCAGACGAGCCATCTCGATTCGATGCGCGATCCGTACACGGATCTCGACATCAACGTCCGCGCGCAGCTCTCCATCCTGGAGGCGTGCCGGAAGGAGAACCCGGCGATCAAGATCGTCTACGCGAGCACTCGGCAGGTCTACGGGGTGCCGGACTACCTGCCGGTGGACGAGCGGCACCTCGTGCATCCGGTCGACGTCAACGGGATCAACAAGACGGCCGGCGAGTCGTACCACGTCGTCTACAACAACGTGTACGGCATCCGCACCTGCGTCTTGCGCCTCACCAACACCTACGGTCCGGGCATGCGCGCGCGGGACTCGCGCCAGACGTTCCTCGGGTGGTGGATCCGGCAGGTCGTGGAGGGGCGGGAGATCCAGGTGTACGGCGACGGGGCGCAACTCCGTGACTTCACCTACGTCGACGATGCCGTGGAGGCGTTCCTGCAGGCCGCGGCGAGCGACGCCGTCGGCGGCGAGGTCTTCAACGTCGGCGGCGGCGAGGCCGTGAGCCTCCGGGCCCTGGCCGAGCTGCTGATCCGCGTGGCCGGCTCGGGCCGCTATGCCGCGGTGCCGTTTCCGCCGGAGCAGAAGGCGATCGACATCGGCGACTACCACACCGACGACCGCAAGATCCGTGAGGCCCTCGGCTGGCGCCCCCGCGTCTCCCTGGCCGCGGGCCTGGCCCGCACGGTGGCGTACTACCGCGAGCACGGACGCCACTACTGGCCGTGATCACGTCGGGCCGGTGACCTGAGACGATGGAGCCGCGGGAGTACGAGACGATGGCCCGCCTGGAGGATTCCTATTGGTGGTATCGCGGGCTCCGCGCCCGCCTGACCTCCGTCCTCCGCGCCGAGGTGGGGGAGGGCCGGCCGCGCCGGATCCTCGACGTCGGTTGCGGGACCGGGGCCAACCTGTGCGCGCTCCACGCACTGTTTCCGGCGAGCACGGTCGTCGGCGTCGACATCGCGGACCCGGCCCTGCGTCACGCGCAACGCCGCGGATGCGCGGCGTTGACGCGCGCGTCGGCCGCCGCCCTGCCCTTTCCCGACGCCCGCTTCGACGTCCTCCTCTTTGCGGACGTCCTGAGCGACGCGGGAGTCGACGAGCGGGCTGCCCTGGGCGAGGCTCACCGCGTGTTGCGCCGTGGAGGCGTCCTGGCCGCCAACGTGCCGGCCTTCGCGTCCCTGCGCGGCGCCCACGACGCGGCGGTCGAGACCGCCCGCCGCTATCGCCGAGCG
>Ga0193725_1000348_pt1 | contig 14089 bp, 12 predicted proteins | sample H2a2metaG_FD_143058 | JGI IMG/M metagenome (GOLD analysis project Ga0193725, IMG submission 143058) | Soil microbial communities from a riparian zone of the East river system, Colorado, United States - H2a2 | ecosystem: Environmental > Terrestrial > Soil > Riparian zone | place: USA: East River... | reverse complement strand
GCTGTTAAGGCTAGAAAGGATTCGCTGTTGCGTCTCATTTAGTACTGCCCTCTGGCGATGCAACCTTCGCGCACTCCTGGGATTAGCAAAGTAGCTCCACTTTAGTTCGTACTTGCGCTTCAGCCAGTACCGATAGAGAGGTTGAACCACCGCTCTCAAAACGGGAACGCGCTTGGACAGCACTATCAGCCTTGAACGCCTTATTCCGAAGCCCATAACTCAAAAACAGACTTGTGTCAGATCGGTAGCGCTCCTGATGGGAGAGTCAGGCGGCAGATTTCTTGGATTCTGTTAGTTCTCTAACTCTGTGATAGGCAGCGCGCGCCGATTCGACTTGCCTTTGGGCCGCTTCAAGCAACCCGGTGCGGACTCCGTCGTCGGCGCGCCACGCTTTGTCGATAGCTTCGGAGAGTTCCTTTTCGAGATCAGGGCCATTCAGGTCTACCATGACGCAACCTGGGCCGAACTGAGCGATCAATCCCTTGAACTTGTCAGCCACATATTCGGATCCGATAAGGCCTACAGCGGGGATGCCCTGGGACAGGGCAAATACAGCTCCGTGGTAAGCTCCGGTCACGACAATCCGGCATCGAGCCGTCTGCTCAATTACTCTCAAAGGAGTGTCAAGATCGCAGCCGCCATCCGACGCACCATTGTAACCGGCGAGAAGTTGCCGGAGAGCCATCGCATCTCGGAGTCCCTCGTGGCGCGCGATTGGAATCGGAATCAGCGGAGCGCTTAATCTTCTTCCGCACTCATGAATAATCGGTCGAATCCTTTCAAGAGTCCCGGAATCGGCGCCCGCATATTGCGCCAGCCGCACGTTAACGCCAATTCCGCCACCCAGCTTCGGCGTGCGGTTGCTGTATGCCAACTCGACGGCATCGTCTCCCGTGGTCAAGACTCTATCCGCGGAAACCCCTGACGATTTCAGAATCGGCCAGCTAGCGCGATCTTCACGGAGAGCGATCAGGTCGATACTCGGAAGAACGGCTCTGGCTCGGGCTCGCAGTTCCGAATCGCGTAATGGCCCAATTCCCTGGCTGAACATGGCGGTTATCTTACCGGCCAGCACCGACATATCAAGCAAGTCCAAAACCGCGAGCATGTGCGTCCGAACAAGATCGTTCATGCCGGCCTGCCCGCAGGCGACAACCACATCGGCACACCTGAAGGCTTCAATAAAGGACTCAAAATCTTTAGCGTCAGTCCCTCGAAGACGCATCTTGATCTCGATCAGTCGCGTCAACAGCGACGGCGCGTGGCGCCTCAACCGTCGGTTCAGAGCGATCAGACGACGGGAAAGTGACTTGGGAAGACGTCGAAGGATCCCGCCGCCCACCAGGTATTGATCCGAGCACCAGATCCTGCGGCCCCTGTGAAACAACGGCTCGACGTCGGGGCAATGCACCAGCAGACTGCTCGGATCGTCGGTTAACACGTGAATACCGACGTTGGGCCAAAGACTCTTCAGCCTCTCGATCGTGACCTGAAGCATCGCCACATCACCGATGTTTCCACACTTATAATCACCGGAGATTATCAAGACTCGCATCAGAGTTTGGTAAACATCGACCCGAATTAGTCGCGGGATCAGCTAAGGAGTTTGAGCGCGGATCGCGCCTTGGGGCGACCGGGTGTTCAATCCGCGCCGACGGCCCCTGTTTGTCGGCGAATTCTACAAGCCCGCATCGTTCGAGTTCGTCGATTGTGCTCTTTACCGCTTCGAAGGACACGCCACATTCAGTTGCAATTTCCGCAAGCGACCGGGTTCCGTCAACCCGATCAAGAATGTTGAACAGCGAATTGTGTCCCTCGGGATTGCTGTACCAATCAACATGCAAACCGTATCGAGAACAAAAAGGCTCGCCTTTGAACTTGTTGACCGGCACTTTATTCGATTCCAGGGTGTCGATCATTGCCAGCAGCATTTCACGCGAGTCTCCCAGATGCTTTATCGAAACCAGACTCGGATTGTCGAAGCTCGAGTGGTATTCGCGATAGGGCCAGTCAGGCGAAGATGGCGGCAGAACACGCGACAACGACAAGAACGGGATGCGAACCCCGGGCCCGTTAAACTGACGCTCGTCGTTTCCGATAACCGTGCGAAACGGCCCCGTCCAGCCATGATGGTTGCGCTGCTTCATCGCGAGTGCGAAACAGAGATCAAGTTCGGTGTTGGCTTGAAATGAAAGCTGAAGCGCGTGCGGATAATCCAATCCGAGCATCTCCAGAAACATCCCGCCTTTTATCCGCGGAACCAGCGCCGGGTTGTGACTCAAGTATGCGATCGAGCCGATGGTCTCCGGCACTATCAGATAACGATACGTATACCGCAGGGTTTTCCTCTTGAGCAGTTCTTGAGCGACCTTGACGCCGACTATCACTCCGGTCAGATCGTCATTCGCCTGATGCGGATGGCAAAGGTGAGAGCAGAGCACTATGCATTCATCGGTCTGTCCGGGAATAACTACCTCGCCTACCTTAAGCGTGCTATAGCTGAAATCGGTATCGATGACGACTCGATACTTATCGTCGCGCAGCGAATCTCTCAGCGTTTTGCTGCAGCACAGGCCCCAGTCTCGCTCGTAATACTTGAAGATAAAAGGCACAGCTTCCGCGATCCTGGGATGAACATATAAGTGCCTGAGCAACAACTCGCGCGACACAACGCCATCGAAGGGCAGCGAATAGGAAACGACGTGAAGGGGGTTGTCGGCATATGAAAACAAGCGCTTGCCGTCCATAGTTTCGAGATAAGCTTCGCGACAAGTCCATTTCTCGGGGACGATCCAACTCCAGCACTCCGTACCCGTCGGGTACTCGTGGATCGTCATCGGCAACTGTGTCGCAAGCGCTTCCAGCGCGACATCGTAGCCGTCCGACACAAGGTCTCGAGGCAAGCTCCACAGCTCGTCCATCATTTCCGCCTCTGTTGCATTGACGGGAAGAGTCGCAGTGAACGCTGGAATTCCCACTCTCCGCTTTTCAAGCTCGACGGGATCTCCAGCGGGTCCTCTTGCTGTGCTCCAGTGATCGTGGGTTAGCTCGCCCAGCGTGAGATCGAAGAATTCCTTGCAGCCGATGGCTTTGATCTCACCGAGGCCCAGTCTAGCAACGCGGCAAGCTCCTGCTTCAATGGCCTTCCGTTCGAGGCGAGTGCCATCCGGGAATCCGTTGTCCGACATGATTCGAACGTTGTAGACCCATCCAGCCTTACGCAAGCTTTCTCCATCTCGTACGTAACCGGTAAATAGCTTCTTGAAGCGGAAGGGGACCTGAGCAATCTCCTCCACATGATGCCTGAAGGTCGCCTCGTCCAGCCCAACCCCCAGCATGCATATCTTTGCTCCGGCCTTCGCCAGCCTGTCGTGAACGCTGTCGACTCCAAAACAGGTGTTTGGCAAGTCGTTCAACAACTGTTCCGATTTTGGACCGAGACCCGCCACCGTGTGAATTGGATCGGCGGATCGGATCACACCTGGCCGCTTACGGAAGTACTCCAGAAATCCAGTCGATGTGCTCCACGGGCCCCCGTCGGTCGGAGTCGTCTGAACATCGAAGACTTCGCGTTTGCAAAAAGAGAAGGTGTACGTCGGAACTAGAATCGTGCCTTGATCACCGACGATAGATCGCAAGCCATCGTACACAGCCTTGTAGATTTCTGCGGAGTCCGAGAGCTCCTTGAGCCGCCCCAACTCATCCAGAGAAGCGTGGACAAAAACGGTATCGCCATCCCGCAGCCCAACCTCTCCAAGTTCGGCAATCAAATCTGCCTGTGTGTAATCCCAGTCTGACGTCATCAGTGCTTCCTCTGGATCCCGACAATCCTGTCGATCACTCGTTGCTGTGACGCCGGAGCGAGCCCCACGGAGCATGGCAGGCTCAGCGCGCATCTGTTCAGCTGCTCGGCCACTGAGCAGTCAGTGGCCGTCGACCCGGCATGTGCTTTGGAGAGATGAAGCGGCTGCCATAGCGGGCGAGTTTGAATTCCCGACTCATCGAGCTCCCGCAGCAACCGGCGCGAACTCATCCCGAATTCGCCGGCGTCGATCAGCACCGTGTACATCCAACAGGCGCTTCTAGCCCAGGCGGCCTCTTGCAGCGGAGTGATCCCCGCCACCGGTCGAAACGCTTTCGAATAGATCGCAGCTATTCTTCGTTTTGCTTCTATGTACGAGTCGAGTCGCTCCATCTGGGCAACACCGACCGCCGCCTGGATGTTGGTGAGCCGGTAGTTGTATCCGATCTCGCTGTGAACGTACTCGAGCGCGTCGTCTTTCGCTTGAGTTGTAAGGTGGTTTGCCGTTCGGGCCCACTCTTCGTTGTCGGTCGCGATCATTCCGCCGCCGCCGGTGGTGATCAGCTTGTTGCCGTTGAAGCTAAAGCACGCAATATCGCCTATGTGACCGACCGCCCTACCTTTGTAACTGGCTCCAAGGCTCTCCGTCGCGTCTTCGATTACGGTCAACCCGTACTCGCGGGCAAGCTCGAGGATCGGATCCATGCAGACTGGGTGCCCCAGAATGTGAACGGGAAGCAGCGCCCGAACTCGCCTTCCGCTTCTCCGATTGTAAAGCGCGCCGCTTAGCCATTTGCAGTCTCGCTTCAAAAAGTCTTCGACTTTCTGCGGATCCATCTGCCAGTGCGCTGGTTCGGCGTCGATAAAGACAGGATACGCGCCTACATACCTTACCGCGTTGGCGGGAGCGATGAACGTAAGCGTCGATACCAGCACCTCATCGTCCGGCTGAATCCCTGCGACCAGCAGCGCAATATGCAGCGCTGCGGTGCCGCTGTTTGTTGCGACCGTGTGCTCTGCGCCGATTGCCGCGGCGACTTCCAGCTCGAACCGCTCCACAAAGGAGCCAACTGTGGAAACCCAATTCGTGTCGAGGCATTCCTTCACGTACTTCCATTCATTGCCCCGGATTTCAGGTGCGCAAAGCGGAATAAACAGGTCTTCGGTAATTGTCTGTGGTTTGGAGCTCATTGGGCTTGTGCGGACAGTTTTATTCGGGGTCAACCAGCAGTTTCCAGCTTCTAGTTACGATATGCGGATGAGTCGCAATCACCGAGGACGCCATCCCTCACCAGGCAGGCCACTTCTTCAATGCCGTCCCGCACGGTGAGAGTAATATCAAATCCCAGCCTCTCGTTGATCCGCGCGAAACGCACGCGGTAATCCCTGGGGTCTTCGTCTTTGTGAACGAACTCGATGGTAGCTTCGGGTGCGTAAGGCCGGATCATTTCTACCAATTGTTGTTTTTGATAGTTCTCCCGGGTTGACCCAACGTTGAACACTTCGCCTGCGACTTTTTCCGGCGGAGAAGACAGAACCAACTCGATGGCTCTCGCTGCATCGCGAACGTGAACATACGGCCTCCAGAACTGCTCGCCAAAAACAACCAGGTGCTTCTTTTTTAGCAGGTCCAAAGTGAACTCGTTTACGGTGAGGTCAAACCGCATTCGAGGAGAAACGCCAAACACCGTCGCGAACCGAAGAAGGGTCTTGTTCGCGATTCCATTCGAGCTGAGCAGCGCGCGCTCGACCGCAACCTTTGTTTCGGCGTAAAGCGAAACAGGCTTGAGCTCCGCGCTTTCATCCACATACTCGCCGGGATCGCGTGACCTTCCGTAGTTGCTGCAAGTAGAGGCGAACAGGAATCGCGAGACGCCGGCGGTCTTGCTTTCTTCGAGAAGCATAAGCGACGCATCAAGATTCACCGTTTGAGCAACATCTGGTTGGCGGGCGCACGCCGGATCGCCTACGATCGCTGCGAGGTGAACAACCGTGTCCATCTCGGACACGGCTTTCCTAACCGCAGAGCGATCGCGGACGTCGTTGAGTTGAAACTCAAATCCGGGGTGCGCCCATACTCCAAGCATCGAGTGGCCGCCGTGCAGTAAGCAATCAAGCACCCGCACGCGATGGCCCTTTGCAAGCAGCATCGGCACCAGGGTCGAACCAACGTAGCCGGCTCCGCCGGTGACAAGAATGTTCATCTTACTTACCGTTGCCGTTCTGTCGGACGTGTTCTTGCGCCTGCTGGTATTCGCCGTGCCGTCCTATGTCCAGCCAGTACTCCACTATTGGAAAGCTGATAACATGGCGCCCCTTCTCAACCAGGCGTTCGATGAGATCGGTCATATCGAATCGCTGACCATCGGGGATGTAACGATGGACGGTTGGCTCGAGGAGGTAAATTCCGGCGTTGACCAGAAAATTCAAAACCGGTTTTTCCTGAATTCCGCGAACTCGCGCCCGATCGCATTCGACTACTCCGTACGGCACCTGAAGTTCGTACTGGCGCACGCCCACGGTGACATCGGCGCCGTGATCGCGGTGGTAGGTCAGCATGCTTCGAAAATCGACCTCGGTGAGAATGTCTCCGTTGATAACGAGAAGCGTCTCGTCGAGTTCTGACATCAGCTTCAACCCGCCGGCCGTTCCCAGCGGACGGTCCTCGTTTACGTAGTTGACGTCGACGTCAAGTGCCTCCCCATTCCCGAAATGGCGCGTGATCTTATCGGAAAGATAGTGCGTGGTCACGTGAAACCGCTTTATGCCGGCTTCTCGCAGGCGCTCTATCGTTAATTCCAGAAGTGGCTTGTCGCCGAGCGGGAGCATCGGCTTTGGGAGGTCGTCGGTCAAAGGCCGGAGTCGGGTTCCGTACCCGCCCGCCATGATGACCGCCGAAAGCCCAAGCCGCTCCTGCGTCACAAAGTCGCTGCGCAAAAGCAGTTCAACAACCCGCCCTTTATCGTCGATTACGGGGAGATGGTTCAGCACGAAATCCTTCGCGTGGTCCATGAGACGAAGAGCTTCAGCCGCGCTCACGCCGGGCGAGCCAACGACAGGCTCGCGGCTCGCGATGCTGCTGCAAGGCTGATCAAAAGGCACGCCTCGCAGGATCGCTCGCCTGATATCGCCATCAGTCAATAACCCCTCGAGCACAAGGTCCGTGCTACAAAGAAGGAGCGCTCCGGTTCCGGCTCGTTCAAGGCGAGCGACCGCTTCAGAAATCGAAGCAAGATCGGAGATTATCGCGCCCGTCAGGCGGCTAGCGAGTTGGGGCTGCATTGCTCTCTTCTCTGCTCGAGAGGAGTTCCTGTTCAAGTAATTCCAGGCGGGAAAGTACGGTTTGCATCGAAGAAGCAAGGTTAATCCCCAGCCGGGTGCCGATCGCCCAGGTGGGTGTTCCAGACAGTTGCCCGGAAAGCTGTGCTTCTTGAATCAATAGAGTGGAGTCTCCGGTCTTTACGAGAACTCCATCCTCGCAACGGCCTACGACCTGTCCGGGCGTCGCGATATACTTCGGCCACTTAAGGTCGTAGAGGGCGCGCCAGATCCACGTCTCTTTGTGTCCGAGCAGCGTACGCGCACCGGGACCGGGGCGCGTGATTGCCCGAATCTTGTTGTAAAGGTGGACGCTGGTATCGGACCAGTCCAACCATTCATCTCCATCTTCGCGGCCTGTGAAGTAAGTCCCGGGAAGCTGCGATTGTTGCAATCGGTTGAACCGATTCTGGGCGATGCGTGTCACCGTCTCAACGACAAAACCCGGGAAGTTATTTACGACCCGACTCAAAACATCCGCGTAGGTATCGGTCCATAGAATCGGAAGATTTCGCTGCAAAATGATGTCGCCCGTGTCGATACCTTCGTCTACCAAGTGTGCTGTCAGTCCGACTTCCGTTTCGCCGTTAATGATCGCCCAGTTGATTACGTTCCTGCCGCGATAGAACGGCAATTTACCGGCGTGGAAGTTAACAAACCCAAGCCGAGAAGCAGCCAAAATTGGAGACTTCAAGATCTGGTTATAGGAGATTGACAGGTTCAGATCTGTACCGAGAGCGGTGATCTCGTCGACAAACTCCGAAGCATTGACGTAATCCGGTTGAAAGACGGGCAGGCCCAGTTGGCCGGCCGCCTCCACAAGAGTTTGATCGGAGCAGCTCTTGCGGATCACGACTCCAAGCAAGTGATGATCAGCTTGAGCAAGTTGAAGCAGGCTATCAGCGGCCCATGCCCCATCGCCGAATAGTAAGATGCGCATTCTATTGTGATTCGAGAATTCCGCGGCAACCCGCGGCTACAGCTTCGTGTTAAGACTCCCGGATGCACTCTCAGGCAAAATCCGACCTCTCCAGCTCATCCTCCGCCTCGATGTCTCTCACCACCCTTCTACTTACAAAGTAGGCTAGTTCATCGGGGCAAATGCCGGTGCCTGGTCGTTTGAAGTCAATGTCTTCGAGGCCGAGCATTTCGCCTTTGGTCAGTCGGCGCTTTGTGACCATGCGCCTGCGAAAGACTTTTCGCTTCTCCATCTGTGTATCGTTTATCTTCCGCACGGTGGTCCCAAGAGCAGAAAATATGTTCCGGCTCTCCTGGACCATGTAGGTCAGTTCCTCCGGATCGGCTGATACTGCGTGGTCCCAGCCGGTCATTCCCTTGTCCAATGTGAAGTGCTTTTCGATCAAGCACGCGCCAAGCGCGACTGAAGCCAGGGGTATTGCGGCCCCAATCGTGTGATCGCTGTAACCCACCGGCACGTCGAACGCCCTACGCAGCATATCGATGTTGCGAAGGTTAACGATTTCAGGCGGGGACGGATATATTGACACACAATGGAGCAACGCTGCCGGTCCGGACCCGGCTCCTCGCAGAGTTTCGAGTGCCCTTTCGATTTCCCCCAGGGTCGCGAGCCCGGTCGAAAGGATCACCGGTTTGCCCGTCCGGCCAACATATTCAAGCAGCGGCAAATAGTTAACATCCATCGATGCGATCTTGTATGCAGGAACATCCAGCGATTCGAGCAGATCCACTTCTTCGCGCGAAAAACAACTTGAAAAGAATGTAATTCTGCGTTCCCAGCAATACGCGGCGACATCACGATGTTGCGCTGGTGTAAGTTGGTAACGCTCGACTTCGTCCTCAAGGCTGGGAAGCCGTCTGGAATCGGTTCCGTAACGCGTGTTCCTGGCATACTCAGGGTTCGAAATCAGGGATGATTTCGACCATGACTGAAACTTCACAGCATCGGCACCGGAATCCTTCGCCGCATCGATGAGCTTAATGCAGAGATCCATATCGCCGTTATGGTTGGCCCCGATCTCGGCGACAACATAAGGCGGCGCTGAGGCGCCAATCACCCTGCCCTGAATGCTCAGTTCTTCCATAAGTTCTCCAGATCCGGATGGGCTACACACCACCACCAGACGTAACGTGGCCGCAGCCGATTGAGCGCATCGACGTAGCTGCCCAGTATCCTGGGCGAATGAGCGATCGAGCGCTCAAACTCCTCGGCGCGGCTTCGCGCCGCGTCGAGCATCCCATTGGACCGATCGGGAAAAAGCGAGCCGCCCTCGAGGAGATCGCGATAGTGTCCCAACACTCGACGCGTTGCCAGTAAGACGTACTCGGGAGTATAGGGCGGTATGACCCGCGCTATGTTTGCCGAATACTGACGATAGCTCATCCGCGGAATCGAGTCGAAATGCAGCTTCGCACCGAGGAGCCACGCGCGCGTGGCAAGTTGCCAATCGATGAGGTCGCAGCCATCCGGCAGTGGCAGGCATCCGCGCAGCATGTCCGAGCGGTATGCCGTATTTGACAACCCGAACACATTATATCTTGGCAGAAGCGCTCTCAGATCATCGACTTCCAAAAGGCCGAAGGTTGCTCCAAGCTTTCTTCCGCTTTCGTCGATGATGTGGAGCGCGCACGCACTTACATCCCAGGTCCTAAGATCATTGCGCGCTGCCTCCACTCGAGATGGCTCCAACAGGTCATCGCTATCAACGAATACGACCGCCGGATAACTTTGAATAATTTCTTCGATGGCGCCTTGTCTGATCGCCGCCGGTGTAACATCATCGTGAGCTTTGAACCACCTGGCTCGCGGATCTTGTCCGATCGCTTCGATGACCTGATCTTCGGTGAGCGAGTCCACTCCTATCCACAGGTCGAAGTTTTTGTCGGTCTGAGCCTGAACTGATCGATACCAATCAGGCAGGTATCGCTCCACGCCCGGATAGACTGTGGTGTACAAAGCCAGACGCTCAGGTTCCATGCGCGGTCACCATTTGTTGTGCAGCTCGGAAAAGAATTTCTGCCATCTCCCAGTCTTGTTGAGTGTCGATGTCGATGCCGTGCTGCCAGGCTATCTCCCACCCGGAGCGGCCTTCAATGTGATAAGTACCATGCTGGCGCAGGGCGCGTGCTTCCGCCCACCAGACAGCGCCGGTGGGGCAAAAGAGATCCGGGAGGTCCTGACTTCGCTCGGTTACCTTAGTTGCAAATAGAGGATCGAGAACGCGCTCATCGTTTCGCTGCATCGCCCACCACGGGTTTTGCCATCCGAACCGCGTAATGGAAATCTGCGACGCTGAATGCGTTTGTGTGAATTGCTCGTTGCTGGCTCGGATATCTTCAGCATCCCGGAGCGGACAGTTTGGCATCAGTTGGGCAACCTGGTCATACCTCTCACCGGTCTTCTCGAGCCGCGCAAGCGCGTCACAGGTCGCCTCCGACACAGGCGTATGGTCGTCGGCAAGATTCGCATCTCGCAGGAAGGGAACGTCAGCTCCGTGCTGGTGGGCGATGCCCGCGATTGTTGGGCTATCGGTGCTGACCACAATCCGGGAAAACAACCCGCTCTGAATTGCCGCGTCGATGGTGTAGGCGATCAACGGCTTTCCGAACATGGTTCTGATGTTTTTGCCTGGTACTCGTCGGGAACCGCCGCGCGCGGGAATCACGGCTAATCGCGAAATGCGATCGCTCACCTGGTCCCTCTGGCGCCTGCTTCAAGAATGGCGCTTTGCCCGGACCAAAGAGTTGATCCGGATATGAGTGCTTCAGCTCGTTCCCAATCCAGCAGTCCGTCGATGTTCACCGAGCGGGCTGGGTCTACGAGGAAACCGCTGACGCTCGCGCCATACAGGCTGTTCTGCTGCATAACAACATTGGTTCTCGTGACGTACACGGACCCATCGCGGTGAAACGCAGGTGGCAAGCTCTGTCGTCGAGCGATCGGCTCAGCCTCGCCGGTGCTTAGGTTTAACCGGCCTTCACCGTCGCGAAAGTAAACCCAATGCGGATTGTGTTCGTCCGGAACCGGGAGGATTGTGACAACCGAGTCGGAGCCGCTATTCTCCAGAAGCTCGATGCATCCATCGATGTCGACCGGCAAGCGAAGTGGACTGGTCGGCTGCAACAGACAGACTGCATCGAAGCTCTCGCCACGAGCTCCCATCCATCGGAGAGCGTGCTGGACCACAGGCAGAGTGGGCGTGTCGTCTCGCGCAAGTTCCTGCGGGCGAATAAACTGGATTTCAAGCCCGCACTGCTCGCCCACCGACGCTATCTCTCGATCATCCGTGCTAAGAATCACGCGCGAAAGTCGGGTGGACGCCAGAACCGCGTCGGCCGTATAACCCAGCAGAGGCTTACCACACAACATCCGGATGTTCTTTCGCGGGATGCCCTTCGATCCTCCTCTTGCTGGAATCAGTCCAAGCACTCTCATCAGTACGCAAGCCTCTTTTCGACGCGAAGGTGCGCTTCGGCAAGCAACTGGGCAATCCGCCGGCCGGCGTGCCCGTCGCCATACAGGTTGTCATTTCCATATCGCCCGTTTCCACGGTGGTGCCTGATGGCGTCAACAATCTCGCCGCGGTTATAGCCGACACTCAGAACGTTGCTTCCCCGCTCTCTGCCACCCTGGCGCGAGCCGATGTCGACAACGGGCACTCCCAAAAATGAGCACTCGCGAATGCCTGCGCTCGAGTTGCCAACCATTCCCGAGCTGTTGTGTATCAATCTCAAGAAATCTGTCGGTGTCATGTTTTTGAAGAAATGAATGTTGGTGGCATTCTCGCGCTCTCGAAATGTCCGGATCCCATTCGAGGTTCCATCCGAGCCTGCATCCACGTTGGGCCAAAACCAAAGAGCCGGCAAACCGACATCGCGCACGGCATACAACGTTTCCATGACGTGCTTGCGAGCTTGATCGTATTCGGTAGTGACGGGATGCTGCATAACGACCAGATAGCCATTTGACAAGTCAACCGACAAACCAACGCCGCCATACTTTTCAAACGGATTGAAGTTCAACGTTGGGTCAGTCAACACCTCGGCGGCCAGGTCGATGGACGGGCAACCCGTGACGAAGACCGTTGCCTTGTCCTCTCCCATTCGCAACACCCGCTCGGCAGCTTTTTTTGTGGAAACGAAGTGAAGATCCGCAAGCTTTGTCACCGCGTGACGGACTTTCTCGTCAATCGAACCGGTGACCTCGCCGCCCTGGACATGAGCCACCGGTATGTTCATGTAGGAGGCGGCAACCGCAGTGGCAAGCGTTTCGTAGCGGTCCGCGACCGTCACGACTACATCCGGCTTGAGATTGTCGAAGACGGTTGCAAGCTCGAGGAGTCCCAACCCGGTAGTTTTCGCCATCGACGTTGGATTTTCACCCTCCAGCACCATGTAGACCCTGGCGGCGATCTCGAATCCATCCTGCTCGATGTACTGAACAGCGGTACCGTACCTGTCCAGAAGAGCCGAGGCAGCCACGACAAGCTGCAGTTCCAGGTCGGGGTGGGCCTGGATGGCCTTGACCGCCGTCTTGATCCGGCTGTAGCTGGGCCGGGCAGTTATTACTACACAAGCTTTTCTACGCATTTGCTAATTTCGGTCAGGTCGGATTCGCTCAACAGCTCGTCGGCCGCAATGTCTCTTTGCAACCGCATTCCGACGAGTTCCAATAGCCGTGCCGCTGGGATGCCGGTGCCGGGTTTTTTGGCTGCAAGATCTGGCTCGGCGAGCACTGTGCCTGCCGGCAAGTCGGTTGCGGCTACAATGCTCTTGGTAAATAGATTGCGAAGCGGTTCTAGTTCGTTTGCGATTGCGTTCTTGTCAACAGGGTTTGATGTTATCGTCTCGATAAATTGGATGCCTTCGACGAGGTGCTTTAGTTCGGCGGGCGTCAACGACACGGGAACATCCGGACCAAACATCTCCCTGCTCAGCGCAACGTGAACCTCCAACAGTTCGATTCCGATCGTTGCAGCTGCTAGGCCCGGATAAATCTTGCCCGAATGATCAGACAAGCCTACCGGACAACCGTATCGCTCCCGGAGAAACGAGATCATATTCAGACCAATCTTTTCGGGCGGGCACGGATAGCTCGAGGTGCACTGCATCACTGCGACCGAAAGACCTTGTTCCCGAACCAATTTGACTGCGGAGTCGAGTTCGCCCAGGGGGCTCATTCCGGATGAGAGAAGAATCGGAAGCCCGGTGGCCGTCATGCGCTTCAACAACGGAATATTGCCGACCTCGCCGGAAGCCACCTTCCAAGCGGCTACGCCCACCCTCGATAACAGCTCAACCGCCTGGGCCGAGAAGGGCGAACTCAAGAACAGCAGCCCCCGCTCGTCAGCATGCTTTTTCAGTCCGAGCCATTGTTCCTCGCTGAATTCCATTCGCTTCCAGTAATCGTAGCGGGTGGCATCCTGCAGACTGAACTTCACTCTCCATGGTTCGGCCGGCGTGCTCTCGGCAGAGGCGATGTGGGTCTGAAACTTGACTGCATCTGCACCGGCATTCGCGATCGCATCGATGAAGGCGTGTGCCATGCCGAGACTGCCATCATGACTCTGCGCGACTTCACCTATGATCAGGCATCCGGTCGGTTCCGAAGCGGAAGGTTCGAAATTGAAGAGCGTTCGGGAGTTCAATGACATCGACTACACCACGTCTGCGAACGTCTTCTCCATGCGGGGAAAGTAAAAAGCGCCGCTGATCAGAAGGACCACGGCGGCGAGCGAGGACAATGCAACGATTGGCCCGGGCGCCGTCTTCGAGCCTAGCAGTGCCCACCGGAAGCCCTCAACGACGCCCGCCATCGGGTTAATCCCATACAATGTTCGCCAGGTTTCGGGCAGCAGAGTGCTCGGATATGCTATCGGCGTGGCAAACATCCAAAATTGAGTGATGAACGGCACAACGTAACGAACGTCTCGGTACTGCACGTTCATTGCAGAAAGCCACAGGCCAACACCGAGCGACGTCGCCAGCGCA
>Ga0193725_1000346_pt1 | contig 14138 bp, 11 predicted proteins | sample H2a2metaG_FD_143058 | JGI IMG/M metagenome (GOLD analysis project Ga0193725, IMG submission 143058) | Soil microbial communities from a riparian zone of the East river system, Colorado, United States - H2a2 | ecosystem: Environmental > Terrestrial > Soil > Riparian zone | place: USA: East River... | reverse complement strand
CGGCGGCCTGAACCGCGAGCACGAGCGCGATCAGCGACGGCACGGCTTACCTCCTGGACGGGAAATGGTCTACGGGGTCAGGGCCTGCCGCCGAGCCGCTCGCGGGTGAGGGAGTCGGCGATGCGGAGGGCGCGATCAGAGTCCCACTTATAGTAGAGGGTGAGGCACGACGCGAGGTTCACGTCTTTCCGCCGTTGGCAGCTATGCAGTTCGTAGAGATGCTGCGAAGCCTCGGCCTTCCACAACGAGTCGGCCGCCGCGTTGACGCGCGGCAGCGGCCAGCCGGCGACCAACAAGCAGCGATCGAGCGGGTCGGGGCTCTTGCGGCACGCCGCTAGCTGGGTGCGGTGCTGCGCGGCCCCCAGGTTCCAGGCGGAATCCGCCTGCCACGTCTTGAGGCTGTCGAGCTCGCGGTGGCGGGCGGTGGCGGTGCGCGTCGCCGCGGCGACCTCCCAGTGGTACAGCTGGACGAGGCACTGCGTCGTGCCTTTCACGTCGAGCGAGATCGAGCTGCATTCGATCACCTCAGCCCGCTGGTCGCGCTTCTTGCCGCAGGCCGCGAGCGTGACGAGGGCGACGAACGGGATCAATCGGACGGCACGTGTCATGCCGCCTAAGATAGCGCTGGGGCGGCTTCTCTCAAGCGGGTGCGGCTGCGCGGCATGGCGCCGCGGTACCAGGCCACAGCTCGCGCCAGGCCTTCGTCGAAATCCACCAGCGGCTCATAACCCAAGGCGTCGCGGGCGCGATCGATGCACGCCAGGGAATCGCGCACGTCGCCGGCGCGCGGGGCCGCGTACGTCGGCGCCAGATCGAGGTCGGCGACGGCGCAGATGCGAGTCCACAGCTCGGCCACGCTGATCGCCTTGCCGGAGCCGATGTTGAACACGCCTCCGGCGACGCCGGCGCTGGGGGCCGCACACGCCAGCAGATTGGCGTGCACCACATTGGCCACGAACGTGAAGTCGCGGGTTTGCTCGCCGTCGCCGAAGATCACCGGCGCGTCGCCCGCCAGGGCCGCGGCGATGAACCGGGGGATGACGGCGCCGTACTGCGACGCCGGATCCTGGCGCGGTCCGAAAATGTTGAAGTAACGCAGCGTCACCGTCTCGAGGCCGTACGTGTGATAGAACACGCGCGCGTACGCCTCGGCCGCCAGTTTGGACGCGGCATACGGCGAGAGGGGACGCGGGATTTGCCCTTCGTGATTGGGCAGCTCCGCCGTGTCACCGTACGCGGAGGTCGACCCCGCGAACACCACGCGCCGCACGTTGGCGCGATGCGCCGCGAACAGGATGTTGACGGTGCCGGTGGTGTTGACGGCATGCGCCGTCACCGGGTCGTTCGTGGAGAGCGGCACGGATGTGATCGCCGCATGATGCAGCACGTAGTCGCAGCCCTGGACGGCGCGGCGACACACTTCGCCGCTCAAGACGCTACCGCGGATGAAGCGGATGCGGTTGCGCACGGGTGCCAGGTACTCGCGGCGCCCCGCCGAGAGATCGTCGAGCACGACGACGTCGTGATGCTCCGCCACGAGCCGCTCCACGAGGTGAGAGCCGATGAAGCCGGCGCCGCCGGTGACGAGATAGCGCATGCTCCTTCTGAAAGCAGGAACCGGACCACGACGCTCGGCGCGCTTCTTGCCGCCCGAGGGCGTGCCTATCGGGGGTCCCCCGATGCGTATGCACGACGTTTCGCAGGCGCCACCGCCTCGATGCAGCGGTGCGGCAACAGGTGTGTCGCCAAGGCGAGGTTTTCGTGACCGGAGGGGGAATGGTAGCTCAGCTGCTCAAGTCACCGGGCAACCTGCTGCATCCGTTACGGCGGCGCGCGGCTCACGCGGCGCTGCAGGGCCGTGCGCCACGCAGCATCGTCGTGGTGTGCCACGGCAATATCTGCCGCAGCCCGCTGGCGGCGGCGTTGCTGCGCCGCGCGCTGGAGCCCGCCGGGATCCGCATCGAGTCCGCCGGGTTCATCGGCCCCAACCGGCCCTCGCCGCGCGACGCCGTGGCGGTCGCGGCGCGCCGCGGGGTGGATCTCTCCAACCACCGGTCACGCCTGCTGACCGCTGATCTCGTGAGTGGGGCCGATCTCCTCGTGGTCATGGAGCCGGAGCAGCAGCGCGCGGTGTGCGAGCGGTTCGGGCGCTGGCCGCGTGACGTAATCGTACTGGGCGACTTGGATCCCGCGCCGATCGAACAGCGAACCATCCGCGACCCCATCGAACAAGGCCCCGATGCGTTCGAGGCGAGTTACGCGCGCATCGAGTGCTGCGTCGCAGCCTTGGTGCGCGTGCTGACACCCCCGCAGAGATAAGCAGCCGGCCATTTGGCCCGAACCTTGCCGGAAGTACCGCGGCGATGTTCGGGTTCCTCCCCATCATCGCCCGTGCCGAGTGTGTGGCGCACATCCAACAACTCGCGGCGCACGTAGCTCGCCACGGTGCCGGCGCTGAACGCTTTCTGAAGGGTGGAATCATGAACGCTCGGACTTCGATCGCCCGTCTTCCGGTCCTCTTGGCCACCGCGCTACTCGTGGTCGGCTGCGGGGAGGCCGCCGGGCCCGCCGGTCACAAGGACCCGGGTACGCCCAACCTTGCCGTCACCGGCTCGACCGGTATCAGGCTCGACCAGATGCACGGCACGCTCATGGAGAGCGGGATGCACATTGGCAACGGGTTCAGCCCCGTCAATCCCCATCTCGGTGATGCGATCGTCGCGACTTTTTTCTGGTCCGGAGCCAACGCGATCACCGCGGTGACCGACCACCTGTGCGACACGGCTCCGCAACCGAGCGGGTACCCGGGGACGCCGGTCGGCAACAACTACACTTTGGTCGAGTCCGCCAGCGCGGGCGGCATTTCGATGGCCACGTACGTTGCCACCAACGTACAGAACTTCCCGGATCCCAATCCAGATCCCAGCACGGCGCTCTGCGTGCACGCGATCTTCGCGGTGCCGGTGACCGACGGTGGCGTGCTCATCTCGGCATGGAGCGGTGTGAACTCGGTGTCGGCCCAAGCGCTGGGGGAGCACCGATCGGCATCGGGAGCAGGCGCGACGACGCCCACGGTCGCGGACCCGGGACCGGTCGCGCTGGGGGCTGGGGCGCTCGCCTATGGCGTGTCGATGTCGAGCGCTTCGGTCGGCGCCGAGCCGCCGGCGGAGTTTACGACCCTCGCGGTGCAGTCCGACAGCTTTTTCATCGACGAGACGAACTATCTGATAAGCGGCAGCGCGCGCACGGTCGACCCACAGTGGGGCTGGCAATTCACGCAGCCGAGCACCTGGCTGGCCAGTGTGTTCGTCCTCAATCCGGCTACGGATCATCTGGCGTTCACGGTCCAGCCACAGCGGACGATGCCATTCGCCACGATTGCACCCCCGGTGCAGGTGACGGTCGTGGACGACGCCGGTAATCCGGTTTCCGGATTCAGCGGCGCGGTGACGATCGCCATCGGGCACAACGGCGGCTTGCTCCTGCCGGGCACGCTCAACGGGACTACGACGGTGACGGTCGTGAACGGCGTCGCCACCTTCTCGGACCTGCACATCGACCAACCGGGGAACGGATACACCCTCGTCGTGAGCGGCGCGGGCGTGGCCGGCGCCGAGAGCGCCCCCTTCACCATCGGCGCATTCTGAACAGCGGAGGCGGACTATGACGAACCGGACGAAGATCACCTTCCGCGTTGGGGCATTTGCCGCAGCGCTGTTGCTCATGGGTTGTACGGAGTCCACCGCTCCCGACCGTGGGGAGTCGCACGCGTCCAACGCGCCGAACGCACCCTCTTTCGCGGGGATGATGGCTGCGAGCGGTTCCGGCATCACGCTCGACACCCACATCGGGACCGCCAACCAGGCCGAAAGCCCCTGTCGCTGTCTCATCAAGGGGTTCGACAACGGCAACCCGCGGCACGGGGATGCGATGGTCGCGACGTTCTTCTGGGTCAGCGCGACCACGACCAACATCATCGACTCGGTGACCGACGTCACGAACGACGCCAACTTCACGCGGGTCGGCAACACGTATCACCTGGTCCGGTTCGTGCACTCCGGCAACGTCTCGATGGCCACGTATGTGGCGACGAACATCCAGAACTTTCCCGACCCGAACGCGACGCCGAGGCTGGCGGTGCGCGCGAACCTGCGGGAGACGGTTTCGGACGGCGGACTGCAGCTCTCGGCGTGGAGCGGTGTCGCGAGCGACTTCACCCAAGCGATAGGAGCAAGCAGTGCGGCCTCCGGGTCGGGCACGGCGTACACGGCCGATCCGGGCGCGATCACCATCGGGGCGGGGGCGCTGGCCTACGGCGTGTCCCTCGTGTCCCGAGGCGGCGACTTGCTCGACGCCACGCCGCCCCCGGAGTTTACGCTGCTCAATGTGCTGAGCGACGCCTTCCTCATTGATGAGGCCAATTATCTGGTGTCGGCGAGCGCCCGCTCGGCGGACCCGCAGTGGCAGTGGACCTTCAATCAGCCGGGCCCCTGGCTCGCCACGGTGCTCGCGCTCAACCCACCGCCCGTCCTTGCGTTCACCGTCCAGCCGCACACGACCCTGCCGTTGCTCACCATCCAGCCCGCGGTGCAAGTCACCGTGCTCGATGCTTTCGGGAATCGGATCCCGACCTTCAGCGGCCCCGTGACAATCGCTATCGGGCATAACGGCGGCGCGCTCGCGCCCGGGACGCTCTCCGGTACCAAGACGGTGAACGCCGTGAACGGCGTCGCCACGTTCTCGGACCTGAGCATCGACCAGGTGGGGAACGGGTACACGCTGGTCGTCAGTGGCGCCGGCTTGACCGGGGCCGAGAGTGCATCCTTCAACATCGGCGCGTTCTGACAAACAGCGGGAGGCGGGCGATGCACGCGATGACGCCGCGGCGAGCGGGTTTCTCGAGGATTGTGGCGGCCGCCCTCTTTGTGGCGGCGTGCAGCGACGGCGTCAGCCCTCCGGCCCCCCTCGAGCGCGGCGGCCCGGGCCTGCCCATGTTCGACGTTGCGTCGACCGGCGATCAAAGTGGCGGGCTCAACCAGAGCGGGACGGTGATTGGAGCGCGGTTCGCCCCGAACCCGCACCGGGGTGATGCGATCATCGCGACGTTCTTCTGGCTCGGCTCGAGCACCATCGACTCGGTGACCGACTTCCTGACCGACGCCAACTCCACGCCGGTGCACAACACGTACCGCCTGGTGGAGTCCGCCAGCGCCGGCGGCATTTCGATGGCCACGTACGTCGCCCTGAACGTGCAGAACTTCCCCGACCCGAGCGACCCCCCCACGAACGTGGGGCTGGCGGTGCGGGCCAACCTGCACACGACGGTGACGGACGGCGGGGTCTTGCTGTCGGCGTGGAGCGGCGTCCAAGGCATTTCGACGCGACACAGCTCGGCGTCGGGGTCAGGGTCAGCCCCCACGGTCGCCGCCCCGGGCGCGATCACCCTCGGCGCGGGCGACATTGCGTACGCGGTGACGATGTCCAACGCCGTCGTCGGCCGTAACGGCAGTCCTCAGGGCTTCACGAATCTCGCCGTGCAGTCGGATCCGTACATCGCGGACCAGGCAGACTATCTGGCATCGGCGAGCGGGGGCAGCGCCGACCCGCGCTGGACGTGGAACTTCACTCAGCAGAGCACCTGGCTGGCGACGGTGCTCGCGCTCACCATGACAGCGGCCCCGCCACCCCCTCCCGGCAGCTCCGGCAATCTGACGGCGTCCGCCGCTACCACGGGCTCGAGCCTCGATCCCGACGGCTACACGGTGACCGTGGACCAGACGGCGAGCCAGCCGATCGCTAGCAACGGCGGCAGCGCCACATTTAGCGGGCTGGCGACCGGCAGCCACAGTGTCGCCCTCTCGGGCGTTGCGCCCAACTGCACGGTGAGTGGGGGCAACACGCAGATGGTCACAGTGCCTTCCGGCGGTACGGCGACAGTGTCGTTTTCGGCGACCTGCACGACGACGGCCTCGGGAAGCGGCATCACGCCCGACACTCACATCGGGACCGCCAACCAGCAGAACCTCAACATCCTCATCAAGGGGTTCGACAACGGCAACCCGCGGCACGGGGATGCGATCGTCGCGACGTTCTTCTGGGTCAGCGCGACCACGACCAACATCATCGACTCGGTGACCGACGTCACGAACGACGCCAACTTCACGCGGGTCGGCAACACGTATCACCTGGTCCGGTTCGTGCACTCCGGCAACCTCTCGTTAGCCACCTATGTGGCGACGAACGTGCAGAACTTTCCCGATACGAACGCGACCCCGAGGTTGGCGGTGCGCGCGAACCTGCGGGAGACGGTTTCAGACGGCGGGCTGCAGCTCTCTGCGTGGAGCGGCGTCGCGAGCGATTTCACCCAGGCGATGGGAGCAACCAGTGCGGGCTTCGGGTCGGGCACGACGTACGTGGCCGATCCGGGCGCGATCGATATCGGGGCGGGGGCGCTGGCCTACGGCGTGTCCCTCGTGTCCCGAGGCGGCGACTTGCTCGACGCCACGCCGCCCCCGGAGTTTACGCTCCTCAATGTGCTGAGCGACGCCTTCGTCGTTGATGAAGCCAATTATCTGGTGTCAGCGAGTGCACGCTCGGTGGACCCGCAGTGGCGGTGGCAATTCAGTCAGCCGGGCACGTGGCTGGCCATGGTGCTCGCGCTCAACCCGGCGACGGGCTCGGCGAATCAGCCGCCGGTGGCCGCCTTCGGGTCGAGCTGCAGTGCGTTGAGCTGCGGCTTCACGAGTACGAGCAGCGATCCCGATGGGTCGATCGCGAGTTACAGCTGGACGTTTGGCGACGGCGCGATCTCAACGGTCCAGAATCCGTCCCACGCGTATGCGGCCGCCGGCACGTACACCGTGACGCTCACGGTCACGGACAACCAGAGCGCGACGAACGCGATCTCCCACAGCGTGACGGTGGCGGCGGCGAACCAGGCGCCCGTGGCCGCGTTTAGTTCGAGCTGCACTGCCTTGACGTGCGGCTTCACGAGCACGAGCAGCGATCCCGACGGGTCGATCGCGAGCTACAGTTGGACGTTCGGCGACGGCGGGACCTCGACGCTTCAGAACCCATCCCACGGCTACGCGGCCGCGGGCAGCTACACCGTTACGTTGACAGTCACCGACAACCGGGGCGCGACGAACGCGGTTTCGCACGGCGTGACGGTGGCGGCGGCGAACCAGGCGCCGACGGCGAACTTCACGTTCAGTTGCTCCGGGCTCGGCTGCAACTTCACGAGCACGAGCAGCGATCCGGACGGCACGATCGCCAGCTACAGCTGGACGTTCGGCGACGGCGGGACGTCGACGCTCCAGAACCCGTCGCACAGCTACGCGGCCGGCGGCAGCTACACGGCGACGCTGCGGGTGACGGACAACCAGGGGGCGGCGAGCGCCACGACGTCGAAGACGGTGACGGTCACGCCGCCCAACCAGGCGCCGACGGCGAACTTCACGTTCAGTTGCTCCGGGCTCGGCTGCAACTTCACGAGCACGAGCAGCGATCCGGACGGCACGATCGCCAGCTACAGCTGGACGTTCGGCGACGGCGGCACCTCGACGCTCCAGAATCCGTCGCACAGCTACGCGGCCGGCGGCAGCTACACGGTGACGCTGCGGGTGACGGACAACCAGGGAGCGGCGAGCGCCACGACGTCCAAGACCGTGACCGTTACGCCGCCCAACCAGGCGCCGACGGCGAACTTCACGTTCAGCTGCTCGGGGCTCGGCTGCAACTTCACGAGCACGAGCAGCGATCCGGACGGCACGATCGCCAGCTACAGCTGGACGTTCGGCGACGGCGGCACCTCGACGCTCCAGAACCCGTCGCACAGCTACGCGGCCGGCGGCAGCTACACGGCGACGCTGCGGGTGACGGACAACCAGGGGGCGGCGAGCGCCACGACGTCCAAGACCGTGACCGTCACGTCGCCCAACCAGGCGCCGACGGCGAACTTCACGTTCAGCTGCTCGGGCCTCGGCTGCAACTTCACCAGCACGAGCAGCGATCCGGATGGCACGGTCGCCTCGTACAGCTGGACGTTCGGCGACGGCGGCACGTCGACGCTCCAGAACCCGTCGCACAGCTACGCGGCCGGCGGCAGCTACACGGCGACGCTGCGGGTGACGGACAACCAGGGGGCGGCAAGCGCCACGACGTCCAAGACCGTAACAGTTACCGCGCCCAACCAGGCCCCGGTCGTGAACGCGGGCCCCGACGAGCACGCGCTCACCGGCCTGCTCTATGGGACCAGCTTCAGCTTCAGCGACGCGAACAACAATGGACCGTGGACATACACGATCAACTGGGGCGACGGTTCGACGACGACCGGTACCCGGACCGCGCAGGGCACGTTCTCTGTCGGGCACACCTACGTGATCATTTTGCCGCGCAACTTCACGATCACAGTGACGGTGAGGGACGCCGCCGGCGCCTCGGCCTCGGACAGCAAGGTTGTTTCCGTAACGCTGTTGTAAGCGTTGCCGCCGTGTAGCGCCGCCGCGACGGAGTGATGCTGGCACCCGACGCAAGTTGGCTTGAGGCGAGAACCCCTGCCGCGATGTTGGCCCCCGCCGTCGGGCACGGGCGTTGCACTCCCAGGGGCCGTGACGGCACATCACTTCACGGTCGACCTCGAGGAGTACTTCCAGGTCTCGGCGTTCGAGTCCCGCGTACCGCGGTCCGCCTGGACGCGCTTTGAGTCTCGCGTGGCCGGGCAGGTCGCGCTGCTGCTCGAGCTACTCGCTCGGCACGAGGCGCGAGCCACGTTCTTCGTGCTCGGCTGGGTGGCCGAGCGGCAGTCCGGGCTGATCCGCACGATTGCGCGGGCGGGGCACGAGATCGCGTCGCACGGTTGGGACCACACGCGCGTGACGCACCAGACGCCGCTCCAGTTCCGGGAGTCGGTCCGCCGCACGAAGTCCGCGCTGGAGGAGAACGCACTCGAGCCGGTGTTGGGCTTCCGCGCGCCGAGTTTCTCGATCGTGCCGGGTCGCGAGTGGGCGCTCGACGTCCTGATCGAAGAAGGCTATCGCTACGATTCCAGCCTGTTTCCGGTGCGGCGACCGGGTTACGGGTATCCCGGTGGCTCGCCCGACCCTCATTGGCTCACGCGGCCGGCCGGCCGACTGGCGGAGGTTCCCCCGGCCACGTTGCAGTGGTGCGGATTGCGGTTGCCCGCCGCGGGTGGGGCCTACTTCCGTTTGCTCCCGTACCGCCTCGTGCGCGCGGCGCTTCGCCAGTGCGAGGCTCGCGGCGCGCCCGGCACCTTCTACATCCATCCGTGGGAAGTCGATCCCGCCCAGCCGCGGCTCACGGTCCCTTGGCTGACGCGCATGCGCCACTACGGGGGACTGGGGCGTACCACCCCGCGGCTCGAGCGCTTACTGGCCGAGTTTCGGTTCAGCGCCATCCGTGACACGGTCGCCGCGCTCGCAGTCGCGTCGCCGGCCCGTCCGGCCGGTGCCGCCGAGCCGGTCGCCGCCGCCGCGTCATGACGCTGCGCGTCGCCCCGTTCACGGGATCTGCGGCGGAGTGGGATGCGTGTGTGCAGGCGGGCGCCGGATGGACGCATTTCCATCGTTGGGGGTGGAAGGCGGTCATCGAGCAGGTCTTCGAACACGAATGCCTGTACTTCGCAGCCTGCGACGACGCAGGACGCGTGGCAGGCGTGCTGCCGCTCGTGCACGCCAAGAGTCTGCTCTTCGGGGACTACCTCGTCTCGATGCCGTTTCTGAACTACGGCGGCCCGCTCGGCAGCGACACGGCGGTGCGTGCTCTCGTAGGGCACGCCGTCGAGGTGGCGCGGGAGCGGCGCGTGGACCTGCTCGAGCTCCGCAGCCGAGAACCGCTCGCGGTGGATCTGTCCGTCTCGCATCGCAAGATCACGTGCCTCCTCGATCTGCCGGCCGGTGACGCGGAGGGTGCGTGGCAGCGCCTGAATTCCAACGTGCGGCGCAAAGTTCGCCGCGCACAGAAGGAAGGCATCAGCGTCAGCTTCGGACTGGATCAAGTCGGTGCCTTCTACGACGTGTTCTCCCGGCATATGCGCGACCTCGGTACGCCGACGCTGCCGCGGCGGTTCTTCGAAATCCTGGCAGAGCGATTCCCCGACGATATCTGGTTCGGGTGCGCGTACTATCAGGGGCGGCCCGTCGCCGCTGGCTGTGGGTTTCAGTGGGCCGGCGAGTTTGAGATGACGTGGGTGTCGGCACTGCAGGAGTATCACCGCATCTACGCGAACATGCTGTTGTATTGGGCGTTCATCGAGCGGGCCACCAGCTTGTCACTCGGCGTATTCAATTTTGGACGGTGTACGCCGGGCGGAGGCACGCACCAATTCAAGCAGCAGTGGGGCTCGCGCGACGTTCCCCTGCTATGGTATCAACACGTCGCGGGCGCTCGGGCCGCTACGCCGTCACCGCACGAGCGCGCCTTTGCCTGGGGACCGTTCGTCTGGAAGCGCCTGCCGCTGGCCGTCGCGAACGCCCTCGGTCCGGCGATCGTGCGACTGATCCCGTGAGGACCTACCAGACCGTGTCGGCGCCGCGCGGACTCGGGCCCGTCGCCGATCGCGCCAGGACATAGAGCCGCGTCGTGCCGCGCGGCTCCCCTGGGAGCAGGCGGCAGATTCCCTGGTACACGAGGCGTCGCACCATCGCCAGCCGGGACGGCGGGAGGAGAAAGCGACCGACCAGGTGCTTCTCGCACACGCGCAGCCCTGCCTGTTCGATCAGAAACTCGAGACCTTCGCGCCACAGCATCGAAATGTGCCGGTTGTGGCGAACCTCGTCCCCGCTGAAGCTGAGGGGTGTGCCGCGGACCAGCCACTGCAGCCGCGCGGCGGCCGATTCGACGTTCGGGGTGGAGAGCACGAGCCGGCCATCATCATCGAGCAGGCTCTCGCAGCTCCGCAGGAACGCCGCGGGATTCTCCACATGCTCGATGATCTCGATGCAGCACACCAACGGGAAGCGCTGATTGCCGACGTCTGAAGGCCCGAAGGGGTGGTCCAGGTCGATTTGGTAGGTCGGGATGGGGACCCGGCACTCGCTGTTCCAGCTGGTGCAGGCAATGTGGAAGCCGGCATCGAGCAGCTGCTTGGCGAGCGCGCCTTGGCCAGCCCCGACATCGAGTACCCTCGTCGCGGCCGGAAAGTGGGTTCGGGCGTAGGCGAGGGCGAACTGGTGTGTCTCGAGCTCTGCCTGGATGCGGAGGCCGTCGTAAAACCAATGACCGGGACTGCCCGGGTCCGCCGCGTAGCCCTTGATCACGAGCTCGAGGGGGGGGGCGGCAACTGCGCGTACAGGGCCACGTAACGCTCCACCATGGTGTCGAGCGTGTACTCCTCGGCGGCTCGCGTCGCCGCGGTCGTGCTCAGCCGGCGCGCCTCCACGGGATCGGCGAGTATGGAGGCCAACGCGCCCGCGAGGGCTGCCGCGTCCCCAGGCGGAACGACCACACCTGCCCGTCCGCCGCTCAGGACCGTGGGAACCTCACCCACCGCCGTCGCGACGATGGGTCGCGCGGCGAGCATCGCTTCGAGCAACGCGATCGGGACCCCCTCCGAGAGGGACGGCAGCACGAAGACGTCCGCCCCCGCGAGCACGTTGCCGACGTCCGACCGCAGGCCCAGGAGATGAAAGCGATCGCCGACTCCGAGCGCCTGCGCGCGAGCGCGCAGCGGGCCTTCCAGGTCACCGCGACCGGCGATCGCGACATGCAACCGTGGAAAACGGGGGGCGAGCAAGGCGAGGGCTTCCAGGAGGAAGCGATGCCCCTTGACGGGGTACAGGTTCCCGACCGCGACGGCCAAGTGATCGTCGGGTCCCAGCCGCAGCTCGTCTCGGAGTGATGACTGGGTGACCAGGGTCAGCCGCGCTCCGTTCGGGATGGTGGCGATGCGCGAAGCACGGATCCACAGATCGCGGTGCAGATGTCCCGCGAGGCCCCGCGACACCGCCACGACCGAGCCACTCAGCGCGGCCGCGACGCGCAGAGCCACGCGTCGCCGCAATCGCTCGGCGTAATAGCGACTGCCGTGCATCGTAAAGACGTGCGGGACACCGGCGCGCCGGGCCGCCCAGGCGCCGTACACGGCCATGGTGAATTCGTGGCTGTGGGCTAGTGTGACGCGATGGCGGCGGAGCGTGTCGGCGAGCCAGCGCGCGAATGCGGGCGACAGCCCGCGATCGAAGCGGAACAACTCGATTTGCACACCGGTCCCGCTCAGCTCGCGGGCGAGCCACCCTTCTCCGCCCGCGGGCGCGAAGACCACGTTCCTTGCACCGGCGTCCTGGAGCTCGGAAGCCAGGCTCGCCAGCATGCGCTCTGCGCCTCCCGGGCCATCCGACTCGATCAGGTGCGCGAAACACGCGCCGCGGAGGTTCATGAGGCGAGCCGGCGGCGGAGGTTCAGGCCCGCCATCCACGCTTCGAAGGCGGCTTCGTCGATCCCGGCCGGGACGTTCAACCTCGGCAGCGCCCAGGTGTCAGCCATGGAGTCTCCGCCCTCGAGGGTGAACGCCGCGCGATACCCGGCGGAGCGGACCGCCTGGCGGACGCCGTCGTTCCACAGGCCGTAGGGGTAGGCGAAGAATTCCGCCATCACGCCGGTGTGACGCCGGATGACGTCGCGGCTCTCCACCACTTCCCGGTGCAGGTCGCGCTCGTCCAGCGCCGGGAGCGATCGATGCGTGGCCGAGTGCACTCCGAGCGCAAGTCCCGACGCAGCGGCCGCCGCGATCGTTTCCCATGGTGCGGGCATGCGCGCACTGGGAGCCTTACCGGGTGAAGGGCGGCGTGCGCGCGTGAGCGATGCCACGATGGTCGCGCTGTCGCCGCGCAATGCGGTGAGCCAGTGCTCGCGCCGAGCCGGGGAATACGTGCGCAACACTTCCGGATCGTCCCACCAGAAGCGCTCGTCGCGCCCGGGCGCCTCGGCGACGACAAAGACCGTGGCGGGGATGTTCAACTCTTGCAGCAAAGGCCACGCGTGATCGAACACGCCGCCGTAGCCGTCGTCGAAGGTGACGGCAGCGACGCCGCGCAGCGATCGGCCCTGCGACACACGGACTACCAGGTCCGTAAGAGAGACGACCTCGTAGTTGTTTGCGAGCCAGCGCATCTGCCGTTCGAAGCGCGGCAGGGGGATGTGCAGGCCGAGGTTGTCGGGGGGTCCGGCTGCGGCGTCCGCAACGACGTTGTGGTAGCACAGGACGACCCCCCCGCTCGAGAAGCGTCGAGCGAGGGCGGTCACTCCCGACAGCTGCAGGGCCTTATAACAGAGGGACGCCAGCATCAAGGTGCGCCCGTTTCTGTGCCGTGCTGCCACGGGCAGGAAGGTTTTCGGCCACCACGTCAACGAGGCGAGAGAGCAGCTTCTCCGGGTTGAAGCGCTCATCCACGTCACGCCGAGCGTTGCGTCCCATGTCGGCGGCGGCCGCGCGATTCTCGAGCAGCGACGCGATCGCGTCGGCGAGACGCTCGTCGTCGCCGGGCGGTACCAGGAGTCCGGTCACTCCGGGCCGGATGATCTCGGGAATCCCGCCGACTTGAGTCGCGACGACGGGCTTGCCCCGCGCCATCGCTTCCAGCGCGGCCAAGCCGAAGGCCTCCTGCCACACGGATGGCACCACGCAGACGTCGGCGGCGTCCAAGAGCACACCCCGGTCGGGGCGGTAGCCCAGCAAGTGGATGCGATCGCGCGATGACAGCGAGTCGCGCAGCGCCTGCAAGCCGGCGAAGGCGGGCCCGTTCCCCGCGAACGCGAGCAGCGGCGTACCGGGGAGACGGTCGAACGCCCTGAGCAAGTGATCCACGCCCTTCTCGGCAGTCGCTCGACAGGTGCAAGCGATGATGGGTGCGTCACCGTCCAGACCGAGGGTGCGCCGGGCCGCGCGTGAGACGTCCGTTCCCGCGAGCGGCGGCAGCGGCACGCTGTTCCAAACGCGTGCAACGCGCCGCGCTGGGATCATCCCGACGTCCACGTGGCGGCGCGCGACGAAGTCGCTCACGGCGATGACGCGATCGGCGGTGAGGCCAGGGAGGCGCGCCAGCGTCCATTTGGCCAGGCGTTTCAAACCGCGCGGGACGGTGCCGGCGCCCGAGGTGTGGTCGTGCACGAGGATGGAACGC
>Ga0193725_1000345_pt1 | contig 14156 bp, 14 predicted proteins | sample H2a2metaG_FD_143058 | JGI IMG/M metagenome (GOLD analysis project Ga0193725, IMG submission 143058) | Soil microbial communities from a riparian zone of the East river system, Colorado, United States - H2a2 | ecosystem: Environmental > Terrestrial > Soil > Riparian zone | place: USA: East River... | reverse complement strand
CGCCGGCGAAGGCGTAGTGCGCCGCGCGCATGCCGAGGTGTTGGGCGCCCAGGACGTCGGCGTCGGGGTTGTCGCCCACGTGCAGGGCACGCGCGGGCTCGACGCCCAGCGCGTCCAGCGAGCGCTTGAAGATGCGCGCGTCCGGCTTCCGGAAGCCGACCTCGTCGGAATACGCGATCGCCACGGCGTCGAAGTATCGGAGCATGTCGTAATGCGCGAGGATGCGACGCAGGACGACCCCGGGCGTGCGTCCGGTGTTGGAGACGATGCCGAGCCGGATCCCGCGCCCGGTGAGGGCGCGCAGCGCCTCGACGGCGCCCGGCATGGGCACCGGCGGGTACTCGAGGGCCGGGCGGCCGTAGGCGTCCACCGCGTGAGCGAAGCTCGCGTCGTCCAGCCGCGCGCACAGTCCTTCGTCGAGGCAGTCGAAGAAGAGCCGTACCTGGTCCTGGATCGTGGGCTCGCAGTTCGTCGTCCAGAAGCGCTCGGTCATGACCGTCCAGCAGCGCTCGTGAGCCTCTTCGACCGCGGCGCTCGGGCGGGCGCAGCCCGCCGACGCGAGCAATTCGGCCAGCGATTGCACCCGCCGCGCGCTCGCCCGCCCGAGGTTCTCGGGCGTGTCCTGGACCAGCGTCTCCCAGAAGTCGAAGGTGACGGCGACGAGCGGGTCAGCTCGCATCGATCCGGGCGACGGCCGCGGGAAGCTCGCGGAGCGTGGGAATGATCGCGTCCGCCGTCAGCTCCGCGGGCGAACGGGCGGGCGCGCTCGTCACGTGGATCGCCCGCATGCCGGCGGCGCGCGCGCCCCTGACGTCGAGCGTCGCGTCGTCTCCCACGTGGACGGCCGCCGACGGCTGCGCGCCGAGGGCGCGGAGCGTGAGCGCGAAGATCTCGGGCGCCGGCTTGCGGACGCCGACCTCGTCGGAGAACGTCGTGTGCTTGAAGAACTGGAGCAAGCCGTACCGCTCGAGGAGCTTGCGCAGGACGGCGCCGGGCGTGCGCATGGTGTTCGAGACGACGGCCAGCGTGTAGCCACGAGCCACCAGTGTCTCCATCGCCAGACGCGCTCCAGGATCCACGTCGGGCGGAACGAGCAGCGCGGGACGCGAGTAGGCGTCGACCAATTCGCCCATTACCGTGGGCGCGATTCGCCGGGGCAGATCGCGATCGGCGGCGGCCAGGATCGCCGAGACGTGGTGCTCGACGGACACGTCGCGGTGATCCCGCCAGGTCCGGGCCAGATAGGTGCCCGAGGCCTCGTACCCCGCGTCGAGGGCGCGCCGGGAGATTTTGAGTCCGGCCCCGACGAGGATCTGCTCGAACTCCTCCATACGCCGGCGCTTGTAGCGGTCGTCGCTCGACGGCGGATCGATGAGCAGCGTGCCCCAGAAGTCCACGGTGACGGTGGTGATCTTCAGGAAGCGTTCCCGAAGCGCGGCGCGCGCTTTTCGAGAAACGCTCGCGCGCCTTCCTGCGGCTCGTCGGTGGCGTAGGCTGACGCGAACGCGTTGACCCCGTACTCGATGGCCGTGGCGAGGTCGGTGTAGCGCCAGCGCAGCATCAGCTCTTTTTGCAAGCGGATCGCCGCGGGGCCGCACGCCAGGATCTTGTCGACCATCGCGGTCACCGCGGCGTCCAGCTCTTCCATCGGCACCGCGCGATTGACGAGGCCCCACGCCTGCGCCTGCTCGGCGGCGACCGCTTCGCCGGTGAGCAGCATCTCCGCGGCGCGGCCGGGACCGACGAGGGCGGGCAGCAGCGCCGCCTCGATCACCGAGGGCAGCCCGACCCGCACCTCGGGCAAGCCGAGCCGCGCCGATGTGGCGGCGACGCGCACGTCGCAGGCCAGCGCCAGCTCGAAGCCCGCGCCCAGGCAGAAGCCGTTGACGCGGGCGATCGTCGGGAACGGCGCGTGGTGCACGCTCGCGATCATGGCGTGCAGCGAGGTGATCAGCGCCTTGGCCCGCGGCACGTCGAGGTCGTGCAACACGTGGACGTTCATGCCAGCGGTGAACGCGCGCCCCCGCCCGGTGAGCACTGCCGCGCGGATCGTCGGATCGGCGGTGAGTCGCTGAAATGCCGCATGAACCGCGGCGATCAGCTCGGGATCGAGGAGGTTCAGCGGGGGCCGGTCGATCGTGCACCAGGCGACGTCGCCCCGGCGCTCCACCGTGACCGGCTCACGGTTGGATTGCTCGCCTCGGACGGCGGGGCCCCAGCCCCGCGACGTCCTGCGGCTCGCACCACCCATCAGTATCGACGCATGGCGGGATCGATCGTGCGGGCCCAGAAGTCCAGCCCGCCGGCGAGGTTCTTCACGTCGGCGAACCCGAGGCTCCGCAAGTACTCGGCGACGGCGGCGCTGCGCACGCCCTGATGGCAGTAGACGACGATCTCGCTCTTGGGATCGAGCTCCTCGGTCCTCAGCTCGATCTCCTCGATCGGGATGTGCACGGCGTTCTCGAGCCGGCACAGCTTGGTTTCCCAGTCCTGACGCACGTCCAGGAGGGTCGGCGGCCGGCCGCCATCGAGGCGGGCCTTGAGTTCGTTCGCGCTCATCTCGCTCATGGCGTTCTCCTGAGGCGGTCGCCCTTCCGTCAGCGCGGCGCCGGCCGGGCGACGAGGAAGTCCTCCAGCCAGCGGTTCACGATCTCGGCGTGCTCGATCTGCGGGAAGTGCCCGCACCCGTCCACCCAGCGCACGGACGCGCGCGGAAACCCCTTGGCCACGTTCGCGCAGTGGGTGGCGCCCACCACCGGATCCTGGCGCCCGTGCACGAGCAGGACCGGCAGCCCGAGCGAGCCGGCCACGCGACGGTAGGCGGCGGCGCGGCCCGCGAAGTCCGCGCGGACATCGCGCAGGGTGGCGAGATAGGCGACCTTGGCCTCCCAGCACGTGCGCGCCGCGTAGCCCCAGTCCACCAGCGCGTCGATCTCCCGCACCATCGGGGCGTGGAAGCACCGGGCGAGCGCGGCGCGATAGAGCGGCCGCCTCGCGCACAGCGCGGCGGCCTCGGCGAGCCCGCGCAAGGTCGCCAATCGGTAGAGCCACGAGGGCCGGTAATCGAAGCCGGGGACGACCGCGCTCACCAGCGCGAGCCTGTCGACGCGCGCGGTGTGCGTGAGCGCGTAGGTGACGGCGACGGCGCCGCCCAGCGAGTGGCCGACCAGCGACACCTGGCCGAGGCCCAGGACGTCGAGGAAGCCGTGCAGGACGCGGGCGAAGAAGTCGAGGTCGTAGCGGGCGCGGGGCTTGGCCGAGAGCCCGTAACCGGGCAGATCGACGGCGAGCACGTCGGCGCTCCGGGCGAGGACGTCAATGGTCTTGCGCCACGACTCGCCGAACCCGCCGAGACCGTGGAGCAGCACGATCGCGGGCCCGCGTCCCTCTCGCACGTAGTGCAGGGCGAGGCCGTCGATCGACCCGCCCTCGAGTCGAACCTGAGGCATGCGAGCAGATTCTACCAGAGCGAGCGCGGGGCTGACGCGCGCCCGCGCGGGCGGGTGGTGTCTCAGTTTTTGGCGCGGGAACGTCAGCGTCCGATTGCTCGGAGGATGATTGCGGGGAGGGGCAGTTGGCCTGAGTCTTACAGCAGTCCAGGGCTGTGGGCGATGAATCTTCCGGAGGCGCCGATTGGGACGTCACGAAGCAGGTCGGCGCGGATGACCGCGAGCGCGTCCGGGTTGCCCCGCAAGCTGCGACTGACGTCGTAGGGCGAGAGCTGGCGGAACGTAATGCCACGATCAGCGAGCGAGAGCATGACTAGGTAGGCGGATTCCTCCACCCACACCGACACCACCTTGCCGCGCACCGCCAGATCGTTGAGCTGGTCCGCGATGAAGTGATGCACTCTTGTGGGCGCGAGTTTTTCCGTGTTCACGAGCACCTCCACACTTTGGTCAACGCCCAGAGAGCAAGCCGGTTGCCATGCTGTTACGCCCGGAACGATGCAGGATCTGGCTCCGCTCTCAGGGAGGAACTCCCCCCGAGTGTCGGGTACTGGACGGACATCTTCCGGCCTCACGCGATTCCGCCCATGGTGCCAATCCCGCCGCTCGACCGAAATCAACAGCGCTACAAGGAGCGCCACACTGGCGGCTAAGCCGGGAGTCTCGGGGGAGTCCGTGACGAAATCCGTCATGCTCCCGCCGTTCTGTCACGGCGCTCGCACCGATCGCAAGCGACACCGATACTGAGATACGCGGGACTCAGAATGCCTTCACAGGCGCACGGGCACGCACAATTGTCCGTAGCGAACAGTCGTTCAGGAAGGGGGGAGAAATCGGCCGGGAACAGTTCCGAGGTTATCGGAACGCCAGTTCGCAACTTCAACTTGTCACACTCATTGGACTGCGTCGCAAACGTCGGCGGGCCCTGTCCTCGCCGAAGCAGAGGCAACCATGGACTCACCCCTGAGCAGAGACGGAGCTTGGAGTACGAGGACGCCCATCCTTAGTGTGAGGGGGTGAGGTGCGCAGGCCGACGGTTCGGACCACGTCGAGGTGTATGACCGCCCAGCCGAAGGCGCGAAGCTGGTTGTCGACGTCGAGCATCAATCGGCGGTCACCCCGGCGGCGCTCGGGCGCTTGGGGTTGGTCGATTCTGCGTCGTTCCACGCGCCGGCGATCCACGACGACTTCTACCGTGGGATTGCCTGCAAACGCGCGCCTCAGATATCCATAGAGCTTCCCCCGATCACGCGCGACGATCAGTAGCTGCTTCGCGACTGTCTTCGGGCCTTCCTGCCGGCTTTCGAGACCACGATGGAACCGTGGCAACCGAGAGAGCGGCCGTTGGTCGAAGAAGCCGGCCAGTGGAATCCAGGTGTCCGCGCTGCACGCGGGGCACGACGGCGCTCCGATGTCGAAGCATGCCTCACAATCGAGGCAGAGTGCCAGGCGGCGAAGGGGTCGATGCAGGGCGAGAGCAGCGCTTCGGGTGCCGTCGACAGGTCTCTGGCCAGGTACCGATCTCATCAATCTTTCGTGGGGAGCACACTGAATGCCACAGCCGTGGCGTTGGCCAGAAACGTCGACGCGGCAGCCGGTTACTCGTCGAAAGTACTGGCTGTTGCTCCCAGAATGACAGACATCGTCGGCCATTTCGGCATGTCAACCGGACCGTGAGTAGGCGCTCCGTGGCCCAGAAGGCGGCTCTCTCATTGATTGACCGCTCTATCGATCGGTGGCCTGGTCCTGATCGCCACAACTGTTCTGCTTCCCCGGTGGGTGTTTCTGAGCGGCGAAGCGCTCTCGATACGATTACGCATCGGCGCGTGCTACGAGCGGCGCGTCGAGCGCCAGAACCTCGCCATGCGCATGTCGATGCGCGAGCGACGCTTCAGCTGAACAGATCGCGCGCGAGTGGCTCCGACGGCTGGCCGAGGAGGCGCTTCATCATCAGCGCGTTGGTGACGGGGAACGCGCGGTTGTTGTTGTTGAAGGCGACGAACACGCGCTCGCTCTCCTCGGCCGCGCTCTCGACGTCAGCCTGGAGCGCGCGCAACTCATCCTCGCTATAGAGGTAGTCGTACTTCTCGCGCACCGTCGGCTCCTCGCCGCGAAGCTGGCGCATCCAACCCTCGGCGTTGCGGCCGTGGAGCCTGAAGATCGCCGTCGATGCGGTGACCCCGGGCACGTAGGGCACCGCGTTCGGCGTCGGCGGCGCGTCGACGATCACGTGGGCGAGGCCGCCCTCGCGCAGCGCGCGCAGGGTCTCGTCGGCGTGATGGGGAAACCAGGAGCGGTCGCGAAACTCGACGGCGAGGGTCAGGCCCGGCAAGCGCTGACGCAGCGACGCCAGGTACTCGAGCCTGGCGTGATCGAAGCGGACCCAGGGCGCGAGCTGGAAGAGCACGTATCCGAGCTTGCCGGCTTCGACCAGCGGCCGCAGCGAATCGCCGAAGAGCCGGAAGACGTGATCGAGCGCCTCCGGCGGCAGCGCGCCGGAATCGATCTCACCGCGCCGCGTGAGCCGCGGCTGCCGCGGCAGCACGCGCTGCACGTCGGCGGGCAGCGTCTCGGGACGCGGATGATGGCCCGTCATCGGCGCATACGCCTTCACGTTGAAGAGGAAGCCGGAGGGCGTGCGCTCGGCCCAGCGCACGGCGTTGCGCGCGTCGGGGATGGCATAGAAAGAAGAGTTGATCTCGACCGTGTCGAAGAACCGCGCGTACCAGCGCAGTCGCGCCTCCGCGTCCATCGATTTCTTGGGATAGAACGAGCCGTCCTCGATGAGCGCGGCGTCGACCCAGGAACAGATGCCCACGCGGATCATGCGCGGTGTCGCCGCGGGCGCTGACCCCTGCCCGTTGTGGCCGCCCGGCCAGAAGCAACTATTCCTTGGGCCCGGGTTGCGGGGCGTGTCACACTCATTAGAGTTCTTCTTTCACAACACTTCCTTCATCCGGTCAACCCGTACGGATTCATCCACAGAAAACGAAGGAGGACATGCATGAGTCAGCACAGCAGGCTGTTCGCGGGCCTGATCCTGGGCGCCGCGATCGTGGTCACGGCCCTGGCCGTGACCCGACAGGTGATCACGGTCACCGGCGACGCCGAGGCAGTGCGCTTGAGTCGAGACATCCTGACCTTCGTGGCGGTGAAGAATCCCCAGGCCTCGATCAAGGCCTTCCAGGGATTTCCGGAGACACTGGTGGCGGAGGCGCAACGCACCAAGATCGATCACTGCCTGGCCCTCGCCGTCGCCGAGGTGGAGTCCGAGTTCCGTCACGACGTCATCGGCTCGGCCGGGGCGATCGGGCTCTTCCAGGTCATGCCCTCGACAGCGGCGCTCTTCGAATCCTCGGTCGGACCGTTCCGTCGTCCGAACCTCACCACGAACAAGCGCGACCTCGGTGATCTCGCCGAGCCCTCGGTCAGCACCCGATTCGCGATGGCGTATCTGCGCGACATCCTCAGCCGCAAGCCGACCGTGCGCGAGGCGCTCACCGAGTACAACGGCGGCCCCGCCGGCCGTCACCCGCATTACTACCGCATGGTCATGGGCGCCTACGTGGAGATCCTCGAGCGCGCCGACCTCCGCTGCCGCTACCGCGAAGTCCCCAAGGTCCCCGCGCCCCTGCTCGCCGGCATGATCCGCATGTGATCCGGGTCGCGCGGATCGACGCGAGGCTCAGGCGTCGACCCGAAAGACGCGTCCGCTCCTCTCGCGACCCTCGGGCGAGTGTAACACCGAGACTATAATCGCCTCCGTGATCGGGGCCCGGCTCAAGCGGAAGGAAGACCAGCGGTTTCTCACCGGGCGCGGCCGCTATCTCGACGACATCGCGATCGCGGGAGCGCTGCACGCCGCGATCGTCCGGAGCGTCCACGCTCACGCCCGCATCGAGCGCGTCGACGCCACCGCCGCGCTCGCGCGGCCGGGGGTGGTGGCGGTGTTGAGCCTCGCGGATCTGCCGGAGTGCGCGGGCGCGGTGCCCGCGCTGGTTCCCTCGCCACGCCTGCGGCCGTATCACCAGCCCGTGCTGGCGGGGCCGAACGTTCGGTGTGTCGGCGAGGCGGTGGCGGTCGTGGTCGCCGTGGACGCGTACGTGGCGGCCGACGGCGCCGACGCGGTGCGGGTCGAGTACACGCCGCTGCCCGCGGCCACCACCGTCGCGGCGGCGCTCGCCGCCGACGCTCCGCGTGTCTACGCGGAGTGGCCCGGCAACGACGCCGGTCCCGCGGTGAGCGACGTCGGCGACGCCACTCGCGGACTCGCGGACGCGTCCGTGGTGGTGGACGTGAGCCTCCGCATCCCTCGCTCGGCCGGCGTACCCATCGAGCCTCGCGGAGTGCTCGCCGTCCCCCAGGCCCCCGACGGGCTCTTCACGGTGTGGACGTCGACCCAGGTGCCGTTCAACGTGCGCACGGCCATCGCCGAGATTCTCGGGCTCGGCGAAGAACGGGTCCGCATCGTCGCGCCCGACGTCGGCGGCGGCTTCGGGGTCAAGGGCCACGTCTATCCGGAGGACGTGCTGATCGCCGCGGTGGCGCGAAAGCTCGGGCGGCCGGTGAAGTGGGTGGAGACGCGCCGCGAGCATTTCACGAGCGCGGCTTCCGACCGCGATCAGCGGCACGAGGCACGAATCGGCGTGCGGGCCGACGGCGAGATCGTCGGGATCGAGACCACGTTCACCCGCGATCACGGCGCGTACCCAACGCTGGGCGACGCGATCACGCTCAACACCATCAACCACCTGCCCGGACCGTATCGCGTGCCGTACCTCCGGGCGCGGGCGACCAACGTGGTGACCCACAAGCCGTTCATCGCCGCCTATCGCGGCGCCGGCCGGCCCGAGGCCGCGTTCGTGCTCGACCGGCTCCTCGACCGCGCCGCCCGCGCGGCCGGCCTCGATCCGGCCGCGCTGCGTCGCCGCAACTTGATCCGCCCCCACGAGATGCCGTACCGCACCGGTCTCACCTACCGCGACGGCGTGCCCATCGTCTACGACCCCGCCGACTACGTGGCCGGATTCGATCTCATGCTCGCGCGGCTCGACTACGCCGGCTGGCGCGAAGCCCAGGAGCGGCGGCGCGGGCACGGGTCACCGATCGGTATTGGCGTCTCGGCCTACGTCGAGGGCACCGGGCTCGGACCGTTCGAGGGCGCCGACGTCCGCGTCGACCCCGCGGGCACGGTGTTCGTGCACGTGGGCGTCTCGTCGCAGGGGCAGGCGCACGAGACCACGCTGGCCCAGATCGCCGCCAGCGAGCTGGGCGTCGACGTGGAGCGGGTGATCGTGGTGGGCGGCGACACCGCGCGCGTGGGCTTCGGCATGGGCACGATCGCCAGCCGGGTGGCCGCCGTGGCCGGTCCCGCGGTGGCGCGCACCGCGCGCGACGTCGCGCGCCGCGCGCGGCTGGTGGCCGGCGAGCTGCTCGAGTGCGCGCCCGACGACGTCGTGCTCGCCGACGGTCGCCTGCACGTCAAGGGCATGACCGAGCGCAGCGTGGCCCTCGGCTCGGTGGCGCGCGCGGCCGTCCGCAGCCGCGCGCTGGCCCGCGAGGGCTCGCCGGGACTCCAGGGTTGCGCGTTCTTCTATCCCGAGACCGTGACGTGGGCCTTCGGCGCTCACGGCTGCGTGGTGGAGGTCGACGAGGACACCGGCGCCGTGCGGGTGCTGCGTTACGTGGCCGTCCACGACTGTGGCCGCGCGATCAATCCCACGGTCGTGGAGGGCCAGGTCCACGGCGGCGTCGCCCAGGGCCTCGGCGCCGCCCTCGGCGAGGAGCTGATCTACGACGACGCGGGCCAGCTCCTGACCGCGACGCTGATGGACTATCCCGTCCCGCGCGCGGATGAGGTGCCGTCGCTCGAAGTCGTCGCCCTCGATTCGCCCTCGGCGCGGAACGAGCTGGGCATCAAGGGCGTGGGCGAGAGCGGGGTGATCTCGCCTCCCGGCGCCATCGCCGGCGCCGTCGAGGACGCGCTGAGCGACAGCGGCGTCGAGGTGACGTTCCTGCCGGTGACGCCGGCGCGCGTGTGGGGGGCTCTCAGCGCGGCGCGAAGCGCTCCTCGATCCCGTGCCACCAGTCGAAGCCGACCTTCCTGAAGATGTCCATCGGCCCGAGGGTAATCGCGCCCTCCGGCCAGTCCGTGCCGTTCAGCTTGAGCGCGTCGAGCGCGCTCTCGATGGCGGGGATCGCGGCGCGCATGCAGACGCCGGGAAAGATCACGAGCTTGAAGCCGAGCCGCTCCAGGTCGTCGACCTTCACCGCGGGGGTGCGGCCGCCCTGCACCATGTTGGCGAGCAGCGGCGCCTTCACCTCGCGCGCGACCCGCTCGACCTCGGCGAGCGTCTGAGGCGCCTCCAGGAAGATCATGTCGGCGCCGGCCTCGCGGTAGAGGTTGGCGCGGGCGATCGCGTCGTCGAGCCCGGTGACCGCGCGGGCGTCGGTGCGGGCGATGATCACGAAATCGGGATCGGTCCGGTACTCGACCGCGGCGCGGATCTTGTCGGCGAACTCCTTCGGCTCGACCACCTGCTTGCCCGCGATGTGGCCGCACTTCTTCGGCGCGACCTGATCCTCGAGATGCAGTCCGGCCACGCCCGCCTTCTCGTACTCGCGGACGGTGCGGACGACGTTGAGCGCGTTGCCGTAGCCGGTGTCGGCGTCCGCGATGAGGGGGAGCGACACACAGCTCGCGAGGTGACTGGCGTGCGCGGCCATCTCGGTGAGGGTGGCCAGGCCGAGGTCGGGCTGGCCGAGGTGCGAGGCCGCCGTCCCCGCCCCGGTCATGTAGACGGCCTTGAAGCCGGCCGCCTCGATGAGCCGGGCCGAGAACCCGTCATACGCCCCCGGTGCCACGATGATCCCGGGCTCCTCCAGCATCCGCCGCAGCCGTGTACTCGTCCGCATGACCATTCCTCCTCGTCGAGGGGGTCGCCCCCCACGGCCGCTTCCGAGCGCCCGTTCCGACGCTCGTCGCCCATCTCGGGCTCGCGCCTCGAGATGTCGTCGGAGAGAGTACTACGAGGCCGTTCCATCTCTTCGGGCGGGTCGCGCGTATAACCGTGCGTATGGATGAAGCAGCCTTCACGCGGGTCGCCCAGGAGTACGGCGCGCGGCTGTACGTGGTCGCGTTCCGTGTGCTGGGCAACCGGACCGACGCGGAGGACGCGGTGCAGCGGGCGCTGCTCAAGTGCTTCGCCGCGCGTGAGACCTACTCCGCGCAATGGGCGATTTCGACGTGGCTGTATCGCGTGCTGACCAACGTGTGCATCGACGAGCTGCGCCGGCGCCGCACCCGCACGGAAGCGATGCGTGTCTCGCTGGACATCGCCCCCCGTCACGCCGGGGCGGGCACGGCCGGCGAGCGGGTCGACGTCGAGCGCGCGCTGGCGCGGGTGCCGCGCGAGGCGCGGGTGCTGCTCGCGCTGCACTACGTCGACGGGCTCTCGTTCGGAGAGCTGGCGCGCGTGCGCGGCATCTCGGTCAACACCGTGAAGAGCCAGCTCGCCCGCGGCAAGGCCATCATGCGAGAGACGCTCGAATCGGGCGGAAGACGGAAGCCAAAGAGGTGACGACGATGGAAAAGCTCGAGACCATGCTGCGTGACTACTTCGACGCGGCCCAGGTGCCCGCTGATCTCGTGACCCGACTGGCGCGCCCGGCGCGCGGGAGATCGCCGCTGGATGCCGAGCGGACGGCGGCGCGGTTCGTGATCGAGGCCGGCGAGCGCGGGATCCGCCGGATCGAGTTCGCGGCCGGGCGGGGCCGGACGATCGGCGACCGCCGCCACGCCGAGCGCGCGCGCCGGGAGCTGACGGAATATCTCGCGGGCGCGCGCACGTTCTTCTCGGTCGCCGTCGACCTCTCGGGCACCCCCCCGTTCCAGGGCGACGTGCTGGCCGCGGCCGCCCGCGTCCCCTACGGCGAGACCACGTCGTACTCGGCGCTCGCCGAGATCGTCGGCCGGCCGCGGGCCGCGCGCGCGGTGGGCAACGCGCTCGGCGCCAATCCCCTGCCCATTATTATTCCCTGCCATCGAATTATCCGGGGCGACGGGACGTGGGGGCACTACGCCTTCGGCGGCGGGATGAAGACCGCGCTGCTCACGCTGGAGCGCGAGACCCCGGCGCTGGTCGGCAGCGAGACGACCCGCATCGTCTGCCGTCACGGGTGTGCCCACGAGCAGCGCATCCACGAGCGTCATCGCATCGTGTTCGCGTCGGTCGACGACGCCCGGAGCGTCGGCTATCGTCCGTGCAAAGTCTGCCGGCCGCCAGGACGATGAAAAGCACCCATCTGCGTCGTTGGCTCGTCGGCGGCTCCCTGCGGCGTACTCGGAGTACGCCTCAGTCGCCGCCTCCTCGCCGCCTAGCATCTGGGCTCTTTTGATCGTCCTGGCACGTCAAGTCAGGTCGAGGCCGAGCAGGTGGCGGTCGGAGTCGTAGCGGAGACGGCGGAGCGCTTCTTCACGATCGGTCCAGGCGACTTCGTCGACCTCGTGGTCGTGGTCGCCGACCTTTTCGAGGGGACGCATGAGGTACCAGCTCACCGTCTTCTTGATCCGCCGTCCGCTGCGCTGGAACCAGTACGTCACCGCCTCCAGCTCGCGCACGACCTCGCAGCGGTACCCTGTCTCCTCGCGGACTTCGCGCAGCGCCGCCTGCTCGCTGGTCTCGCCGGGAGCGAGCGTGCCCTTGGGCAGCGTCCACACCGGTCGATTCCGGAGGTCGCGGGCGCGGATCAGGAGAAACTGGCCGCGGTCGTCGACCACGACGCCGCCGGCCGAGAACTCGAGGAGCGGACGCGGGCCGGGTCCGGACACCCCACCATCATAACGCGACGGGTCAGGGCGCTCCGTCCTCCAGCGCCCTCACGAAGCGCGCGGGCTCCTCGCCGAGGGCGAGATCGCCGGCCCAGCGCTCGATCGCTCCGGCGAGCGACGCCGCTTCGGCCATCGCTCCCGGATCGGGCCGCGCCTCGCCGGCGTCTCGCTCCGTGTCCGCCACGATCAGCCTGACTTGGCCGCGCCCGCGGCCGAGCGCCCGGCGATGCGACCGAAGACGGAGCCGGCCATGAGGCCCGCGCCGCCGGGATAGTTGTTGTAGAAGAGGCCGCCCACCAGCTCGCCGGCCGCGAAGAGGCCGGGGATCACGCGGCCCTCGTTGTCGAGCACCTCACCGGTCGTGGTGATGTGCAGTCCCCCGAACGTGAACGTGATGCCGGTCGTCACCGCGAAGCCCACGTACGGCGGCTGGTCGATGGGCAGCGCCCAGTTCGACTTCGGCGGGGTGATCCCGCGCGTGGTCTTGCCGTCCTTGATGGCGGGATTGAACGTCCCCGGCTGCACGGCCGCGTTGAATTCGCGCACCGTGCGCACCAGCCCGTCCACGTCGATCTCGAGCTTGCGCGCCAGCTCCTCGATGGTGTCGGCCTCGGCCTTGGTCACCTCGCGGATCCGGTATTCCTCGCGGGTCATGTGCACGGTCTTCTGGTCGAAGATCTGAAACGCCGCGCGGCGCGGCTGCTTGATGACCTCGCGGCCATACTTCACGTAGGTGTAGTTGCGCATGTCGGCGCCCTCGTCCACGAAACGCTGGCCGTCGACGTTGACGATGATGCCGATCGGATACGAGTGCTTCTGGAAGTTGTCGCCGACCTTCCGGTCGCCGTGCCAGGGCGCGTTGTAATCCCACTGCACGGCGTGGCAGCCGCTCCAGTGGCCCCAGGGCTGGGCGCCCACGTCGAGGGCCATGCGAATGCCGTCACCGGTGTTGTACGGAGTGCCGCGCACGCGCGCGAGGTCCCAGTTGGGGCCGAGGTAGCGCGTGCGCATCTCGATGTTGGCCTCGAACCCGCCCGACGCGAGGACCACGGACTTGGCCGCGATCGCCTCGGTCTCGCCCTCGGCGGTCTTGATCTCGATACCCGTCACGCGACCGCGCGGGTCGGTGACGAGCCGGGTCGCCTTGGCCTCGAAGCGCACGTCGATCCCGACCTTCTTGGCCGACTCGTACTCCATGTCGATGAGCCCGGGCCCGCCGCCCACCGCTTCGAGGATCAGGTTGCCGAAGAACGTGAAGCGCCCGCCGACCTTGTAGGCCTGGCGGCCGAACATGGGGATCCAGCGGATGCCCTGGCCCTTCATCCACCGCATCGTCGGCTGCGATTCGCGCACGAGGGTGAGGGCCATGTCGGCGTCGGACAGGTCCTCGGTGACCCGCATGAGGTCGTCGTAGTAGTTGTCCTCGGTGTAGATCGGCACGTCCATGGACGCCTTCTCCTCGTCGGAGAGGTCGCCCACGATCTCGCACACTTCCTCGAAGCTCTTGAACGCGAAGCGGAAGCCGCCGGCGGTGAAGAACCCGTTGCCGCCGCGCCACGCCTCCGGCGCCTTCTCGACCACCAGCGTCCGCGCCCCCGCCTCGCGCGCGGACAGCGCCGCGCACATGGCGGCGTTGCCGCCGCCCACCACGATCACGTCGTATGACGTCGCCATCTGGACTCCCTCGGGAGAAGTTGTAAGGGGAGGCTATGCGGCCGGGCGTCGCGCTGTCAAGCGACGGGCGGGGTTCGTGTCGGGAGCACATCATCTGTCCGCTCCCGAGAGCAAATGATTTGACCGCTCCCAGCCGACCGCCGGGTTGTCATCCCCATCAAGGAGGTGGGGATGATCGTTACCCAGGCGGCAGTGGAGCGAGC
>Ga0193725_1000344_pt1 | contig 14209 bp, 14 predicted proteins | sample H2a2metaG_FD_143058 | JGI IMG/M metagenome (GOLD analysis project Ga0193725, IMG submission 143058) | Soil microbial communities from a riparian zone of the East river system, Colorado, United States - H2a2 | ecosystem: Environmental > Terrestrial > Soil > Riparian zone | place: USA: East River... | reverse complement strand
CAAATGCCATCATAGTGCGCCTTAGCACCGCCCATCATGCCCTGGCGCCACCAATTCTGAATTACACCTTGCGATGCTTTCGCGCCTGGCCGGTTGTAGCCGTAAAACGGCCCGGTCGGAAAATCCAAATAGAATTGTGCACGGTTGTTAGCCACCTGCGCCTGAAGGCCGTCGAATACTTCCTTGGGTAGGCCGCCCGGATTCGCAGGGGTCTTCACCATTAGCGGCGGTACTGCACTGATGAGGACAGCCTTAGCGACGCGACTTTCGCCGTGGCGCGCTATGTAATGGGTGACCTCGCCGCCGCCGGTCGAGTGACCAACGTGGATCGCATTCTTCAAGTCCAGATGCGCAGTGAGTTCGGCGAGATCATCAGCATAGTGATCCATGTCGTGTCCGTCGCCGGTTTGGCTCGATCGTCCGTGACCTCGCCGGTCATGGGCGATGACGCGATATCCATGATTTAGGAAGAACATCATTTGGGCGTCCCAGTCGTCCGCGCTTAGCGGCCAGCCGTGACTGAAGACTACGGGCTGTCCCTCTCCCCAGTCCTTGTAATAGATCTGTGTTCCGTCTTTTGTCGTGATTGTAGGCATACGTCCTCCTCTTGCTTCTCATTCATCTACACCATTGGATTTCCGAAAACAGTTCCGCAACTCAGCCTGCTGCAGTTGCCGCGGCTACTCCCTGTGCAGCTTGCTTGATGAGAGCGGCTACCGCATCTGGCTGCGACACGTAAATTGCGTGACTGCCGGCCACCGCAGCGACTGTCGATCCGGCTCGCTCGGACATGAAACGCTGCGCCGGAGGTGGAATCATTCTGTCTTCGGTCGCCAATAGGTACCAGCTTGGTTTGCTCTTCCACGCCGGCTCGGTAATCTCACCACCGAGTGCTTCGAGACCCCAGGGAACTTGAGAGTCCGCCATGAACGCGGCCTTTTCCTTGTCCACGTCACCGGCAAATGAAGCGGGGAACTTGGATTTATCGAGGAGCAGATAGCCGTCCTCCGGTGGCAGGATCGGCGGCACGGGAGCATCCGGCGGCGGATCTTTGATGAGCGAGTTCACCGATTCGCCTTTGTCTGGAGCAAAGGCAGCAATGTAGACAAGCGCAGCGACCTGCGGATCGTTACCGGCTTCGGTGATCACCGCGCCGCCGTAGGAATGCCCGACGAGAATCACCGGCCCGTCTTGCGCGCCAATAACGCGTTTCGTCGCGGCTACATCGCCAGCCAGTGAAATGGTCGGATTCTGGACTATTGCGACATTGTAGCCGTCCTTCTTCAGCAGGCTGTAGACACTTTCCCAACCCGATCCGTCTACGAAGCCGCCGTGAACGAGAACGATGTTCTTTGTTGATTGAGTCATGATGTTTCCTTTCGTTAGCGTTCAGGTGTGTGCCATGGATTTCTCGCTGGTGCGAGCCCTAGTCTTACTGCCGTCCTTACCAAATCGGCGAGCGAGTCGGCCTTCATCTTCTGCATCATTTTTCCGCGGTGGGCCTTCACGGTGATTTCACTGATCCCGAGTTTCATGCCGATCTGTTTGTTCAGCATTCCGGCCACCACGCACCGCATCACGTCCTGCTCGCGAGGCGTTAGGGAATCGTAACTGCCGCGCAGCGCGGATATTTCAGCTTGATCGTCGAGAACCGCGGCGCTGCGCTTGATGGCGTGCCGGATAGCAGTTAACAACACGTCGTCGTCGAATGGCTTGGTTAAGAATTCAACAGCGCCGGCTTTCATCGCTTGAACTGTCATCGGAACATCGCCGTGTCCAGTAACAAAGATGATCGGCATATCGAATCGATCGTTCGCGAGAAGCTTCTGGAGTTCGAGACCATTAAGGTCCGGAAGCGAAACATCCAACACGAGACAACTCGGGGTGGCGGTCCTTGGACGTGCCAGAAACTCCCCTGCCGACGCAAATGTTTCGGGCTGCCAGCCTGCGAATTTGATCAGCAGCTCCAGCGATTCGCGTACCGACACGTCGTCGTCCACGACAAAGACAATTGGCTTTGCCTGCGACCCCAATCCTGCGCTCGCTGAAGTCATATGAACGCAAACACCAAAACCAAACTCACTCGCAGGGCTGTATTAAGCGCCTTCAATAGATCATTCGGCTCGAATGGCTTGAACAAACACTCGACCGCGCCCTGGGCCATTAAACGTAGACGAATGGCTGCATCACGGTGTGCCGTTATGAATACAATCGGAACCTCTCGATCGCGACGCGTAAGCTCTTGCTGCAGATCCGGCCCAGTCATACCGGGCATCGCCACGTCGAGAAGGAGACATCTCGTCTCATCAACCAGATCAGAAGCCAGGAACTCCTCGGCTGACGAAAACGTTTGCGCTTCGAAACCAAATTCCTTCAGCAAGTCGGGCAGCGACTCCCGCACCGATTCGTCATCATCAACCACTGTTATCAGGGGACGTGTACTCATTACTGTGACTCGCAATGCCTTTCTCATTGAGCCGGGCGAAGGGGTACCCGGGAGCATGCGCCCCTCTGCGCCGTCTGTCCATAGTACTTTGGTATCGATATCCAATCGTGAGCAATACCAAGGTATCGATCGATACCTTGGTCTAATAGGATTCGCCCCTTAACGTGTGCTCTACTTCGCGCGTTGAATCAAACGGAATATTGACTACCCGGCCGCAGCTGACACCGAGTGAATAAGCTAAAGGACCGCGCATTATGAAACGGATCACCATTTCGCTGATTGCGGTTGCGATCCTGGCGAGTCGTTATGCATCTCGGAAGGAGAAATCATTATGAAGCGCGTTACCGTCCTGCTGATTGCCGCTGCCGCTGTTGCCAGCGTTATCGCCTTCAGCGCGCGTGCGTTTCGACCCGCAACTCAAGCGGAGGTTCCTATCTTTGTGACCGAAAAGCCAGAGGGTTACCGTGAATGGAGATTCATCTCAGTGGCCCACGAAGAAGGCAACCTCAACAGCTTCGCCTCCATTTTGGGCAACGACACGGCGATCAGTGCCTACCGCGACGGAAAGCTTCCATTTCCTGACGGAGCGATCATTGCCGCTTTGCACTACCGCTTCGTTCCGTCCGCGGAAAACAACAAGGCCTTTGGACGTGATCAATCGTTTGTGGCCGGGGCTCCGACGAACGTTCAATTCATGGTGAAGGACTCGAAGAAATACGCCGCGACCGGAGGTTGGGGGTTCGGTCATTTCAATAACGACGGCAAACCAGTTGATGACGCATTCATGAAAACCTGCTTGCCCTGCCATCAGAAGATAAAAGAGCGCGACCTGGTATTCACGCGCTACGCACCATGAGCCTTGGGAATCCAGCGAGAAGGGTATGAACCGATGATCACACAGACACTGAGGACGCAAAATAAGGACGACGCGACGACACGATCAGATGACAGTTCACGCCGTCGCTTCCTGAAAGTGAGTTCGATGTTGGGTTTAGCAGTCGCGTTCAGCCCCAGAACGATCGCCGAAACATTTGCACATTCGAAGGCCGGAACCACCACGAAGGAAACCATCATGACGCAAGCCACAGCTACAAGTACCGAACAGGCAGCAGACAAAACTGCTATCCGTCCGTTTCAATTCAACTTCACCGACGCAGAACTTGCCGATTTGCGCCGGCGCGTCAACACGACCAAGTGGCCCGACCGCGAATTGGTTAACGATGCGTCGCAGGGCGTGCAGCTCGCGACGATGCAGAAACTCGCGCGCTATTGGGGAACAGACTATGACTGGCGCAAGGGTGAGGCGAAACTCAAGGCCGCACCGCACTTCGTCACCGAGATTGATGGCCTTGACATTCACTTCATTCACGTTCGCTCCCGGCATGAAAATGCGTTGCCGATGATCGTCACGCATGGCTGGCCCGGTTCGATCATCGAGCAGATGAAGATCATCGAGCCGCTGACCAACCCAACCGCCCATGGCGGGACCGCAGCGGACTCCTTCCATCTCGTGATTCCGTCTCTGCCGGGCTACGGGTTCTCAGGCAAACCGACGAAGCCGGGATGGAATCCCGTTAGCATTGCGAAGGCGTGGGCGACGCTCATGCAACGCCTCGGCTACACAAAATACGTGGCGCAGGGTGGTGATTGGGGCAATTCTGTTTCGGAGGTGATGGCCTTGCAGCAGCCACCCGGATTGCTCGCCATTCACACCAATATGGCGGCGACGGTTCCGCCCGATGTTTCGAAGGCGCTTTCCGCAGGCAGCCCGCCGCCCGCCGGCCTTTCGCCGGAGGAAAAGTTCGCCTGGGATGGGCTCGCTGACTTCTATAAGAATGGGCTGGGCTATGCCAACGAGATGGCGCTTCGTCCGCAGACGCTCTACGGAATCGTGGATTCGCCGATTGGGCTTGCGAGCTGGATACTCGATCACGACATTCGCAGCTACCAGATGATCGTCCGCGTTTTCGACGGCAAGCCTGAAGGGCTGAGCCGGGACGACGTTCTCGACAACATCACGCTCTATTGGTTGACGAATACCGCGATCTCTTCGGCGCGTCTCTACTGGGACACGTCGCATAATTTGCCGGCAGGCGGCTTCTTCGACGCGAGAGGCGTCAAGCTTCCGGTCGCTGTGAGCGCGTTTGCGGAAGAGATTTATCAAGCACCGAAGAGCTGGTCAGAGAAAGCGTATCCCAAGCTCATCCACTACAACAGGTTCCCCAAAGGCACCCACTTCGCGGCCTGGGAACAGCCAGAACTATTTGTGGGCGAAATGCGCGCGAGTTTCAAATCGCTGCGGTCGTCCTAAGTGAGCTGGGACGCGTTCCGCAAGAGGTAGCCTTGAACCAACTGAAAACAATTCTGCCGGAGAACATAGACTGGAAACCTTTTGCTGCGTTCCCAGCTTTAGTCCGTCTTGCGGTCATTGCAGGTCAGCCGTCAGAACCTGGACCATACGTGATCCGGGTCAAAGTGCCGGGAGGCGTAAAGCTGATGCCGCACCGGCATTCCGAGGATCGCATCTACACAGTCATTTCCGGCGTCTTCTACATCGGCTTGGGTGACGAATTCGATCCCGACAAACTCGAGGCGTATCCATCAGGAGCGGTGATTGTATTGCCCGGCAGCACATCACACTTTCACTGGGCAAAGTCCGGCGAATACATCACACAGGTAACGGCGACTGGACCGCTGGGCTTTGAATACGTGAACTCGAAAGACGATCCGCGAAATAACAATTACGTTCAGTCAATTTCGAACAAAGGAGAAAGATGATGAAAATATTGATGGTGCTAACATCTCATGATCAATTGGGCAACACTGGTCGCAAAACGGGTTTCTGGCTTGAAGAATTTGCCGCGCCCTATTTCGTTTTCAGAGACGCCGGAGTGGATTTGACGGTGGCTTCACCAAAAGGTGGCCAGCCGCCCCTCGATCCGAAAAGCGACCTTCCCGAAAGTCAAACGCCAGCCATGGCGCGATTCAAACAGGATGAGACCGCACAGCAGGCACTGGCTCATACCGCTCGGCTTGAGGATGTGAAAGCGGAAGATTTTGACACGGTATTCTACTCGGGCGGGCACGGCCCCATGTGGGACCTCGCTGAGAGTCCTGTTTCGATCGCCCTGCTCGAGTCTTTCTACAGTTCCGGCAAGCCGATCGCGTTGGTTTGCCACTCTCCCGGCGTGCTTCGTCATGTCAAATACAATGGTGAGCCGCTGGTAAAGGGAAAGCGGGTAACCGGCTTTACGAATGGCGAAGAAGAGGAGGTGCAGCTCACCAAAGTTGTGCCGTTCCTGGTTGAAGATGAACTGCTACGCCTCGGAGCCATCTTTGAAAAGGTCCGTAACTGGGAGCCGTTTTCCATCGTGGATGGCCGCCTTGTCACTGGGCAGAATCCCGCCTCATCGACTTCGGCAGCTGAGGATCTGCTGAAGCTGGTCGGAGCGAACAAGGCAGCGGCTTAGCGTTTCAATCAGTAGCGGGAGTTGCTTCATTCAGACCATCTTTTTTTGCGATCGGCTTCGCGATTTTGATCGCAATTTCGTGGGCCGGCCTGTGCAATGCCGCACTGGTACGCCTCATGGATGACGAAGGCGGCCCTCACTTCGGGTCAGATCATGTCGGCGCTAGGACCTCACTGGACCGTCGACAACGCACGGAATCGAAAACGAGAACGTTACACCCGGACCCTCGTTCGGCGTGGCCCATAAACGACCATGATGATTCTCAATGATCGAGCGGCTCACATAGAGGCCGATTCCCATCCCATCATCTTTGGTTGAGTAGAATGTCTGGAATAGGCGGTCGAGCGATTTCGGCTCGAAACCTATTCCCGCATCCTGAACACTTAACCGCACCCGGTCGCCTTCCTCCAGTTCAGTTCTGAACAATAATTCGCGCGGACGATCATCGACACTGCTCATTGCATCAGAGCCGTTCCGTAATAGATTCAGAATCACTTGTTGTAGCTGCACGCGATCACCTGTTACCAGAGGAAGTTCATCCGCAAGTTCGGTCCGCGTAATCATGCGGTTCCGCTCCAGCTCAGTGCGCGAAAGCGCAATTACTTCGCGGGTCGCCTCATTCAGATCGAGTAACTCTGTCGCTGCATCTTTATTAGTGAAGAGGGCGCGCAGCCTTGTGATCACATCAGCAGCGCGGCGGCCGTCGCGAATTGTACGCTTCGCTGTTTCGCGCGCGCCGTCCACGTTGGGCGGCTCACCGTCCAACATTCGCATGCAGGTGCTGGCGTTGGTAATGATGCCCGACAACGGTTGATTGACCTCATGCGCGATCGACGCCGTCAAAGCTCCCAAACTCATGACCCGCGTTACGTGCGCGAGTTCTGACCGCGCTTTATCCACGGCTTCGTCCGCCATCCGGCGGGCGGTAACATCCCGAACTGCCGCAATGTACTCCAGTTGGCCACTCGGGTCCCGGGTCGCTTGAGCCACTGCGTGCATGTACTTGATCGATTGGTCAGGCATTAGTAAGCGGTATTGCCATTCAAAATCCTCGGACCCGTTTCGTGCCTGTTCGACCATTTTCTCGTACAAGGTCAGATCTTCCGGGTGCACGCGCGTACGGATGAGTTCGAATGTGATTTTGATTCCCGGATCGAATTCATAAATCCGATAGAGTTCCTCTGACCAGGTGATTTCATCGGTCGCGACGCGCCAGGAGAAACTGCCAGTTCGACTGAGTTGTTGCGCCTGCGCTAGGAATACGGCGCTGCGTTTGAGAGCCTCCTCATTCAACGCGCGCTCGACGGCAATGCTGGCAATGTGTGTAACCTGACTGATGAGATCCTGCTGAAGCTGAATCGGGCTTGAAGGATGATTTTGAAAAATGGCGAAGGTTCCCAACACCTGACCATCACGGGAATAAATCGGCGTCGACCAGTGCGCGCGGAGTCCGTGCGCCAGCAAGAGCGGACGAATCGTACTCGATTGAAACCGCGGATCTGATTGAACGTCCGTGACGATTACTTGCGACTTGGTAAGCGCTGCTACTCCGCATGGGCCCGCGTTGGTAGTCACCGTCAATCCTTCAACTGGATCGTTGAACGTCGCGGGCAGGCTGGGCGCCGCGCCAAGCCGGAAGTTCGGGCCCCGCCAGTCGATCAAATAGACGCCACACTTGCAGTCGCCGGCTGTCTCTTCAACAAATTTGCATAATTCAGTCAGAACGTCAGTCAGCGCATGGCCGGACGCCACCATCTCAAGCAGTCGCTTTTCACCGGCTAGTTGGGCTTCGGCCCGTTTACGATCGTCGATGTCAGTTAGTAGTACGCACCAGCGAAGAATCCTGTCGTCAGCATCCCTCAAAGGGAAGCCGCGCACGTGAAACCAACGATAGACACCATCAAAACGACGATGACGCGCCTCGACTTCGTAGGTTTCACCTGTTTCAAGCGCGTGCGTCAGCACTTCAATTACGTGCGGCAGGTCTTCGGGATGGACTGGATCTGAGGAGGACCAACCTTTCAACTCGTCAAGAGTCTTACCAAAGTATTCCAGACACGGTTGGTTCAATGTTTCGACTTCGCCGGTGGGAGCTATGACCGCGACTTGCGCCGGAATGCTATCGACGATCAATTGAAAGTTGAGTTCGCGGGCGCTCAGAGCCTCCTCGGCGCGCTTGAGTCGCGCGGCGAGATCGTCCCCGCTTGCAATCCTTTCCGGTCGAGGTTCCACGGCAAGAGGATGCGCCCAAGCGGCTCAAAATGTCCACATAATTTGGTGTCGGTCGTCGGCTGTAGGCAGGTAGTTGGGCGTGCCGGAAACTCTTCAGCGTTACGTTGACCGTCAGTCAATCACGCGCAGCTAATACCTTGGTATCGATCGATACCTTCGTCTAATAGATTCGCAGTTCCACTCGTGGTGTAGTGCACCTGTTTAAGCGCTTTTGAACAACGGCTGAAAATTCATTGGAGACAAAAATATGAAAAGCGGAACGGACATAGCAACAAGCACAATGCAAATACATCTTACACGGCGCTCACCCCAGTATTGGCGAGTTACGCTTGATCATCCGCCGCTCAACATCTTCGGTCCGACAACGATTCCGCAACTCAACGAAGTCATCACCCTGATCGAAACTGACGAGCACGTCAAAGTGGTCGTCTTTGACAGCGCGGTTGAAGGATTCTTTATGACTCATTACGACTTCCTTGCACCAGTTGAGGATACAACCCGACTACCACCGGGCCCGATGGGCTTACAACCGCTTCCCGACATGCTTGTGCGCCTGAGTCGCGCACCGGTTGTGTCGATCGCTTCAATTCGGGGGCGCGCTACTGGTGTTGGCAGTGAACTTGCCTTGGCCTGTGACATGCGCTTCGCCAGCCGCGAAAAAGCTATCTTGTCGCATTTTGAAGTCGGGGCTGGTGTCGTGCCTGGGGGTGGCCCAATGGCACGACTACCACGTCTGATGGGAAGAGGACGCGCACTCGAAGTGCTTCTGGGCGCGGACGACATTCCGGGTGATCTGGCCGAATTATACGGATACGTCAACCGGTCATTTCCGGATGCTGACCTGGATGCGTTTGTGGATGCGTTGGCAACCCGCATCGCATCGTTCGACAAGCGGGCGATCAGCGAGACCAAGCGCTTCGCCGACGTGGCCAGTTTGCCGCCTGACTACGAAATCGCACCGGAGTGGGATGTGTGCATTGCCTCGATCATGCGGCCAGCCGCGCAAGAAAGGATCAAGAAGTTGTTGGAGCAGGGATTTCACCAGCGGGGCGATGTGGAAGAGCGCTTGGGATATCACGTGGGCCAACTCGGGCGCTAAGCATTTAGAGAAAGCAGAACACACATGTCACATCATGCCTCTGGTCCCAACTTTGGGTTTCCGCACGGTGATGCGCGATTGGACATGACTGATCTCTACGTTTTTGCAAAGCCAGGTGATCCCCAAAAATCGATCATCGTCTTCAATGTGCACATGTCGATGGCCGTGAATCCGTTAGGGCCCACAACACGAGAGCCGTTCGCCCCCGGGGCGCTTTACGAAATCAAAATTGATACTAACGGCGATGCTATTGCCGACCTCTGTTACAGCGTAGAGTTCGCCGCTTCCAAGAATGGCACGCAGACCGCTACAGTTCGTCGTACTCAGGGGGCGCGAGCTATTGGTCCGTGCGACGACGGCGAAGTCATCGTCGAGCAAGCACCGGTCTCGGCCGGGCGCAAAGCCTTGATAACGAAAGCCGGAGACTACTGTTTTTTCTTTGGCTGGCGCAGCGATCCCTTCTTTTTCGACGCAATCGGCAATTTCAATCAAATGCAATTCACGGGCGACGATTTTTTTGCAGACAAAGACGTCTGCAGCATCGTCCTTGAGCTGCCCAACTCGGCTCTGGGTGTCGATGAAGTTGGATTGTGGGCTCGCACAGTGGAGAAAACCCAAGACGGCTGGAGCCAGGCGGAGCGCGGGGCGAGACCACTGCAAGCAGTTTTTCTCCCCGGAGAAGAGAGAGAAGCGTATCTGAGCGGGCAGCCGGTCGATGATGATCGGTTCATTCGCGTCTTCGCGCATGAATTGGAACACACCGGCGGCTACACGCGAGAAGACGCAATCGGCCTCGGGAGAAAGTTGCTGCCGGACATTCTTTTCTACGACCCCCGACGCCCGAGTTCGTTTCCTCAAAATGGCCGGACCCTCACGGATGATGTCGTCGATCCTTTCTTCTCAATGCTGACGAATGGGAAGGTAACAGGAGATAAGGTCGGGCCACACAAGGATCTGCTGGACGAGTTTCCGTACGTCGGACCACCCCACGATTAGCAGTCGCCGCGCGCCGCCCAGAAAGAGGGCAGAGGTTTTCATTCACACTCGGTTTTCAGCCGGGTGATCAGGAGCGTCAGGAGAAGGGAAAAGAGCTTAAACGGTTTCCAGGTTTACTCAGCGCAGCGTCACCGGGCTAAAGCCAGGCGTGAATGAGATCGGATCGGTCCGGGGAAGTTTGCGCAACAGAAAACGCACAGACTCGCAATGGGAGGAACATAAGATGTATCAAGAAATCACGAATGATGGCTGCGTTTTTTCGAGCATCGCCAATTGATCACCCGCGTCTCTCGTTGCGAGGGCGTGGCCAAACGCTCTCCGCAACCACCACCGAAACACCGTGAAGGAGTGCGTGTCACCATCAGGAGAATGAAAATGTCGAAAGAATCAATAAAGAGAGCGGAGGAGATTCCATGATTTTCGAGACGCTCGACGTGCGCAATGAAGGGGCCGTATTATTTGTGGAGATTGCGGCCCCTCCTATGAATCTTCTGGGGCCTGAATTGATCCGCGATCTGGTCTCACTCATTCAGCACGCCGAGGCTGACGACACCGTTCAGGTGCTCGTGTTCAAGAGTAGCGACCCCGACTATTTCATTTCCCACGTCGACGTGACCCGAATCAAAGAGAATCGAGAGGCAGCGGCGAAGCTGAGTGGTGACCCGTCAATCGGCCAAATGCTTCGCCATCTGAGCGCCAGCCGCGTCGTCTCCATCGCGCAGATCGAAGGTCGCGTACGCGACGTGGGCAGCGAGTTTGTGCTTGCGTGTGACATGCGTTTCGCGGCGCGCGAGTCGGCGATCTTTGGTCAGTTCGAGCCGTCATTTGGCGTGATTCCGGGCGCAGGCGGCGCCCAACATCTCACGCGGCTGATGGGCCGAGGCCGCGCGCTCGAAGTGATGTTGAGCGCACAAGACTACGACGCTGATTTGGCTGAGCGGTACGGCTGGATCAATCGAGCGTTGCCGGCTGATGAGATCGACGATTTCGTCAACTCGCTGGCTCATCGGATCGCAAAGTTTCCGGCTGCCGGCCACGCTGTCGTCAAAGAGCGAGTAAATGCAATCGCGCTTCCGACGGTTGAAGATATTCGTCGCGATTCGGATCGCTTCCTTGAGGGCACCCACACGAATGAGTTCCAGGAACTCACGAAGGCTGCGATGAAACGCGGGTTTCAGACAAGAGACGGGGAGATGGATTTGGCTCGATTGGTGGGAGAAATCAATGAACACCGTACAGAGTAAACCAGTTGCACACGCAACGAGCTAGATTAAGGAGCAGACATGTCCACAATTCATTTCAAAAAGACAACTACCGCGACTCCAGAGCAGTTCATCGCCGGACTCACCGACTTCGGTCCGGGCCGCGCGAAGCTCTTTGGCAATAGCACCGACCAGTACCTGAAGGTGCACAAGAAGGGCACCAACTATGCCGACGTCACCGAGGGCTCGGGCGGCATCTGGGAACGACTGAGCTACAACTGGTCCGATCCCACACACATAGTCTTGACCACCACTGACTCGAACTTGTGGGGAGGCCGGTCAGGTCACACTTATACCTTAACGCGGCACCCCAACGGCACGACCGACGTAGACGTCGTGATTGTGCGCGAGGGAAAAAATTTCAAGGGGCGATTGCTCGGCGCATTCCTTGGGATCGTTGGCAAGGGACAGTTGGAGAAGTGGTTTGCAAATACCCTGAAAGCCATCGAGGCACGGGACTATAAGATCAGCGCGGCAGCAAAAGCCTAGACGAAGTCGGGGCCATGCTTCAGCTGCTCTCAGCTTTCCATGAGCCCGTCGCTGTAGTTCGCCTACGCTCGCCGCAACATCGCAGAGGAGGAGTCACAATGCATCCTTTACGCAAACTACGGGAATCCGGTAAGCCTACAGCCTCCCAGGTGAGCGAGCTGCTTGCCGAAAACATTGTATTCAACAGCCCGATCCTGATTCGGCCGATCGAGGGCCGTGAAGTCATTGCGACGATTTTCGCTCAGTCGAGCTCTACACGTGGTTCCGGTACCTATACGGCTGAGTTTAAGCTCGATGAGCACACCACCTTCTTGCGCTGGGTGGGAACCATGGATGGCCACAAGATCGAGAGCTGGGAGGTCATCGTGGACAACGAGCAGGGGCTGATAGTGGAGCGCACTATTGCCATGCGGCCGTATCCCGCGCTGAAACTGTTCCGCGATGCCATGTATGCATCACTCAAGGATAAGCTGCCGCCCGATGTTTGGGACTACCCAACGCCATAGTGGCGTGCGGAGGTAGGGACACTTCAGTTGTCCTGGGTTAGCGAATGTTTCAGAAGATCACAATGTATGGGGACTCCATAAGTCATTTTCGATCAATGTATTCAGCGGAGGAGATAACATGACAACCGTGAAAGAAGCCGGACTCGCGACAATCGACATGAAACTGGAAGTAATCGTCATTCCAGTCTCTGATGCCGCACGAGCGGAACAGTTCTACCGCAAACTGGGGTGGAGGCAGGACGTCACACCGCCAGGCTCAGGCGTATTCCAATTCACTCCGCACGGTTCCGCCTGCTCCGTGCAATTCGGCAAGGGTCTCACTTCGGCGGCTCCGGGCTCGGCCCAGAGAAACTATCTGATCGTCTCTGATATCGAGGCCTCGCGGAACTCGCTAGTCGCGGCCCGCATCGACGTCGGCGAGATCTTTCACATTACGCCCGACGGTCCCGTCACTGGTTTGGATCCTGAGCGCAGCACTTACCGCTCGTGCGCATTGTTCAGCGATCCCGACGGGAACAGTTGGCTGCTGCAGGAGATTACGACCCGGCTGCCCGGGCGTATCGACACGGGCGTGACGTCGTTCGGCTCCGCAAGTGACTTGGCGAGCGCGATGCGTCGTGCCGAGGCTGCTCACGGCGAGCACGAGAAGCGCATGGGCGGGCAGCGCGACGCGAACTGGTCAGATTGGTACGCGGAGTACATGGCGGCGGAGCAGACGGGCGCAGAGTTGCCGACTTAAGCGACTACTACGTGGTCGTCGTCGACGGAGGCGCGCAGTGCGACCGCGTTTCGGTGATTGACGCCGCATTCAACGGATTTGATTATCGATCTTGGTGAACGCACCGGAGGAAAAAACATGGCAAACCCCATTCTGGTCACCGGTGCCGCGGGCCGTGTTGGCGCGGTAGGGCGCACGGTCACCGAACTGCTGTTAAAGCAACGCAAAGCGGTGCGGGCGATGGTGCGAACTGAAGACGAACGCGCGCAGGCGTTGCGCGACAAGGGTGCGGAGGTCGTGGTCGGTGATCTGCTCGATCTCAATTCGATGCATAGGGTGATTGCCGGCTGCGAGACGATGTACTTCGGCATGTCGGTTTCGGATGCCTATCTGGCCGCGACGGTCAATACGGCGGCGGTGGCGAAGCATCACGGCGTGAAGGCGTTCATCAATATGTCGCAGATGACGCTCTCAGAAATGAGCATTACCGAAACCACCGCGAGCCCGCAGCACAAGCTGCAGTGGCTTGCCGAGCAGGCGCTTAACTGGTCCGGTCTGCTGGTAGTGCATGTGCGGCCGACTGTGTTTCTCGAAGGCTTCTTCCTGAATTTCACTGCGGACTCGGTGAGGGAATCGAATCAGATCAGATTACCGTTCGGCGAGGGCAAGACTTCGCCAATCTCAGGAGAAGACGTTGCCCGGGTGGTCGCCGCGCTGCTCGTCAATCCGCAGCCACACATTGGCAAGATCTATCAACTGACCGGTCCGCAGTCCGAGAACATGCATTTCTATGCACAGGAGTATTCAAAGGCGCTGGGCCGCACGATCACCTTTCAGGACATTCCGGTTGGGCCGTGGCGGGAAGGGCTGCTTCAGAATGGCTTGCCGGTCCACCTGGTGAACCATCTTGCGACGATGGCCGATCTGCACCGCGCGGGACGCTACGACCGGATGTCGGACGACGTGCTCACGCTAACGGGGCAAGGGCCGC